>Ga0080027_10000994_pt1 | contig 11590 bp, 10 predicted proteins | sample OrgsoiDNA2013046_FD_70962 | JGI IMG/M metagenome (GOLD analysis project Ga0080027, IMG submission 70962) | Permafrost soil microbial communities from the Arctic, to analyse light accelerated degradation of dissolved organic matter (DOM) -... | ecosystem: Environmental > Terrestrial > Soil >...
GCTGCTGCACGGGCCAATGCCATTTGATTCTCCGGTAAGGCCAGGTCGCGGATATTGCCCGGACTTTCGGCGTAAGCATTTTCCCCGAGACATAACACGATCACATCAGCATCGGCAGCTGCCGCTTTTAAGCGGGCAGTATCAAAGTTCTGTGCATTGTCAAATCCCTTTACGCTGATAACCGTTGCCTTTCCTCCGGTTTTTTCTGAAATGGTTTCCCCGATGGTTTTACTGTCGGCCGGATACCATTGTTCCTGGTTGCCCTGCCAGGTATAGGACCAGCAGCCATTCAGGGGAGCGATACTGCTGGCAGAAGGGCCGGCGATCAGGATCTTTTTATCTTTTGATAACGGCAGAATATTATTTTGATTTTTGAGCAGGGTCATGGCTTCGCGTGCCGCCTGTAATGCGGTCTGCTGGTATTCGGGTCTGCCAAAATTGGCGAAGGATGCGGGTTCCGGATAGGGATTATCAAAAAGCCCCAGCCTGTATTTCAGGATCAGAATGCGGCGTACGGCGTCGTTGATGCGGCTCATGGGAACTTCGTTTTTCTGTACGGCTTCTTTCAATAAATCAAAAAAAGAATAATCCGTGGGTACCATACTCATATCTATGCCGGCATTGATCGCTAAAACAACGGCGGCACGAGGCGTGCTGGCAACCAGGTGCCGGGTATGCAAGCGAATAATATCTTCCCAGTCGGTAACGATTACGCCCTGAAATCCCAGTTCAGTGCGTAATACATCCGTGAGCAGATATTTACTGGCATGCACCGGTACACCATTGATCTCTCCTGAATTGACCATAATCGTAGCTGCACCGGCTTTGACAGCATTGCGAAACTGGGGCAGGTAATATTCTCTGAGTTCAATTTCGGGAATATAGGATGGGCTCCGGTCCTTACCGGTACGGGCACCCGAATAGGCCAGGTAGTGTTTCATGCAGGCAGCAACAGCAGTCGGGTTCGTCAGGCCATCCGCCTGGTAAGCCTGTACGGCCGTAGCGCCCATTGTTTTGCCGATATATACATCTTCTCCAAAGGTTTCGGGAAATCTTGACCAGAGGGGTTGCCTGCCGCAATCCAGCACCGGTGCGAACTCCCAGCGTACGCCGGAGGCCCGCATTTCATTTGCCGTGATATGGGCGGCTTCAGCCACGAGTTCCGGATTCCGGGTCGCGGCCATTGCAATATTTTGCGGGAACAAGGTTGAATTGAGTGTGTATGTTTGTCCGTGCATGCCGTCGAGGCCATAAATGACCGGTATTTTTAACCTTGATTTTTTTGCTTCGTCCTGAATTTCCGTTTGAACGGCCCTCCATTTTTCTGCCGAAAGCGCGTGGGCCGTCGTGTTTAAGATGGATCCAACTTTGTAGTCCAGTACAGCGTGTTTCAGAGCTTCCGGATCCAGCGACCCGTCTTCATTTCCTCCGCCGCCTTTCGCAACGACCCCGAGCGTCACCTGGGTCATCTGTCCGATTTTTTCATCCAGCGTCATCTCACTGATCAGCTTGTCCACCTTCTGGCTGATATCCGGCGTTTGGGCATGCAGGTTAGTAAGGCAGGAAAATAATGTGAGGCAGGAGAGCAATCGTTTGAATGGCATATTGAGTTGTTTTTGAAAGGGACACTAAGATAGCAGGATTCGGATATATGGGGAACAGAATTTATTCTTCGTGGACAAGACGCTCATGCAGTTTTTTCAGGGTTGTAACCGGATCAGCCGACAACCCCGGATGTACGCGGGAACATTGCAAAACCGTGCTGCGGGTGGCCGTCAACCATCGGAACCGGGATCCCATGTCCAGTTTTCCAATCGGTCCGGCTTCCGTTCCCCCTTTACAGATATTACAAAAAGCAAATAGGTGTTTTTTTATCTCGCTCATGTCAAGTCCGGGTGAAAGCGCACGCAGTCTTTCTTCATCCAGGTTGAACACCGCATCGAGGAAGGAAAGGGACTGGCAATAGAGGATCACACCCACGTTCATGAATTCCTCCCTTTCCACCTTCGGAACAACGCGTATAACGGCGTACTCAAATGAGTGTTGCTCTGGCATGATCTGCTTCTTTTATAAAAATTTTTGAAGAGGCGAGCCGGATCTGCAAAAAACGCAGATACATATCTCTTGTTTCTTCGGCTGGCCGTCCGTTTTCAATCAGCCATTCTTCCGGTATCCATTGCACAATATCTTTCAATTTTCCGGAACCCAGAATGGATTGAAATTGTTTGTCCGTCTCTTCCAGCCTTGTTGCATAGGGCAGTAACACATGGTTTTTAACCTGCAAAAAAGGCGATTCGGCCTTCAATTCCCAGTTCTGCGGTGAATAATGAAAGTACAAAGATGCCCCGTGATCGATCAGCCAGACTTCTTTGTTCCAGACCAGCATATTGGTGTTGTTGGAAGTCCGGTCAACGTTCATCAGAAAACAGTCCAGCCAGACAATGGCAGAGGCCAGCCACGCATCCACGGGTGTTACCAGGGGATCAAAGCTTATGGCGCCCGACAGGTAGTGAAGCCCCAGATTCAATCCCACGCTGGCTTTTAGGAGATCCTGTATTTCTTCGTCGGGCTCCGTGCGCCCGAATGCCGAATCGAGCAGGGCAAAAACAATTTCGGGAACGCGTAATCCCAGCGCTCTTGCAATTTCTCCACCGGTTAGTTCAGCGATAAGTGATTTGGCGCCCTGTCCCGCGCCCCGGAATTTCAGCACATACAAGAAATTATCATCTGCCTCAGCGATCGCAGGCAGGGAGCCGCCCTCCCGCAGAGGGGTAATATATCGCGTTACCTGTACGCGTCTGATTTCCGGCTGAATGATAATAAATTTTAGTGGTCAAAGCTAGGAGGAAATAATTTGAAAATTTGAAGATTTGGAAATTTGAAAATTGATTTCCAGTTTTCCGGTTTTTCAATTTTGTAAGTATATTCAATTATGAGAAAGTTTTTATTTATTATCCTGTTTTCCGGCATTTTCAAAAATGCTTTTCCCCAGGCTCAGTATGTGTCGTTCCGGATTGATTCCGCGGTGAAGGCAGCCGTGGAAGAACGGCGGATACCGGGATTACAACTGGCCGTAATAAAATACGGACTGGTTCTAAAAAAAGGCAATTATGGATTTGCAAATCTGGAAGACCGGGTGCCCGTAACCGACAGCACCCTGTTCCCCATCGCCTCCATGAGTAAAGCCTTTACCTGTGCCGGAATTCTTTTGCTGATGGAAGATGGCAAACTGGATCTCGATGATATGGTTGGAAAATATTTTGATTCTCTTCCTTCCGGTTGGGAAGGGATTACGGTTAGGCGCTTAATGAACCATACGGCCGGACTTGTGGATGACTGGGACGATAGGGACGATAATTTTTTCTATACGAATAACAGCGACTCTGCCTTCTTTGCTGCATTTAAAACCACGCCGTTGCAATTTCGACCCGGCCAGGGATTCAGTTATAGTTGCGGTCCCTTTGTACTCGGACTCATTATCGCCCGGGTTTCAGGAGAATCCTATCCGGATTTTATGAAGCACCGGATTTTTGATAAACTGGGCATGACGAATACCCGAATCAATGATGCGGAGGCCATCATTCCCAATCGCGCCTCGGGATATTTAATAAAGGATCAGAAAATAGTTCATGGCCGGCATATATCCGCTGTTTCACAGGCCAGGGGTGATGTGGGCGTCATGTCGACAGTTACTGATATGCTTAAGTGGTATGCGGCTCTTCAGAGCAATTCACTTCTCAAACAAAACAGTGTTGATCTGATGTTCTCTCCCGGAGTTTTAATTGATGGCAACAAAACGCCTTATGGCTTTGGGTGGTTTGTGAGTCCATATCGTGATCACCCGTTATATTCCCATACCGGCGCGTTCCGGACCGGTTATAATTCAGTCATAGAAATATATCCCGAAGATCATGTCTGTATCATGATATTAAGCAATCTTCAGGGGGCCGGTACAAGGGGGATTGCCAAGGATATTATCGGCTTATTCAATCCGGATTATGGACGCGCGTCAAAGATGGACCGTGTGGCGGATCCGGATACCGTCCGCACCTTACTGTTGAAAAGTTATTTTACTGAATTGGGGTTGAATGTGGATACGACCAGAAAACTAGCCAGGGAAATGCATTTACCATTTTATCCCGCCAATGAGGATGACCTGGCAATGTTCAGAAATGTGACGGAGTTTACATTTATCAAAACCATCAGACCGTCAACGCCCAGGCCGGATATTTTCGGAGATATTATTCAGGGAATCTATCTGTACCAGATTACATGTAAGGATCAGCCTTCGCGATACTTTGCCTTCCTTCTGGATCCCACGGGTAAACTGGTATATCTCGACTATGAAGAATAGAAATATTCAGGGACAGGTTGTGCTGCCAAATGAACCGTCAGAAAATGCGCCGACATTTAGGGTATCTCCCTGGTTCGCCTTGCCTGTTGCTGTGATCATTACGCCGGATCCTTTTTTCAGATTCACATATTTTGTCCAGGGTATTGCCGGATTTTTTATTGTTGTGGTCCCTGCAGAATCCTGATATGAAATCGTGCTGATTTTCGAACCGCCGCTACCGGAAACGCTGGCCAGATATTCCACCTGCTGGTCAGCTTGCAACCCACCGATTTCTGCGAAAGACACATTGCAGGATACAGAATTACTATTCGAACTTTTGCTGCAGGAATACACTACGGCAATAATCAGGGGCAGGAAAAAGATTTTTAAATAAGCAGGTTTCATGATCTTGACTTGAGATTGTGGATACATGAAAAAACGGATAGGGCGTACGGCAGGCAGGTTGTTGGATGGCGGGTTCAGCCGGATCGGCTTTATCTGCTGATCAAAGATAGGAATCATCAGGATTCGGCGATTATTTTCTGAATATTTTTCCCGCCTTGACAACCATGTAAACTGATTTTATATTATCAATATTTTCCAGCGGATTTTTTTCCAGTATAATCAGATCAGCGATTTTTTTAATCTCGATCGTACCTGTTTTATTTTGAATTCCAATGGCTTCCGCTCCGTATTTGGTAGCTGAGATCAGCGCATCTATTGGCGAAAACCCCGCTTCGTTTACAAGCAGGTGCATTTCATTCTGTACAAAACCCTCCTGGTCATCATCCGTACCGGCACATATTTTTACTCCGGCCCTATACGCGTTCATAGTTATTCTTTTAGTAATCTCGTAATTATATTGATTCGCAGGTTCTTCCTTTCCCCATTTTTTATAGGTGGCGATCGTCGCATCCAGTATCGTATTGTGTTCCTTCATCAGTTGAAATAAAACAGTGTAACCAGGTATTGAATCTGTCCAGAACTGTTCTGAGAGATTCGGTTTTTTCCAGGATGGAGGAATACTGTCCATGGTCTCGTATAAAAGCAGTTTGGCATGCGAAATAGAACTGACGCCTGCTTTCACGATGTCCGATGGTTTGGCATCGTCCAGCCAGGCATGCGCCCATACCATCATGTTTTGTTTTTTTGCTTCAGCAACAATTTTTATGACCAGTGCGGGCGAAAAATCGGAATACAGTTTTATGCCCGTGGCGCCCGTTCCTTTCGCTTCGGCAACAGCCAATTCGAGGTTGGTAGAGTCGGATACGGCTTTCATATATGGCATCTGGCCTGCCGTGCCGCCCCGGGTCGTGGAGACTGTTCTTGGATCGCTGAATAATTGCGGACCGGCCATCAGTGCGGAATAGTAAATATTGGGTGAAAGAATATCTCCCGTCCATGCGTCCCTGGATAATCCGGCAAGCGTCCGCGCATCTCCGGCCATATCGCGAACGGAGGTGATACCGGAATATAGCATTTTACTCAGGACGCTGAGCGTAGCGGCTCTGTTGTCTGTTTCCGAAGGATCTGTTGCCATGTGCACGTGCGTGTCGATTAAACCTGGAACCAGATATTTTCCGTTCATATTGAAGAGTGTAATTGAATCAGGCAATAGCCGGGTTCCGTCTGAAAATATCTGGTCGATCAGGTTTCCCCTGATCAGAACGGTTTGGTGTGCCAATGGCTTTTGATGGTTTGCATCAATGATCGTTACGTTTATCAGGGCAACAGAATTCAGATTGACCTGGGAATAACCAGTTGCGGCCTGGAAAGCGATAAGGCATGCGAGAAGGGATATTCTCATAAAATGAATCAGGATTGTTGTATAATTTAGGTTATTTCGGGGGAAAATGAACCGGTCAGACGTATTTCGTGAATGGAAATTAGCTACGCTGATCTCTGGAGGGGACTTACATGCGCATTGTGCTTATCGGAGATTACCTGCGGTGATCTCTAAAGGGGAGGCTAACATGCGCCTTCCTTCCGCTTCGCGGAAGCAGGCTTTTTCATTTGTACGCTCTCGCGAGCAAGCTCGCATCGCTCCCAAATAAAAAAGCCTTCCGGACTTTGTCCGGAAGGCGCATGTGCGGAAGAGGAGATTCGAACTCCCATGCCAGTTACGGCGCTACCACCTCAAAGTAGTGCGTCTACCAGTTTCGCCACCTCCGCAACCGGGATCTTAAAATGGACTGCAAAAATAGCTTTTCCGCTCTATAATTCCCATTTCCAAATTTCCAAATTTCCAAATTTTCAAATTTTCGGAAGTATCACCCGGAAAGTCGTTCCCTTACCGATATCAGATTGTTTCACAAATAATTCGCCCTTATGATAGGTTTCCATAATTCTTTTTGACAAAGAAAGTCCAAGTCCCCATCCTCTTTTTTTTGTCGTAAATCCCGGGTCAAAAACGCGACGGATATTTCCTGATGATATCCCCTTACCCGTGTCACTTACATCGATGGTCACCTGCAGAGGTTCATCCTTTATATTCACGTCAATATGACCCTTCCCTTCCATCGCATCCAGGGCGTTCTTCAATAGATTTTCTATCACCCAGTCGAACAGGGGTGGGGAGATATTTGCCTCGATATGCTGATGTCCATTCGTTTCAAAACTGAATCCGACTTTGGATGTCGTTCGCTTCCGCATATAGTCCAGCATTTGCTGTATCTGAAATACCAGGTCAGATTTTTCCAGATGGGGTATGCTCCCGATTTTACTAAACCGGTCAGAGACCAGTTTCAGTCTGTCCACATCTTTTTGTAATTCTGAAACCGTTTCGATAGGCGTTCCCTGTTCCTTCAGCATTTCGATCCATCCCTGGAGGGAAGACAGTGGGGTTCCCAGCTGGTGGGCGGTTTCCTTGGCCATGCCCGCCCATACCTGGTTTTGTGTTGCCCGGTTATGCGAACTGATCGAATAAACGATGAAAAAAATCAGGACCGCCACCAATAAAAGTTGAATGAGCGGATAATAACGGACCTGGTCAAGCAAGGCGGTATGCCCGTAATAATAACGATTTGCTGTATACGGTGAATCGCTCCATTTGATTTCCAGGGGTGGATTTTGAGAACGGAATATTTCCAGTTGTTTGGAGAGGTAGGTTTTATCCCGATCGATCTTCAGTGTATCCAGGTTGAAATAGCTGGTGATGCTGTCATTTTCATTTGTTTCAATGATGGGAATGGAGTGCTGTTCATTCCGGATGAGGTTGGGCAACGTGAGATCCGGATTTAAAATAGCCTTACTCGCGGCGAGCCATTGCTCAATCTTCTGTTGTTCTTCCCTGCGGATCTTCTGGGCCAGATATTGCGAGTAGAATATCGTTCCACATACAATGGCAATTCCAAGAATGGCCAGGAGCCAGCGCCAGTTAAACCGAAATCCGATCATGCCGCTAAAGTAGGCAAAGGGCGTGAAATCATATTTCACTTACTGTTTACGGGTCAAAGGCTTATTTTTGGCGCTCCTTTTTTATTTCCTAAGAATATCGGTTTGGCTAAAGTATCAGTTGTCATTATTAATTATAACGGTCGAAAATACCTGGAGCAGTTCCTGCCTTCTGTATTGGCCAGTACCTATTCCAATATGGAACTGATCATTGCGGATAATGCGTCTACCGACGATTCTCTGAATTTCGTCCGCAACACCTATCCTTCGGTCAGAATCATTGAGTTGAAAAGAAATCATGGATATGCGGGAGGATATAATGAAGCCCTGAAGGAAGTGCTGTCGGATTATTATGTATTGTTGAATACGGATGTGGAAGTGACGCCGGGATGGATTGAACCGGTGATTGAACTGATGGAGAAGGATCAGCAGATCGGGGCCTGCCAGCCGAAGATCCTGAGTTATGAGCAAAGGGACCAGTTTGAATATTCGGGTGCATCCGGCGGATGGATGGATTGTCTGGGGTATCCCTTTGCCAGGGGAAGGATTTTTGATATCTGCGAAACGGATAATGGTCAGTATGATGATGTGCAGCCCATTTTTTGGGCGAGTGGTGCGGCGTTATTTGTGCGCGCGGATTTATTTCACCAGGCGAAAGGGTTTGACGAATATTTTTTCGCCCATATGGAAGAAATTGATTTCTGCTGGCGTCTGCAATTGTTGGGTTACAGTATATATGTCTGTCCTTCTTCACGGATATTTCACATCGGGGGTGGTACGTTACCAAAAGGGAATGAGAGAAAAGTGTTTTTGAATTTCAGGAACAATATGATCATGCTGGCAAAAAACCTACCGAAGCGTCAGTCTTTCTGGAAAATTCCGGTCCGGGTGATGCTCGATTTTATTTCAGCCTTTAAATCCCTTTTTGATGGTCAGTTTGTATATTTTCTGGCAGTTGGGGAAGCGCATCTGGCCTTTTTAAAATGGGTTTTATTCATGCAGAAAAAGAGTGTTTTTCCTGTCCGGCGTAAAGCCAGGTTAACCGGTTGGTACCTCCACTGTGTGGCCTGGAAGCATTTTGTGGAAGGAAAGGAAAGATTTGACGAAATTGTAGAAGACAAAAGATGATTTTTTGACCGAATCTGTTATTTTTGCGCTGTAAATAAATGATTTATATGCAGGAAGAAGTAGAAGAGTACAAAGATCCCAAGTTGAAGGATATCAGGTATAACTGGGTGGATTCTTCGGTTTTTTTGTTTTATCTCGAAGTGTTTTGCATCATTGCTCTTCTGCTGGGCGGATGTTATGGGCTGTATACCCACCGGTATAAGGGCAAGCCGGAGGTTGTGGTTCCTGCCAATACTCAATACACGCCGGAGTACAAGTAGCTAAAAAATTTCAGAAGGAGGGAAGGAATTCTTATTTTTGCTGCCCTCTATAGTTCTTAGTAATTGTTTGATCAGCGGAAGTAGCTCATTTGGTAGAGCACGACCTTGCCAAGGTCGGGGTGGCCGGTTCGAGCCCGGTCTTCCGCTCAGCGATTCCTTCCCGCTTTATGTTGGAGGGAATTTTTTTTGAGATTTACCCTGGTGGCGGAACAGGTAGACGCGCAGGACTTAAAATCCTGTCTGCAGAAATGCGGGTACGGGTTCGATTCCCGTCTGGGGTACTTTTTTACTTTCTTACAAACACTTAACGAGCCCTGAAAGCCGCTGCTGGAGACAGTTTGGCGGTTTTTTCATTTCTGCCATATTCGTTAATATTCGTTGTTTTTTGTTGGTTTTTGCCCCGTTTAAATTACGCTTTATGGCAATTCCTTTGTGGACTCACTCCTATTCAGTCACCGGGACTCGAACCTCAAAACCCCTACTTTATGAAGCTGCCTACCACTGTCGTAATCCATAACTGGCGTCGCAAGACCAATAAATCGGGCGTTTATCCCGTTCATTTAAGGATTGCAATGATCTGCGTCCAGAAGTATGATCCCATCCCAATACCGGCTAAAATCAGCAAGGAACAGTGGCTGGGAGAGGACGATAACTGGGTCCGGGACGACCATCCGTTTTATTTTGAAATCAACAACAAAATCAGGGAGCGGAAACAGCTTGTGCAGAACCTGATTAAGCGATACTATATGGCGGGCAAAACTATCACCTTTTCAGACATTTTTATGGAACTGAAAAGTGCCGGTCATTCGAAGAATCTGAACCTCTTTTTTGCCGAGTATATCCGGCGCCCGACCGCCTTTGGACTTAAAGCAAGCATCCCTGGATTAATTAGTGTTATTATTACAATCATACTGCTATACCGGTGGAAGCCATCAAACAATATTTTAAATCAATCTTTAAAAATTCTATGAAAACATTTTTTTATTCTTTCGCTATGTTATTTTTTTCCTTTTGTGCCAAAGCGCAGGAAAACAACCTCTTTACTGTTGGATTTGAAAAAAGTTCGCTCTCAAAAATATTAGGTGAACAGCGTAAGGTTTGGATACATATTCCAAACGGCCATGGAGGAAATGAAAATACCGGTAATGAACATTACCCGGTAATTTATTTATTAGATGGAGATGCAAATTTTAATAGTATAGTTAGTATAACCGAATTCATGAGCAACGCAGGTCTTTGTCCGCCAATGATCGTAGTCGGGGTTTTACATCCTGCCCGAATGACGGACCTAACATTTGGTACAGATAAGGAAACTCCTGGTATTGTAGGAAGAGGTGAAAAATTCATGCTCTACGTCGAAAAGGAATTGATGCCATACATCGAATCAAATTACCCAACAGCTTCTTATAAGATCTTTATTGGTCACTCCGTTGGCGGCCTGACTGTTGTGAACACCTTGATACATCATCCATATTTATTCGATGCCTATGTTTCTCTTGATGGCGCTTTATGGTGGAACGATCAGCAAATTGTAACGGAAGCAAAAATGACTTTAGCAAATAAGAATTATAAAGGGAAAACCTTGTTTATGGCATTGGCAAACCGAATGGAACGGGGAATGGATACGCTAAAAGTTCAAAAAGATACTACTGAGAATACTGAACTTATTCGCAGCAACCTGGAATTCATTAAATATATTTTCAAAAACAAAACAAATCAATTGCGTTTCCAGTACGCATTTTATGAAAATGACGATCACAGTTCCGTCCGGTTGATCGGGGAGTATGATGCTCTCCGGTTTATTTTTGATTATTACAAACTTAAGATTTATGATAGTGAATTAGAAGATCCCAATTTTAAATTGGATTCTTTATTAGTAACGCACTATAATAATGTTTCTGCGCAAATTGGTTATCTTATTAAACCAGATGAAAGCCAGGTTAATAATCTTGGATACCGGATGTTGAACCAAAAACAATTTAATAAGGCAGAAGCATTATTCAAACTAAATATTGCGAACTATCCAGAAACTGCCAATTGTTATGATGGGTTGGGAGATTTGTACCTGGCAAAAGGGGATAAAGCGAAAGCTATAGAGAGTTTCAAAAAAACTTTAACGCTTAAGCTAATTCCTGAAACAAAAGAAAAGCTTGAAAAATTATTAAAGGAAAAAAAATAAGGTTTGTAACGCTGCAAGCCGGGCTCATGGGCGGGCACACAGTCCAATACACAGAAGCACACCTGCCTAAGAGCCCACCTTGCCCTACACACGGCAACCTTAATGCGGTGCGACACAGACCCACATTATAGATGACTGAGAAGATAGGGTATGCGTACAACAGGCGGTTTGGCAATATGGTGGCAGGACGTTGAACTTCGGTTGTGTGCTACTATCAGCAGCAGTTCCAGCCGACGAATATCAATGAACTTTTATTTGTTAGCTTCAACTTTAGTATTTTAATCGGCTGTGGTTATG
>Ga0080027_10000995_pt1 | contig 11578 bp, 14 predicted proteins | sample OrgsoiDNA2013046_FD_70962 | JGI IMG/M metagenome (GOLD analysis project Ga0080027, IMG submission 70962) | Permafrost soil microbial communities from the Arctic, to analyse light accelerated degradation of dissolved organic matter (DOM) -... | ecosystem: Environmental > Terrestrial > Soil >...
GACCCCGTAACTCGATCGACTTCCAGCCACCCCCCAAGCTGCCAGCGCCAGCGCGGACTCTTGGCTTCCTCTCCCGGAAGACTATCGTTCACCCGGTATGCCCGCCGCACGACAAATATCCGATCCGTAATCTCGTGCCGCGAACCGGTCGTATTCTCCTTGAGCTGCGCATCCACATACAGCGGGCGAATCTTGAACTCAATCCCTTTTGTATCAACCTTGGGATCGACCCCCGGAGGATTCCGTGGGTTGTTCATGCTGGGGGAAGGTGTGTCCACAAATCGCCTCACGCTCTGCCACTTGCCGAACGTGACCACATGCGGCTTTCGGAGCGCCGAAAGCGGAGCAACGGCAAGCCACACAAACAACGCCGAACAAAGGATTCTTTGCATAAAGAGGAGCGTACGTATCGCAATGCACCCCGCAAAGTCCACCTTCGAGGCGCCCACGAAAGATGGCTCTCCTCCGGTTATCATGGGAAGGCTCGTCCAGCCTATGGGACCCATCACGCACAGCATCGTAATCCCCGCCTACAACGAGGCAAAAAGGCTGGAGGACACATTGGACCGCGTCTTGGGATACGTTGCCCGGCAGCCTTGGAATGCCGAAGTCCTGGTGGTCAACGACGGCTCCCACGATGCCACGCGAGAAATCGTACTCAACTACGCGGCGCACAATCCGGCATTGCGGCTGGTCGACAATCCCAGTAACCGCGGCAAGGGCTACAGCGTCCGCCATGGCGTAATGGAGGCCCGCGGCGAGCTCATCCTATTCACCGACGCCGACCTGGCCTCACCCATCGAAGAGGGCGAAAAACTTCTAGCCGCACTCGCCGCAGGCGCGGACATGGCCATCGGCTCCCGCTGGCTCGACAAGTCCCTGCAAACCCGCCCCCAACCCCTCTATCGCAGACTCCTCGGCCGCGTCTTCAACTTGGCGCTTCGTATAGTTCTCGGCATGAACTACAAAGACACGCAATGCGGCTTCAAGGCCTTCAGACGCCAGGCAGCCGAGCTGGTCTTTCCTCTACAAATCATAGAGCGCTGGGGCTTCGACCCAGAAATCCTCTTCCTGGCCCGCCGCCTGGGCTTGCGCGTAGACGAAGTAGCCGTCAAGTGGGCGCACCAGGAAAACACAAAGATCAACCCCATCAAAGACGGCCTCCGCATGTTCACCGAACTCCTCACCATCCGCTGGTACGCAGTAAGCGGTCGGTATGACAAGCCCTCAGGGACTCGTTCGGTCGCTCGGCACCCAGAGTAATCGCTAGTGCTGTCGAGAGGCACCCTCCGTGGGTGCTCAGGGTAGGTTTTACGTGTCATCCTGAGCGCAGCATTCGCGCGCAAAGCGCGCGAACTCGCAGTCGAAGGACCCCTGTCTGAACTTGCCGAACGGACCCCTGCATTCCGCCGCGGCGCAAGAGCATTGGCGGTAAGCTCTGTCCGCGCTTCGACAGAAACTACCAAAGTAAGGATAATTTTCAAAAGTAAGGAACTATGTTACACTTCGTCATGCGGAAACAAGCCAAAATTACCAGCAAAGGCCAGATCACGGTCCCCCGCGAAGTCCGCCGCGCGCTGGGAGTGAAGGCTGGCGACCGATTGCTATTCGAGCACGATGGCAAGGGCTTTCGCGTTGTCCCGGTGCGGACCAAGAGCTCCTTCGCCAAGTATCGCGGCATCGGTAACCCTGGGATTGGTTCCGGGAGAAAGAACATCAACCGCTGGCTGCGCGAAATGCGCGGCGAGTAGCGTCAAGCATGACCACTGCGATCGACACGAACGTCGTCAGTGCCTTGTGGGATAAAGACGCGGCCCTCAGTCTGGCCGCGCAGACGGCATTGGAAAAAGCGTTCCACCGCGGGGGCCTGGTCGTAGCAGCTCCAGTTTTCGTCGAACTCATGGCTGCTCCGGGCCGCACGGAAGCTTTTGTCAGCTCATTTTTTGAAGATACGGGAATCGCGGTGGATTGGGAACTGAGCGAATCAGTCTGGCGCTCGGCCGGACGAGCGTTCCAGTTGTACGCGGGGCGGCGGCGCAAACATCGCGATCGAGGTGCGCGGCGCATCCTGGCGGATTTCTTGATTGGAGCCCACGCGATCACAGGCGGCCATCGACTTTTGTCTCTCGACAAAGGCCTCTATGCCGCGGCATTCCCCGGACTGGCGATTGAAGCGGTTTAGCGTCTCCACCCAAGAAGGTGCATCCCTGCCGACGCAACTTGGTCCGCGAAGAGCGCGGAAAACAATATCCAAAACAACATGTACGTCACCAGCATGGCGCCACAGAACCTTTGTTTCCACTGCGGCGGCGTCTGCATCGCGGCGCCGATTCTTCCGACCACTACATACATCTCGGTAGCGGCGCCAAAGGCTAACGGCAGTCCCAGCAAAAAGCCCACGACGTATCCGCCGGCTCCGGCCCTCGAGTGGTGTGCTGCTTCTACGGCAAACGCAAGAGTATTCGTGAAGCACAAGGCGATGAGTAATTCGATAAGTGTCATGGGGTTGAATTCCGCAATGATCGTTCCCGCCCTTCGTTCCTTAATCTAGGAGAACGAAAGCCGGGAGAAATCATGCACGAGAAATTACGAAGAGTTGATTCTGCTGGGGAAGCTGGGCGCTCCCCCACCGGTGCGTAGGCTTTGTCAGCTCGCTCTTATCTGTTCCGCAATCGCCCGCCCCATCTCCTGCGTAGTAACCGTCTCTTCGCCGGTCCGGCCCAAATCGCGCGTCCGCAGACCGCGCTTCAGCACCGCCGCCACCGCTGATTCAATATGCGCCGCTTCCTTCTCCAACTGGAAACTATGCCGCAGCATCATGGCCACCGAAAGAATCGCCCCCAGCGGATTGGCAATGCCCTTCCCGGCAATATCCGGAGCCGATCCGTGCACCGGCTCGTAAAGCCCAATCTTGCCGCCGATACTCGCCGACGCTAGCAACCCAAGCGACCCAACAATACCTCCGGCCAGGTCCGACAAAATATCCCCAAACATGTTTTCCGTCAGGATCACGTCATACTGCGCTGGCCGCGCCACCAGAATCATGGCACAGGAATCAACGTAATTGTGCGCAAGCGAAACATCCGGATAGTCCTTGGCAATGCGAGTTACCACCTCACGCCAAAGCCGCGAACAAGCCAGCACATTGGCCTTGTCGACAGAAAGAACCTGCTTCCGCCGCCGCCGCGCCAGCTCAAACGCCACGCGCGCAATCCGCTCAATGCTGGCCTCGGTGTAGCGCATGGTGTCAACGGCTTCACGGTTAGGAGTCGTTCCAGAAGTGGTTCGAGGCTCCCCAAAGTAGAGCCCGCCCAGCAATTCCCGGACAATCATCATATCCGTCCCCCGCACAGCTTCCGCGCGAACCGGCGAGGCATCCAGCAGCGACGGAAACAACACGGCCGGACGCAGATTGGCAAAACACCCAAGCGCCTGCCGAAGCTTCAGCAACCCCTTTTCCGGACGTAGATCGAGAGGGTATTGATCGAAAGCAGGTCCACCGACCGCGCCCAATAGGACGGCGTCGGAGTTCAAGCAAGCCTGAAGTGTCTCGTCAGGTAAAGGATGATTGTTGGCTGTAAGCCCGGCCCCGCCAACAGGGTTAGCGGTGACCTCAACCTCGTGGCCGAAGACTTTCGCCACAGCGGCAAGAACGTTGAGCGCTTCGGCCGTAACTTCCGGCCCAATGCCGTCGCCAGGCAGAGCAGTAATTTTCAGGGTTCGTCCCATAGATGCAAAACGATAAATCTGACTGAGGATTGCTCAAGCCTGTGTGGCGCGGGCGCCCTCGCCCGCGAGTTCTTGTGGGAGAAGGCTCTTCCCAGAAGATACTCGCCGAAGCCGGCCAAGTTTTCGGTCTACGAAACTACACGCACAGGCTGATTCAGCTGCGCAACACTAACATCCGGCTTAGCCGCAACAATGGCAGGGTTGTAAACCTTCCCCATCTTCTTCGCGACCATCGGCAACAACCCTCCAGCCGCAATCATCTCCACCACAAAAGCAGTCTGCGGAACAAAAGTGTGTTCAGTTTTTTGTGTGTGATTGACGATCACGCCTTTGGCCAGATCCACTTCCAGATCATCGCCGTTCTTGGCTTGATCCGCAAACCCAGCGCATTCAATCGAAAGGAATCCATTGTTCAGCGAATTCCGGAAAAAGATCCTCGCGAAGTTCGACGCAATCACACAGGAAATCCCAGCCGTGCGCAACGCCCAGACCGCATGTTCCCGCGAAGACCCGCATCCAAAATCCTCGCCGCCCACCAGAATGTCGCCAGCCTGCACCCGCGAAACAAACGCGGGGTCGATATCCTCCATGGCGTGCTTCGCCAACTCAGCGTGATCATGCGTATTCAAATAACGCGCCGGAATAATTTCGTCAGTATTGACGTGCGCCCGCGGATAGACGTGCGCTCGGCCTCGAATTACACTCCCCACAAGTAATCCTCCTGTTCGGCTCCTGCAACAGCCCCCACGGGTACTCCGGCTTCTTTTTCGCGCCGCAGCGGCCGCTCCAGAAACTCGCGCGGATCAACAATATGCCCCGCAATCGCGGAAGCAGCCACGGTCGCCGGACTGGCCAAGTATACGAGAGCCTCAGCATGCCCCATGCGCCCCACAAAATTGCGATTGGTCGACGAGATACAAACTTCCTGCTTCCCAAGCACGCCCATGCTCCCGCCAAGACACGCGCCGCAGGTAGCGGTGGAAACAACGCACCCAGCTTCCGAGAAAATCTCGAACAGCCCTTCGCGCAAAGCCTGCCGCCAGACAGAAGAGGTCGAAGGAACGACGATGCACCGCACCCCGTCCGCCACGCGCCGCCCCTTCATCACCCGCGCAGCGATGCGCAGATCTTCAATACGCGCATTCGTACACGACCCGATGTAAGCCTGATCAATCGCAACATGCCCAACCTCGCCAATAAACCGTCCATTCGATGGCAAACTCGGCAGCGCTACCACGGGCTCCAGCGCCGACGCATCAATATTGTGTACCGCGGAGTACTCGGCATCGGAATCGGACTTGTACACCGTATAGGTCTCGTCCGTCCGCGCGCTCAGATAGTTCTTCGTAATCTCGTCGGCTTCCATGATCCCGGTCTTGCCGCCGGCCTCGACCGCCATATTGGTGATCGTCATCCGCGCTTCCATCGACATCGCCGCGATCGCGCTACCGTGGTATTCCATGGCGCAGTACCGCGCCCCATCCACTCCAATTTTGGAAATGATATGGAGAATCAAATCTTTGGAATAAACACCGTGCGGCAGCTTGCCTGTGACATTAAACCGAATCGTCTCCGGCACCTTGAACCACAACTCGCCCGTCGAGAGCACCGCAGCCACGTCCGTCGAACCAACTCCAGAGGCAAACGCCCCAAACGCCCCGAGGGTAGTGGTATGCGAGTCGCCGCACACGGCGGTCATGCCGGGCAGGATGTATCCCTTTTCCGGAACCAGCGCATGGCAAATACCGTGCTCGCCCAGTTCGTGGTAGCGAACAATCCCCTGCTCCTTCACCCAGCGCCGCAGTTCTTTTGTTAGTTCCGCAGTGGCAATATCCTTGTTGGGAACAAAGTGGTCCGGCGTAACGACGATTTTCGAAGCATCAAAAACCTTGGTGACGCCCATCTGCGCCATCATGCGGATCGCCGGGGGCGTGGTAATTTCGTGGCATACAACAAGATCAATGCGGGCGTTCACGATCTCGGCCGGGCGCACCGTCTCGCGGTCGGAATGCGCCGCCAGAATCTTCTCGGTAATGGTTTGCGGTCGTGCCATATACAACTCCTGACTTAGGGAAATCTGATTAACTCGAAAAACTATTTTTCTCTGTCATCTTGAGCGCAGGCTTCGCGCGCCCAGCGCGCGAATGCGAGTCGAAAGGCCTGTCCTGAGCCTGTCGAAGGGACCCCTGCCCTACTAGCTTCCCGCTTCATATTCAGAGCCAACAGGTAAGATCCCTACAACCTGCGCATCATCTTGGCACCAACTCTGCCACCGTTTCAGTCTCTTGCTTTCCAGCTTCCAGTCTACGCCTGTGCAAAGCCCGTGCTCGCCTGCGTCTTCGCCGCGGTCGGCAGTCCAGTACTTTGCCCATGTACCTCAAGAATCAGAGGCAACAGATCGTGATCCTCCACCAGCTTGATCCGGTCCGCCAGAACAACAAAGCGCCGATAGATTTCGTCCAGATCCCGCCGGTCGAAAGTGTAGCCCAGCGCGGTGCACCGCACAGCCAGCGCATGCCGTCCAGAATGTTTCCCTAACACCAGCTTCGAATCCGGAACACCCACCGAATGCGGCGTCATAATCTCGTACGTCAGCGGATTCTGCAACATCCCATGCTGATGAATCCCCGCCTCATGTGCAAAAGCATTCCGCCCGGTAATCGCCTTGTTCGGCTGCACCGCAACGTGCGTAATCTCGCTCAGCAACTGGCTGGCCGGGAAAATCTCCTCGCCCACTATCGCGGTAGTAAACGGATATCGATCCGGACGCACACGCATCGCCATCACTACTTCTTCCAGCGCCGCATTCCCCGCCCGCTCGCCGATTCCATTGATGGTGCATTCAATCTGCCGGGCCCCAGCGGAAATGGCTGCCAAAGAATTTGCCACGGCCATGCCCAGGTCGTTGTGGCAATGGGTTGAAATGACGACATTCTCAATCCCTCGCACACGTTCCCGCAAAGTGCGAATAATATGTCCGTACTCTTCCGGCATTGTGTAGCCGACCGTATCGGGGATATTCACCGTGGTCGCGCCTTCATCGACGACCGCCTGCACCACCTGGCACAGGAAATCCAGATCAGTGCGCGTGGCATCTTCGGGCGAGAATTCCACATCGTCACAATGGACGCGGGCCAAACGAACGGACTCGCAGGCGGCGGTGATGCACTGCTCCCGCGACATTTTCAGCTTGGCGGTGAGGTGAATATCCGACGTGGCCAGAAACACATGGATGCGAGGATTGGCGGCAGCCTCGATGGCCTGCGCCGCGCGCTCGACGTCCGGCGTAGTGCAGCGGGAAAGCGCAGCAATCTTGGGCCGCCGGACCGACTTCGCCACCAACCGAACTGCCTGGAAGTCCCCTTCCGAAGCAATCGGGAACCCCGCCTCAATCACATCCACACCCAGCCGGTCGAGTTGCTGCGCCATGCGCAGCTTTTCCTCCACATTCATGCTGCAACCCGGCGACTGCTCTCCGTCCCGGAGGGTGGTGTCAAAAATCTTGAGTTGTGGCTTCTCAACCGCAGGTTCCATAGCTCGGCGCTTCCTCTCCACCAGCCCGCTCGAGGGGCTACAACTCCTATTCTTCGGCACCTCGGGCCTTAACACAAGCTTATAATATTGAAAATATCATTAGTTTTACTTACAATGAACCTTGCCGATAATGGTCCCTTAACTTTCTCTTAAGCACGAAACAAGGACGGAATCGTCATGGATCTCGCCGAACTTGAGGTTTTTCTTACAGTTACGCGCGAAGGCCGCTTCTCCCGCGCGGCCGAGAAAATGCACCGCACGCAATCGGCAGTAAGCCAGACCATTCGTAAGCTCGAACAGGAGCTAGGCGAGCCCCTCTTCGACCGCTCCTCCCGCGAGGGCGCACTCACCGACGCCGGCCGAGTCCTCCAAGAGTATGCCGAGCGTCTCCTCAACCTGCGCGCCAGCGCTCACGACGCCCTGAAGGAACTTCGCGAAGTCCAGCGAGGCCAGCTCGTCATCGCCGCCAACGAGTTCACAGCCTTGTACTTACTCCCCGTCCTCGGCAATTTCCGCCGCTTGCATCCCATGATCAAGATCACCGTTCTGCGTTCACTGGGCAGCCGCATCGGCGATCAGGTCCTCCGCCACGCCGCAGACTTCGGAGTGCTCTCCTTCGACCCGCAAGAGCCTGCCCTAAGCTCTGTAGTGGTCTACTCGGATGAGTTATCGTTCGTGGTACCCCCGTCGCACCCTCTGGCTGGCTCGAAGGAAATCAGCATCAAGCAGTTGGGAGCCGAGACCTTCGTTGCCCACAACGTGCCCTCTCCCTATCGCGACAAGGTCATCGACTCTTTTCGCAAATACAAGACCCCTCTACATATGGACGTGGAGCTGCCCACGCTCCAGGCAATTAAACGATTTGTAGCCATGGGGAACGGAGTCGCATTCGTGCCGCATATCAGCGCTGAAACCGAGATTGCTACCGGCGAACTAGTCAAGATCCCAGTCCGCGAACTCGACCTGAACCGGAAGCTGCGGCTCGTTTATAGGAAGAAGGCCAATCTTTCCCATGCGGCGCAAGCTTTCTTGAAGGTCGCCGAGGCCTACGCGACAGAGCGGGGAGGCAACTACCGATTCCAGCGGAAATAGGATGCGATACAACGAGCCCAGCCTACTTCTCGGGCTCAGTCCTCATCACGTGAATTGTCTTCGCTTTGGCATCGAGTGTGCCACTGATCTTCACCCTTTGCCCGGCAAACTTCTCCACTTCGGCTTGATTGTCCAAGTGGTAAACTTCTTTGCCCGCGGCCAGGACAAACTCCCCTCCCATCAGCTTGGCGCAATGCACTGCGCACTCGCCCGAAGTTCCTCCCATCACACCCTTGGACTTCAGCATCTCCTGATGCGAATGTGTGAGCGAGTGAACGTTCATCGCGCACTGGCTATCGGAAACCTCGCCTCGAAAGGTTCGAACAGTGTCGGCTGCATGACACAATCCCGCCGGGCAGAACCATAAGCTCATTAGAAAAAATACGTTTCTTTTCACTGTGCCACCCCCTTGCCGTCACCTCCCGGGTTCGACGACAAACTTCATATGCATGCCTTCATGATCTTCGCTGCAAATCACCGTGCAAACCACTTCATAGTCCCCTGGCTCGGTGGGTGCGGTCAACCGAAACTCCTGCGTGCCCGGCTTGAGCAGCAAATTCCAACCCTCTACTTTCGACCGATCGCCGGCCTTCAACAACGAGAATCCGTGAATGGATCCGTCGCGGTTCCACGACTTCCCCCGTCGCGCTGTGATGCGAAGCAGGACGGCCTCGCCCGCTTGCACTGTGATGGATGGCGTCTGTTTGCCCTCCATCTTGTAGCGGCTGTCCTTGTCAGCAACGAGTTCGATGACGCGACCCTGCCCCGGTGCGGGAAGCGATGCCAAAACCACTCCGCAGAGCAGGGTAATTGTCACACCAGCTCGGGCACCTGGCCGCGGAATTATGGCCGTCACTGGTTCAGGTAGCGGACAATCAAGCGCATGTCCTCCTCGGTGATGAGGGCGCGAACCCGCATGTGCCGTTCAATGGTGAGCATCATGCGTGGCGGAAACTTGTGCGGCGACTGATGGCAGCGTCCGCAATTGGCCTGGAATCGTTTTTCCCCTTCGATGCGCAGGTCATCGTCAGACATCGCGCGGTGTACGGTGGAGGGGGCAGTACTCTCATGCTTTCCTGCCTTGCTGGCGGCAGCCACCGCGCACAACATGCTCACGCCCAGCAGGCTGCACAAGACAGTCTTCCGGTGAATACTCACTACAGCCTCCCCAACGGAAAAGCAAAGCGATAGGCAGTTCCGACGGTCCAACGATTGAAATTCCCCACCGAGCTAAATTCGCGTCCATAACTGGCCGTCGCCTTAAATCCATCGCGGAAGTAGTAGTTCCCGCCCAAGTCCAGCTCTTGATCATCCGCGGTAGGCAAACCGTAGTCGGCAGCAGTACCAGCGGTGATTCCTCCGGCGAAGAACTGCTGCACCCGTCCTACGGCTTCGGTATGGCGCATCGCTTTCTGCCATTTCGAAATCTGCGAGAGCCGGTAAGCGCCCTCAATCCAGTAACCACGTCCCTGTTCACCAGACCACGCAAACTCGGATCGCAAATTCAACGGCACCGTAAGAGGTTGCCAGGCAAAATGAAATCCAGCGGATCGGTACCGCCCCTCCTGTAGGAGCTGCTGGAGCGATGCCCCGATTTCGACTCTCTGGCGGGGAAAGAAGATCCCAAGTCGACCGCCTGCCAGCCGATCCGATTCCAGTTTGTTAATGGCGCTATTCGTCGAAAAGTACACCGCATAATTCACATTCGCGTTCGGACTGGCTGTGACCCCTCCCCGCAGCATCACTCCATTACCCGAACCCGATCCAAGCGGAAAAATTGTCGGGACGGGCTGCAGGCTGCGGATCCAGATCGGATACAGCCGCTCGTTGTAGATTCCAAACGGAGTAAGGAAGCGACCTACGGTGACCGTTACCTTGGCGTTTGCTATGAAGTCCAGCTCGGCGTAGTCTAGTTCCTTTTCCACTGGCCCGCTGAACGAATTGCTGCCGGCAGGCTTCTCGAACTCGCCCTTGAACTCGCCACGCGCTTCCACCAGCCAACGCTCTCCGAGCGGAATCAGGACGACTGGCATTACCACAGGGACCAGCTCCCTCTCGCCCCCGTTTCCACTGGCGAAGAATCCAGCGCTGCCGGTGAGGATGGGAACAGGCCGTTCGGAATTGTCACTCTGACCGGGAAGAAATGAAGGGAACGTCAACAGCAGCGCCGCCAGGACACCGACAAGGGCGATATTTCTTACGGAGCGGACTAGGGGCCCGGGACTCGCGATGACAAGTGGCACAACTCCCCCACATCGGCGTCCTTCAATTGTGCGGGGTCAACCGTCGACCGTCAAAGTCACGGAAGTAACGGGAGGGGCATTGCGTGTCCGTTTTCGGTAGACAAGTATGTCCCGAGGGTCAGCCTTTGTCCCCAGCCCAGTACTTGTGATCCCGCAGATAGAAGCGCTCGTTGTGGGTATTCAGAGCCGTGCGAAAAAATAGGGAAAAAACTCGCAAGTGTCCCATCTTCTGGAAGCGACGGTTGGTAGTAAACACGCCTCCACGCACAATTGCAAACTTGCGCCGCGCCACTTTCTGGCTCAGCAGGTAGTCCTCGGCAAACTGAGCCTCTTCGTGAAATCCGCCCAGCTCCTGAAAACGCTCGCGCTCAAACATCATGAACATCCCGGTGGCAAAGGGCTTGTAGACACAGGAAAGATATTGGAAGAAATCGCTACCCCAGTATAGAACCTTGTCGACAAAATTCCCCCGGCAAAGAATGTTGGTCGTCGCGAGATGTAGCTGCTTCTCCTGCATCTTCTCCAGACACCGCCGCAGCAACCAGGGCTCCGCCAATTCGATGTCCGCGTCAAGAAATAGAACGTAAGGCGTCTTCGCCAGCGCAGCGCCGCGATTACGGCCCACCGCCGGCATCCCGCCCGCAATCACATCCACCACCAGTCGGTCGCCAAAGCTGCGAACAATCTCAGGCGTTCGGTCGGCAGAATTCGCATCAGCGACGAGTACCGGCGTAATCCGCATCTTCGAATAGTCCTGCATCGTCAAGGACGTCAACAGGCGCGGTATCAGTTTCGCCTCGTTCTTCGCCGGAATCACGATGGTCAGTTCCGGCGTGATCGCCGGGTTGCCCGCCGGAGTCGTCAGGGGTGTGGTCGTTGTTGTGGTCATGGACGTACTCATGAATTTGGACGCCTTCCTCGTTCACAGTGACGTAAGTCAGCTTGGTATCGGTCCAACTGCCGGTGTTGTAGTACTCGAT
>Ga0080027_10000996_pt1 | contig 11576 bp, 5 predicted proteins | sample OrgsoiDNA2013046_FD_70962 | JGI IMG/M metagenome (GOLD analysis project Ga0080027, IMG submission 70962) | Permafrost soil microbial communities from the Arctic, to analyse light accelerated degradation of dissolved organic matter (DOM) -... | ecosystem: Environmental > Terrestrial > Soil >...
ACGGGTCTTATTCAGCTTACCCGCGACGTAGGCAAGACGTGGACGAATGTATCACCGCATGACCTTGGCGCATTCAGCAAGATCAGTCTGCTGGACGCAGGCCATTTTGATGCGGGAACGGCTTATGCTGCTGTGGATCGACATCGCCTGAATGATATTGGCGCGTATATCTATCGCACACACGACTTTGGCAAGACCTGGACGCGCATTAGCTCAGGCATTCCCGATGGCGCTTATGTGAGGGCCGTCCGGGAGGACCGGGTTCGCAAAGGACTGTTGTTTGCCGGCACAGAACTTGGGGTTTTCTTCTCTTTGAATGACGGCGATAACTGGCAGCCGCTGCAACTGAATATGCCGGTGTCCCCTGTACATGACCTGGTGATCAAGGGAAATGACCTGGTGATTGCCACACATGGCCGGTCATTCTGGATACTGGATGACATTTCACCGTTGCGGCAGATCAATATTGACGTTACGGCGCAGGAAACTGCGCTTTTCAAGCCGGCAGATGCCATCCGCATGCGCGCCAATACCAACCACGACACGCCGCTGAGTCCGGAGGTGCCAGCGGGAGAGAATCCGCCAACGGGAGCGGTTTTCTATTACACGTTGAAAACACCTGCTCAGGGAGAGGTCAAGCTGGAAGTACTGGATGTGGCGGGTAAAGTCATCAGGACGTATTCCAGCAATGACAAGCCGTGGTCACCACCGGGGCCGCCGGCATTTCCTTCTTACTGGTTCCGTCCGACGGATGTGGTTTCTGCACAGCCGGGACTCCATCGTTTGGTTTGGGACATGCATTATGACCCGCCTCAACTGGCAACGATGGGCAACAACGTTGAGTACAGCATGTCCACTGCCTACGGACAGAATGTTGGCCATGAGCCGGAGGGAGTTCAAGCACTGCCGGGCGGCTATCAGGTGCGGCTGACTGCGGACGGGAAAGCCTATACGCAAAAGTTCAATTTGAAGATGGACCCACGGGTGAAGGTGACAATCCTGGATTTGCAAAAACAGTTTGATCTTGAAGTGAAGTTGCTCAGTGCCTTGCAACGTGGTGATCAGGCTTTGGGTGAGATTCAGCGCGTTCGCCGCCAGAAACAGACGGCACGGGAGGTTGAATCTGCTTTGGCGGAAATTGAACCAGCCGGGACAACAACGCCACGTCGCCCCGGAAGCAAGGCATCACTGAGTGGCGTGAACGGCGCGCTGCTGCAACTATCGACGGGGATCGCCGGCGCAGATGCGGCGCCTACTACGCAACAGACGTCTGCGGCACAGAAAGCATTTTCCCAACTTGATGCACTTATCAAGCAATGGGACGCGGTCAAAGCCAAGGTGCCAGCAGAAACAAAGTGAGCTATCGTCCATGCAAACAGCGGATGTAGTGATCATTGGCGGCGGGATTGTTGGGTCGAGCATTGCCTGGCACCTGACGGAGGCGGGCTGCAGGAACGTTCTGGTCATTGAACGTGAGAGCGCGCAGGGAAAGGGATCGACCGGCAAGAGCATGGGCGGCGTGCGAGCGCAGTTTTCTACGCCCATCAACATAGAAATGTCGTTATACTCAATTCCCTTTTATGCGGGCTTTGATGAAAGGCTGGGGCATCCGGCGGGCTATCGACCGCAGGGATATCTTTTCCTGGCCACGAAGCAATCCCATCTCGATTACCTCCGCACAAACTTCGAAAGGCAAACGGCACGGGGACTGGAGACGGTCCAGGTTCTTAGTCCGGAAGAGATTAAAAGCATGCTGCCGCAGTTGCGGTCAGATGACATACTGGGCGGCAACTTCTGCTCGACCGATGGATTTGTGGATCCTTACAGCGCCATGAACGGCTTTATGACTTCAGCCGTCGAGAAAGGCGCGACGTTATGGAAAAAGACTGACGTTACTGGCATTGCAAAGGACGCCAACGGGATCGAAGCCGTGGAAACTACGCGGGGCCGGGTTTTAACCAGAAAGGTAGTGAATGCAGCGGGTGCGTGGGCTGCGCAAGTGGCCGCGATGGTGGGCGTTGATTTACCGGTTTATCCATTGCGACGGATGCTGGTTCCTTCCGAGCCGTTTGATGAGTTTCCGCATTCCTCGCCCATGGTCATTGATATGTCCAATGGTTTCCACTTCCGGCCGGAGGGACGCGGCTTTCTACTGGCATGGAATGATCCTGAGGAGACGCCGGGCTATAAGACCGACTTTGAGCCCGCATTTATCGAGAAAATTCTGGTTCGGGCGGCGGACCGGGTACCCGCCTTCGAAAACCTGGCCATCAATCCCAAGAGAGCCTGGGCTGGGCTTTATGAAATGTCGCCCGATCATCATGCCATTTTGGGACCGGTTGCGAATATTCCGGGCTTCTATTTGGCGAACGGCTTCAGCGGACATGGGGTGATGCACGCACCGTCCACAGGTCGAATTCTTAGCGATTTAATCCTGAAAGGACGTACCAGCGTGGTTAGCGACGTTCAACTGCTTTCTTTTGAACGTTTTGCCAGAAATGAGTTGCTCCATGAGACCGCAGTTCTCTGAGCTTTCCTGCGCGCCAGCCCTAAATAATTTTGAAAAATTCGATTCTCCTTATATTTTGCGGAGCAAAGCCCACTCTACTGTTTTAGAAGCAGGCTCATCCGTCGACTGCTATTAAGGGCCAGAGACCCGGAAGCTCTGGCCCTTAACTATTTATAGGGCCGCTTCGCGGCAAACCGCTCCAGAACTTCTTTCCCCTAAACTACTCCAGGGCTCCTGAATCGCGCGGAATCGGCGCGTGGAAGGCCTCTCCGTTCATGGTTGTGGTTAAATCAGGGTCGCTTCGCGACAAACCGCTCTAGAGCTTCTTTCCCTTTAAACATTTCCACGCTCCTGAATCGCGCGGAATCGGCGCGTGGACGGCCTCTCCGCTCATGGTTGTGGTTAAATCTGGGGGTCGCTTCGCGACAAACCGCTCTAGAGCTTCTTTCGCTTAAAATTTCCAGGGCTCCTGAATCGCGCGGAATCGGCGCGTGGACGGCCTCTCGGGATGAATTCGTCGTTAAAAGGGATTGCTTTCGTCGACTAACTTCTCATACGTCTTGGGAGGACTATTCCTTAATAACTTAAGACATCTTCGCGCGAGATCTTGGTGCGGCGAAGAAAAAAGTTAGAGTTCCCATATTTTTTCGCGGACTTGGCACCCTACTGTTTTAGAAGCAGGCTCATCCGTCGACTGCTATTAAGGGCCAGAGACCCGGAAGCTCTGGCCCTTAAACATTTACCAGGGTCGCTTCGCGGCAAACCGCTCCAGAGCTTCTTTCCCCTAAACTACTCTAGGCTCCTGAATCGCGCGGAATCGGCGCGTGGACGGCCTCTCCGCTCATAGTTGTGGTTAAATCCGGGGCCACTCCGCGGCAAACCGCTTCAAATCTGCTTTCCCTTAAACATTTCCAGGCTCCTGAATCGGGCGGATCGGCGCGTGGACGGCCTGCTGATGAATTCGGCGCGAGTACCTGAGATTTTTCTTACAAACTTATATTTTCAGTCCAATTGATGACTCTACTGTTTTAGAAGCAGGCTCATCCGTCGACTGCTATTGAGGGCCAGAGACCCGGAAGCTCTGGCCCTTGAACATTTATAGGGCCGCTTCGCGGCAAACCGCTCCAGAGCTTCTTTCCCCTAAACTACTCCAGGCTCCTGAATCGCGCGGAATCGGCGCGTGGACGGCCTCTCCGCTCATGGTTGTGGTTAAATCAAGGGTCGCTTCGCGACAACCCGTTATAAATTTTCTTTGTTCTTCTAGCCTATCTAGGCTCCTGAGGCACGCGGAATCGGCGCGTGGACGGCCCCCCGCTTATGGCTGTGGTTTATCAAGGGTCGCTTCGCGAAAAACCGCCGCAAAGCTTCTTGTCCCTAAACCTATCCACGCTCCTGAATCACGCGCTTCGGCGCGTGGACCTTTCCCGGTTTACGCTTATGGTCGTCAAAGCCGTTGCTCGATAAGTCGAATTGGCTCATGGACTCACGAGTCAGGTGACTTTTTGCGGGATCGGCCTCCTGCCGCCTACCGGGAGTCCACATGAAATATTTTTTGCAATTTTGCTGAAACGGTTTCACAAGTACGTTCACTAATAAACAGGATGAACGGAGAAGCACCTAAGCCGGCGGTGGTTGCCAAGGGGGTGTCACCGTCGGCTTTGGGAATAACTTGAATTCCTTTGCCTCTTCAGAAAGGGCGCGGCTCACCTGGCCGCGCCCTATTTTTTGACCGCCAAAGTCCGGCAAAAACGTCCCAGCATTGACCCGATGTGCTCGACTCAGGCCAGCCTTAGTTCAGGACTAAGACAACGTCTCAAGAAAAATCCTTATCTCTGGTGAAACACCTTGCGCATTTCTCACATCTACACTGCTCACTGGCAGGTCCGCTTGCCATCCGCCACGTAGTCGGGCTTCCGTGAAGAGGGATGTTCAAGGAGAGAAATTAAATGCAGCCAGTTCGGCTAACTAAAGCGGCAAACCCATCTTTCGCCGCTACCGCACCAGGTCGTCAACAGACACGTGCCCGGGAGCCGTTTACCCGAAGCTCGAAGTTTCGCCAATTTGCTTCCACCGTTTTCCGTATGTTCCAGAAACTGGGCATCAGTATTACTCCCAGGCATTTCTACTGGCCCATTCCAGACTTAAATGCTCTGGGCACCAAGAAGTGGACAGAATGTTCCCTCTCGGATGGTGTAGATCTTAGACTTGCCCGACAGATGCAACTCCTCACCTCCGGATTTCTTGCTCCCCAGTCAGAATTGAATTTTGGCGAGCTAGAGACCACCTGCGAGCATGAGTTCCACTTCAACAATGGGTACTTTGAACGCGTGGACGCTGAGGTGGCGTACTCAGTAGTGCGGCAGTTCCGGCCACGGAAGATCATTGAGATTGGAAGCGGTCATAGCACACGCCTTATGGCAACCGCCTTACGCCGCAATCAGGAAGAAGGTTCGCCGGGTGAGTTGATCGGCATTGAACCTCACCCGTCTCCAGTGCTGAGACGGGGGTTTCCGGGCTTTACTGAATTGATTCTGAAAGGCGTTCAGGACGTGCCGATGAGTCTGTTTCTTACGCTGGATGCAGGCGATATCCTCTTCATCGATTCCAGTCATGTGGTGTCCGTTGGAAGTGACGTGGTTCACGAAATTCTCAAGATCCTTCCCAAGCTGAAACCAGGGGTTCTGGTGCACGTGCATGACATCTTCATTCCGGCCGAGTATCCCGAAAAGTTTGTCATGACGAATTTGTGCTTCTGGGGCGAGCAGTACATGCTGGAGGCGTTTCTATCGTTTAATCGTGCCTTTGAAGTACTCTGGGCCAGCAGCGCGATGCAGTTCTACCATCGTGAAGCCCTGGAACAGTACTTTCCCGGATGGGTCGGCAGCTTTGAACGAATGTCGCCTTCGATGAAAGTGTTTACGCCAACCCTGGATGGCAAGAATGTGTGGCCGTGCAGCTTCTGGATGCAGAAGACCGGCGATTAAGAATCGGGCAGAACAGACTGAATCACCGCCCCAGTTCATGAAGTCCCATGTGCTGGGGCGTTTTGCTTGTGCAAAACATGCCCTCCGCCCAATGCTAGAATTCCCAGCGCGTAATAAATCACTAGATGCGGAACTTTGCGTTTAGCACAGAATCTCTTCAGTGTTAAAGCAACCAACACAAACGACTAACAGTTGGCAGTTTTGCTCTCATTGATGCTTTGGTATGAGAGCTGTGCCTTGCGCAACACGGGACACGATTTTAGTTGTAGGCTAATAGAAGGCGTTGGGACGCCTGCTGTTGATTTCCCCAGAAGGAGTTGCAACACCTATGGCGGCGCCATTAACAGTGAGTCAGGTAGCGGAGCAAACCAAGGACATTAAGCATGCTGGTGACATTGATCAGCTGACCATCAACACCATCCGCACGCTCTCAATGGATGCCGTTCAGGCGGCCAATTCCGGACATCCAGGAACGCCCATGGCGCTGGCGCCGGTGGCGTATTGCCTGTGGCAGCGTTTTCTGCGGTACGATCCGGAAGATCCCATCTGGCCAAATCGGGACCGTTTCATTCTTTCCAACGGCCATGCGTCCATGCTGTTGTACTCGCTTCTGTTCCTCACGGGAGTGAAGTCAGTTAACTCTGACTACGAAATTCTGGGCGCGCCTTCAATCACGCTCGACGAAATCAAACGCTTCCGTCAGATTGACAGTAAGACTCCCGGCCATCCGGAATACCGCATGATTTCCGGGGTTGAGACAACAACCGGACCGCTGGGCCAGGGCGTGGCGAATTCAGTGGGAATGGCGATCGCCGAGCAATGGCTGGGTAAATACTTCAATAAGCCCAATTACGAGCTATTCAACTACAAGGTTTACGCCATCTGCGGTGATGGTGACATGATGGAAGGCGTCTCCGGCGAAGCAGCGTCGATTGCCGGACATCTGAAGCTTTCCAATCTCTGCTGGATCTACGATAACAACCGCATCACGATTGAAGGCAAGACTGATCTGGCATTCAGTGAAGATGTAGGCACGCGATTCCTGGGCTACGGCTGGAACGTGCTGCGCGTGAGTGATGCCAACGATCTCTACATGCTGGAACGGGCGCTTACAACGGCCAACGAGACGAGGGACCGCCCGACGTTCATTATTGTGGACAGCCACATTGGATACGGCGCGCCCAACAAACAGGATACAAAGGAAGCGCACGGCGAACCGCTGGGTGAGGACGAAATCCGCGGCGCCAAGCGCGCCTATGGCTGGCCAGAAGACGCCAAGTTCCTGGTACCGGATGGAGTCAAGGAGAACTTTGCCAACGGCATGGCCAAGCGCGGCAAGGAATTACACGCCGGATGGGAGCAGTTATTTGGAAAATACAAGAAGGAATTCCCTGCCCTGGCTGAACAGCTTGACCTGATCCAGCGCCGCCGGTTGCCGCAAGGCTGGGACAAAAACCTGCCGGTGTTTCCTGCCGATGCCAAGGGTGTGGCTACTCGCGATTCGTCAGCGAAAGTCCTGAACATACTGGCACAGGACGTGCCGTGGTTGATGGGCGGGTCGGCGGACCTTGCTCCGTCCACCAAAACACGACTGACCTTTGAAGGAGCTGGGGATTTTGAAGCCGGCCATTATGACGGCCGCAATTTTCACTTTGGCATTCGCGAACATTCCATGTGCTCGATTCTGAATGGCATGTCGCTGAGCAAGATTAGACCGTATGGTTCAGGGTTCCTGATCTTCAGCGATTACTCCAAGCCGCCAATGCGACTGGCGGCGATCATGGAAATCCCGGTGATTTATGTTTTCACGCACGATTCCATCGGCGTGGGAGAAGATGGGCCAACCCACCAGCCGATTGAACAACTGGCTACGTTGCGGTCGATTCCCGGGTTCATCGTGCTGCGTCCTGGAGACGCAAACGAAGTCGCCGAGGCATGGAAAGTCATCATGCAACTACGGCACGAGCCGGCGGCGATTGTTCTTACACGCCAGGCGATTCCTACTTTCGATCGAACCAGATATTCCGCAGCCTCCGGGGTAGCGAAGGGCGCTTACATCCTGGCTGATGCCAAAGACGGCAAGCCCGACGTGATCCTGATGGGCACTGGCAGTGAGGTGCAGCTCTGTATTTCAGCGTACGAAGAACTCACCGCCGAAGGCAGGAAAGTCCGCGTGGTGAGCATGCCTTCGTGGGAAATTTTCGAGAAGCAAAGCACGGAGTACAGAGACAGCGTTTTGCCGCCTGCGGTGACGAAGAGGATTGCAGTGGAACAGGCGTCTGCCATGGGATGGTCACAGTATGTGGGCCGCGAGGGACGCATCATTGCCATGAAGACGTTTGGTGCATCGGCTCCGTTGAAAGAGCTGCTGAAGAAGTTTGGCTTTACTCCGGAAGCAGTGGTGAAAGCAGCACGCGAGCTATTGGGTAAGTAAACTGAAGTTTAGGTGTTTTGATGACGCTCCTGGCGCATAGTGATGAAAGCAAATGGCAATTAGCAAATGGCAATTGGCCAACGCAGCACCTCACCGCTGATGAGCGCAGAAAAGCGCTGATTAAGACACGTTGCGGCGAATTGCGCGACTGAACACGAATTTAGAAAGCGAAAAGAATGGGACCGCTTGGGATGTTTCGGCTAAGTCCTTTAGATCTTGGGATGACCGGGGGAGGTGGATCGAGGATTTGGTAAATGTGTAAGTTGGTAATCGGGTAATTGAAAACCAACTTGGCGGTCATTGAAGGATTAGCCATTCAAAAGGCCTCTCGCTTGGGATGATTCGTGTAAGTCCTTTAGATCTTGGGATGACCGGGGAGGGTGGGTCGAAGATTTGGTAAATGTGTAAGTTGGTAAATCGGATAATTGAAAACCAACTTGGCGGTCATTGAAGGATTAACCATTCAAAAGCCTCTCGCTTGGGATGATTCGTGCAAGTCGCGCGCAAAGCGCGCCGATCGCCGAGATCCGAAGGTTTGGCAATCGGGTAAATTGAACCCCTTGATGAGCAATGCCTTGGGATGGTTCGTGTAAGTCCTTTAGATCTTGGGATGACCGGGGAGGGTGGGTCGAGGATTTGGTAAATGGTAATTTGGTAATTGGGTAATTGAACCCCAACATTGTTCACCGGACGTTATTTAAATCGAAGAAAAGAAGAATGCGAATTACGATTGGCTCCGATCATGCCGGCTTTGAACTCAAGAAACTCTTGATTGACCATCTTCAAGCGAGCGGACACCAGATCAAGGATGTTGGCACCAACAGCACGGCACCTGTCGACTATCCGGATTTTTCAGAGGCTGTGGGCCTCAGCGTCTTGAGGGGTGACTCCGAACGCGGCATCCTCATTTGCGGCAGCGGCGTAGGGGCATCCGTGGCTGCCAATAAAATTCCCGGTATTCGAGCCGGACTCTGTCATGACACCTATTCCGCACATCAGGGCGTGGAACATGACAATACCAACGTGCTGGTACTTGGCTCACGCATTATTGGTGCGGAGCTGGCCAAAGACCTCTGCACTGCTTATATCAACGCCCGTTTCACCGGTGAAGAGCGGCACGTGCGCCGCCTGGCCAAAATCCAGAAGATAGAAGAACGTTACGCACTCCAACCAGCGCTCAAGGAGAAGCAATTATGAATCCGATTACCACTGAAGAAAAGAAGCCACAGGCGAAAGCTGCCGGCAAAAACCCGCTGCTGGGATTGGTGGAACAAGGTCAGTCCGCATGGCTCGACTATATACGGCGCAATCTACTCACCAGCGGCGAATTGAAGCGCCTGATCGATAATGACGGACTGCGCGGCATCACTTCCAATCCTGCCATCTTTGAAAAGGCCATCGCCGGAAGCACCGATTACGCAGACATTCTCCAGGAACTCCGTGCCAAAAACATGAGCGCCGGAGATATTTACGAGCACATCGCGATCCGTGACATTCAGGACGCCGCTGATTTTCTGCGTCCGGTGTATGAGGCCACCAATCGACGGGATGGTTACGTGAGCCTGGAAGTTTCGCCGACCCTGGCGCGCAAGACTCAGGAGACCATTGAAGAAGCCCGCCGCTTGTGGAAGACGGTTGGTCGTGAAAACGTGATGATCAAGGTGCCGGGCACTGACGAAGGCGTTCCCGCCGTGCGGCAGTTGATCAGTGAAGGCATCAACATCAATATCACGCTGCTGTTTGCGCAGGACGCGTACGAAAAGGTGGCGGAAGCTTATATTGCCGGACTGGAAGATCGGGTGAAGAAGGGCCAGGACGTGAGCAAACTGGCCAGCGTTGCCAGCTTCTTTGTGAGCCGCATTGACGCCCTTGTCGACACGACGATCCAGAACAAGCTCAAGACCGAGACGGATGCGAGGAAAAAAGAACTGCTGACTTCCCTTCTGGGCAAAATCGCCATTGCCAATGCGAAGCAGGCATACCGCACCTATGAAAAGATTGTCGCTGATCCGCGCTGGAAGACCCTGCAGGCCAAAGGCGCCCAGACACAACGTCTGCTGTGGGCCAGCACCAGCACCAAGAATCCCAGCTATCGCGACGTAATTTACGTGGAAGAGCTAATTGGCCCCGATACGGTGAATACCATTCCACCCGCCACCATGGACGCGTTCCGCGATCATGGCAACGTTGCGCGGACGATCGATCGCGACCTTCCCGGCGCTGACAAGACGATGTCTGATCTGGAGAAGGCCGGAATCTCCATGACACAGATTACGACGCAGCTTCTGGAAGAGGCCATCAAGCTGTTCGACGAAGCTTTTGAAAAGCTGATTGCGGCCGTGGCGGATAAGAAAGATAGCGCCAAGGCAGAGTCGCCAGGCGGCAAAGCCAAAGTGGAAGCACAAACGGCGGCGTTGCCGGGGCCATTGCAGCAGGCTGTTGACGCGACGGTCAAAGACTGGGTCGCAAATGACAAGGTGAATCGCCTTTGGAAAAAAGACAAATCACTTTGGTCGAATGACGATGAAGACAAGTGGCTGGGCTGGCTGACCATTGCGGCTGATTCGGCCAAAGATCTGCCTAAACTGAGCGAACTGGCGGAGTACGTGAAGAAGTCCGGTTTCACGCACATTCTGCTGCTGGGCATGGGCGGATCCAGTCTTTGTCCGGAAGTTCTGGCCCTGACATTCGGCAAGCAGAATGGCTTCCCACAGCTTCATATTCTGGATTCCACGGATCCGCAACAGGTGAAGGCAGTGGAAAGCCAGATTGATCCGGCCAAGACGCTCTTTATTGTGGCCAGCAAGTCCGGCAGCACGCTGGAACCGAACATCTTCAAGCAATACTTCTTCGCGGTGGCGGAGAAAGCTCTGGGCAAAGGGAACGCTGGAAAGAACTTTGTTGCCGTAACCGATCCGGGATCGAAGATGGAACAGGTGGCGCAGGCGGACAAGTTCCAATTCATCTTCCACGGCCTGCCCAGCATTGGCGGACGCTATTCGGCGCTCTCGAACTTCGGACTGGTTCCGGCCTCGGCAATGGGACTGGACGTAAAGCGCTTCCTCGACAGGACGGCAGTGATGGTGCAGGCTTGCGCGGCGACTGTACCGGCTGACAAAAATCCTGGTGTGATCCTTGGCGCCATTCTGGGAACGCTGGGAAGTCAGGGGCGCAACAAAGTCACGATCATTACTACGCCGAAGATTTTTGACGTTGGAGCATGGCTGGAGCAACTGATTGCAGAAAGCACCGGCAAGCTGGGCAAAGGGCTGATCCCCGTGGATCGTGAAAAACTTGCGACGCCGGATGTTTATGGCAATGATCGCGTTTTCGTTTATCTCCGACTGGCCGGCGATGACAATTCACAGCAGGCCAAGCTGGATGCGCTGCAAAAGGCGGGTCAGCCTGTGGTGACAATTGAGGTGGCGGATGTCTACGACGTTGGCCAGGAGTTCTTCCGCTGGGAAATTGCCACGGCGGTTGCGGGATCGATTCTGGGCATTAATGCCTTCAACCAGCCTGACGTGGAAGCGAGCAAGATTGTGACCAAGCAGATCACCAGCGAGTTTGAGAAATCCGGCAAGCTTCCGGCGGAGACGCCTTTCTTTGAAGCCGACGGCATCAAGCTCTTTACGGACGATCGCAATGC
>Ga0080027_10000997_pt1 | contig 11575 bp, 11 predicted proteins | sample OrgsoiDNA2013046_FD_70962 | JGI IMG/M metagenome (GOLD analysis project Ga0080027, IMG submission 70962) | Permafrost soil microbial communities from the Arctic, to analyse light accelerated degradation of dissolved organic matter (DOM) -... | ecosystem: Environmental > Terrestrial > Soil >...
TGGCTAAAACAGGCTGGGATCTGAGTATTTTTGAATTGGAAATTCCCAGTGGTGTTTGAATTTCTGTCTCTTCATATTCCAGTTCCCGGCTGATTTCATAAGCAGCAATTTCTCCTATCCTTTCAAGATTACGCCGGAAGCGCATTCTATCAGTCTGAACGGACTGGTCCCGTATTTCCGCGATCCAGTCGCAGAGAATTGAGTAATCTTCGCTTAGATTAATCACCATAGATAAAAATTAAATATCCGATATTCGGAATCCTGTAGTAAATAAAACTAAATCAAAAGATTGAATCAGAAAATCATTTCATATGCAATATAGGGTGATCGGGCTGATGAGCGGCAGTTCGCTGGACGGGCTGGATATTGTCTATGTTCATTTCGAAGAAGTTGCCGGGGCATGGACTTTTGAAATCATGGAAACAGATTGTATTGCCTATTCTTCTGAATGGATAAAAAAACTTTCCACCCTGTCAGTATGCTCTGCGAAAGAATACTTACTGTTACATTCAGCATATGGTCATTACCTGGGAAGCTGTGTAAATCATTTTCTTGAAGAAAAGAAACTGACCTATCAGGTACAATTGATCGCTTCACATGGTCATTCTGCTTTCCACCTGCCATCGCTCGGAATGACAGCCCAGCTGGGAGACGGAGCGGCGATTGCAGCCACAACAGGCATCCGGACCATCTCTGATTTCCGGTCAATGGACCTTGCATTCGGGGGCCAGGGAGCCCCTGTGGTTCCAATAGGAGAGAAGCTTTTATTTCCTGATTTTCCTCTTTTTTTGAATATCGGTGGTATCGCGAATATTTCTGCAATTGGCGATCATTTTGTAGGATTCGATGTATGTCCGGCAAACCGCATTTTGAATATTCTTTCTGGTAATTCAGAAAAGGGATTTGATGAAAATGGTCTGATCGCTTCTTCAGGCAGCATAAATAACGAACTGCTCAATAAGTTAAATGCATTTGCGTATTACAGTCTTCCTTATCCTAAATCCCTGTCGAATGAATTTGGATTACAGGAAATACTTCCAGCCATAGCATACGAAAATCTTTCTCAAAAGGATGCATTGCGTACCTATGTACAACATATTGTTTTGCAGATTTCCTGGTCATTGAAACAAATCATAAATTCATTTTCTGATAAAAGCAATCTGCGTTTACTCATCACCGGTGGAGGAGCCCATAATGGGTTTCTGGTAGATCAATTGAAGGAAGAGCTATCCCGGTACCCAATTCAATGCATCCTTCCATCTGATCATCTGGTAGACTATAAAGAAGCCATGGTGATTGCATTGATGGGAATATTGCGCTGGCGGGAGGAAATCAATGTATTCAAATCGGTAACCGGTGCTTCGAAAGACAGTATCAACGGGGCTTTGTGGACGGTTTAAAGTCCGAGCACAGTCTTTAATTTCAGGAAACCAGTTTTACTTACAGGTACACGGGCACCGGATTTCAACAGGGCCAGATGATTTTCTTTCTCATAAGGATCAATACGGGTAATTTCTGTAATATTCACCATAAACGATCGATGGGTCCTAACAAATTGACTGCTCCTCAGGATGGATTCAAAATGCCCCATGGTTTTATTTTTCAGGAAAGCACCATCCCGGGTATGGATCTTAACATAGTCATCTGCAGCTTCGAGGTAATGAATTTCATCAACGGGAATGATACGAATTTTGCCGGATAATTTTACAACCACGCGTTGCTGATCAGCAGGACCACTGAGAACAGTATTCAGCAGGGGCGTGAGGTTTTCTTTAACTAAGGAAGTTTTTCCGGACTTTTTATATTTTAAAACTGCTTTATCAAACCGTTCCCGGCTGAAGGGTTTGAGCAAATAATCCACCGCATGGCTTTCGAAAGCACGAATGGCATATTCATCAAATGCAGTCGTAAAAATGATTGCAGGAGGTGCTTCTAACAATTCCAGCATTTCAAATCCATTAATTTTTGGCATTTGTATGTCCAGAAAAATTAAATCAGGCTGTAGTTGTTGTATGGATTTGATACCTTCAAATCCATCACTGCATTCTGCGACCAGTTCCAGTTCAGGATGAAACTGCAGGTATTCTCTGATGATGGATCTTGCCAGCGGCTCATCATCAATGATGATAATTTTCATGCCTGGGTATTTTAATTGTCGTAGTAAAAACATGATCTCCGGCTTCCGTTTCCACGAGATCCGTTCTTGCAAAAAGTAAATATAACCTCCGCTTAACAGAATTCAATCCAAATCCTGTGCCCTGTCTTGGGGTGGATGTCTCCGGATCAAATGGATTTTTCACGATCACTTTTAATGAATCGTTTTCATCCTTTACATAAATCTGTATCGTAACGTTTTCTGTCGTATCGTAAAGACCAAACTTGATTGCATTTTCCACAACGGGTTGTAATAACATGGGAGGGAGCAGGAATTGAAGACTTTTTTCATCCTTCTCAATCCGGGTGGAAAGCCTGTGACCGAATCGAACTTTTTCTATTTCAAGGTATAGTTCAAGTGTTTGCAATTCTTCTTCCATTTTTACCCATTGTACTTCTTCTTTTTTAAGTGAGGCCCGCAAAAAATCTGACAGCTGGTGGATCATTTTCCTAGCCTGGGAAGGATCAGATCCTATTAATGCACTGATGGAATTCAGACTATTGAATAAAAAATGTGGTTGTAATTGCTGACGGAGTTTAAAGAGTTCTGCTTCTTTACTCAATTTTTCCATGTCATTTTTCCGTTGCCGGTTTTCCTGTTCTTCTTCCTGTGTATACCACAATACACAGATAATGGACATACACCCGATCATAAGAAATGAAATACCTAAATGAATCCAGTATGCCCCTGAAAGAAAAATTTGATAAGCTGAACCGGAGGATGCCGGTAATTTTAATATGTAATTACTCAAACCTGTTACGACAAGACTAAATGTGATACTTAGAAAAAGTACATACCAGTAAGTATTTCTTTGCGGCAGATAATATCGGAGAATGTTACTGATGAGCAGACAGGCTGCCAATAATAATCCGTTATTTACAAGACTGTCCAAAACAGCATTGTCCGGGGTGTAGCCGTAATTCAATATCAGCAGGGCGTGCAGTATACCCCAGATTATCCACCAACCCAGGAAAGGATTTCGGAAGGCAGAAACGCTAATGGGTGATCTGCTCAAAGATTTTTATTAAATGATTTCCAGAAATTGGTGCTTGCTGTTATTCAAAATATGAGCGGCTTTTTTATTGGTCAGCTCGATATATAAATCTGCATTGTCGGTTTCCTGGATACGGGAATATAATTCAGCGCCATCCAGAAGCCCGCTTAATTTATACAATTCTGCCACATTTATAAATTTCCATTGAACAAGTTTCTGTTCTTCGTTGTAAAATTTATCTTCTTCTTTTTCCCCGATCGCGGAAGCTTTTTCAAAAGCTTCTTCTGCGCTGCCAGCCTGAATCAGCCGGAGTTGTTCATCAAATTGTGCTGTATGATTTCCCTGTCCGCAGATTATCCGGTAAACAATTTTCGCAAGATACCAGTTCATAGTTGAGGTTTAATATGTACAGAAATAGATTTAGAAACTTCTGATTTCAATTCCGCCAAAAATTGAAAATCCGTCAATGATCAGTACTTTATTATGATCGGTGGTCGTGATATTTTGTCTTTTATCTTCTATATTTCCAAAAATGGATGTGATGTCGGAGCGTATTTCCCAATTCGAAGGGATTACAATTTTGGTTCCCCCCATCACCTGAACAATATCTAATACTGCGGTACCCTGAATATCAGCCTGGCTCAAATTAATTTCTGCACCGCCCATAAAAATGACGATATCACCACCCTTAAAATTCTTGGATACTATATTTTTATGAATGCCACCGAATGCCGTAGTGGAATCGATATAATCTTCTGAAGAAAAACTTTTGCCCTCTGAGCCAAAATGACTGCCAGAACCTTTGCTGGTGTCGGTTTCAGACTGGTTTTGAAAATCCCATCTCTTGTTCTCCCAGCGGTTTCGGAATCTATCTCTCCTTCGTTGGCGGTTTCTGCACCAGCCCGGGTCATTTCCCCTCCAGCCGTTTTTTTTTGGACGTACCAGCATTATAAATCCGATGGACACAAGTATGATGGGCCAAAGGAAACGGTGCAGATCGAACCCAGGAATGATTTGATCAATCATAAAAAAAGATCCGATAAGAATCATGACCAGCCATCCCGGACCACGGAAACTATGCGCGAGACCAGTAAAAATTCCTACGGCAATAAGCAGCATCTGCCAGCTGAATAACCAGGAGGGTATACCCAGACTCATCTGACGCAGAAACATGGCCGTCCCAATAAAAACCAATCCAAGGGGTACCCAAACCCTGCCGGGATTATTTCTAATCGGACTTTCCTTGCCCCTATCGGTATTTTCCATTGTGATGCATTTCAGGTAAAGCTAAGTTCATAAGTCTCCGGTAACAAACTGAAATAGGTCATGTGATCCATATACCCGGTGAAGACCATTTTTTAATCGGTAAACAACGTCAGATGATTTGAAACCGGTCTCCGTCGAATAAACCCAGGTCGCTGAGTTTGAGGTGAGGTATTACAAGAAGAGCCATAAATGAAAGTGTCATAAATGGCGATGCAAGACGGCATCCAAGTTTTTTGGCCAACAGGTCGATGTTTGTGTAAGTTTCTGCAATATGGTATCCGTCTTCTGTACTCATCAAACCGGCTACGGGCAGCGCAAGCGACATCTCCATATTTTCACCGGCTACACTGATTCCCCCCTTTTCTGCAATCACCGCATTAACGGCCCTGCATAAATCCTCATCCTGAACACCCACTGCAACAATATTATGACTGTCATGCGCAACCGAAGAAGCAAGGGCTCCGTTTTTCAATCCAAAATTTCTGATGAAGGCTTTTGCAACGACAGATTTTTTATAGCGGTTTACCACCACGATTTTTAATATGTCTTCCGATGGATTACTGGACCATACGCCTTCATCAGGTTTTATTTCTGCTGATAATTTGCCCGTAATTAATTGTCCGTCAAATGCTTCAATTACCGGATGTGGATAAACAGAAGTTTTTGCAGGTGAAGCATGAAAAATAAAATCCAGGGGCATTGTAGGATCCGCATTAAAATGATTTGGTTTAGGTACCTGTAGTAAAGACTGAAGTTTTGAAATACCGTTCTCCGCAACGGATTCGCCCTGAAGAAAGGTTTGCAAAACTTTAAAATGTTTCAAATCTCCGAGCAGGATGAAATCTGCCGCATCGCCGGCTCTTAGAAGTCCGACTTCCAGATTATAATGTAAAACGGGATTGATGCAGGCTGCCCGGAGCACTTTAAAAACATCATTATTTTTTGCAACAGCTCTTGCACAGAGTTGGTTGATATGGCCACGGACCAGACTGTCCGGATGCTTGTCGTCACTGCAAAACATGATATTTTCCCAATGTTCATTCAAAAGTGGAATCAGTGCTTCAAAATTTCTGGCTGCGCTGCCCTCCCGGATCAGTATTTTCATGCCCAGGGCTAGTTTTTCCCGGGCTTCATCTTCAGTAAAACATTCGTGGTCAGTACTTATGCCTGAAGCGATATATTTTCTTGCGTCTTCTCCACGCAGTCCGGGTGCATGGCCATCTACAGGCTTATGGTATTTTTTAGCTGATGCAATTTTTTTCATTACTTCTTCCTGGGCATGCAATACCCCGGGGAAATTCATCATCTCACTGAGGTATTTTATTTCGGGTCTGGATAATAACAGATCTACTTCGTCTGCATTTAGTTTTGCGCCGGCAGTTTCAAAAGAAGTGGCAGGTACGCAGCTGGGTGCGCCGAAATAAAAATGGAATGGGGTATGTTTCCCGTTTTCAATCATGAATTCCACGCCGGCAATTCCAAGTACATTGGCAATTTCATGGGGATCACTGATTGTGGCAACCGTACCATGCACCACAGCGAGTCTTGCGAATTCGGATGGCACCAGCATGGAACTTTCTATATGTACGTGGGCGTCGATAAAACCCGGACAGATATACTGATCCGGAACCGGATCTTCAGCCGAGAGTTCGCGAATAGAAAGAATCTTTTTACCTCCGATCTGTATTGCTGCCGGATAAATTCTGTTCTTGTGAAGATCAACGAGTTTTCCTTTGATGATCATTTTGTAAATTATTCATTCAGCAGGCCGGGTCTTTTTTCGGCTGTTTTACGAATGGCCGCTTCCTGACGCCATACTGCAATTTTTTCAGGATCGCCGCTCAGAAGAATATCCGGAACTTTCCATCCGCGAAAATCAGCAGGCCGGGTATATACCGGCGGAGCCAGCTGATTGTCCTGAAAGGAATCAAATAAAGCAGAGGTTTCATTATTTAATACACCGGGCAGCAGCCTTCCGACTGCATCTGTGAGAACGGCTGCGGGTAACTCTCCGCCACTAAGCACATAATCTCCGATGGAAATTTCATGGGTAATGAAATGTTCCCGGATGCGTTCATCAATGCCTTTATAGTGACCGGAGATAATCAATAAATTTTCTTTCATGGATAGTCCGTTTGCCATCTGCTGATTCAGTAATTCGCCGTCCGGGCTCATGAAAATAATCTCATCGTAGGTTCTCTCTTTTTTCAATGATTCAATGGCGTTGGCCAGTGGTTCGCACATCATGACCATGCCGGCACCGCCGCCATACTGGTAATCGTCTACCTGCCCGTATTCATTCACCGCCCAATTTCTTAAAGGGTGAATAAAAATCTCCAGGAGTTTTTTTTCTTTCGCCCTTTTCAGAATGGAATGGGCAAAAGAACTTTCCAGCAGTTCAGGTAATACACTAATAATATCTATCCGCATAGTAAAGTGAAAATAATATTAAAACAACTTGTATGATGAATGATCCATTGGCAATGACCGGCCATTAACTGTCAATGATATCATCCAGGTCACGTCTTTGTTTTTTTGTGGGCCGGCCAACTTTACTCTGCCTTTTCCCGGTATTAAAACTTGCAGCATGGTATTGAATCCGTTGTATTTCCTCAGCCGGGGTAATGTCTTCATAAAATTTTACAGCTTCAGAAAAAGCCACACGGTGATCCAATAGGCCTGTAACACGTATGCGCCATCTTTTTGCTTCAGTTTTTATTTCAAATTCTTCGCCCGCCTGCACTGATCTGGAAGCCTTAATCTGACCTGCATCATTTTTTACTTTCCCTTTTTCGCAGGCTGCTGAAGACTGACTCCTGGTTTTAAACAACCGAATGGCCCACAGGTATTTGTCTATCCGGAGTTTTTCTTTTTCCGCCATACTTTGTACTATGAACTTTACACGCTTCCATACGCCCATCAGCCTTTAAATCCTTCAGCAAAATATTGATGGAAATAAGGTATGGTTTCAATGCCCTTATAAAAATTTTCTATATTGAATTTCTCATTTGGCGAATGCAGGTTATCGCTATCGAGACCGAAACCCATAAACACGATTTTAATACCCAGTTCTTTTTCAAACAATGCACAGATGGGTATACTTCCTCCACCCCGGAGAGGAACCGGTTTTTTTCCAAAACTAGCTTCGATGGCTTTTTCTGCTGCGCGGTAAGCGAGTGAATTCATGGGTGTCATATAGGGTTCGCCACCATGATGTTCTATGGCATGCACGGTTACACTTTCGGGCGCAATTTTTCTGAAATAATCCAAAAGCAGGCTGGTGATTTTTGTAGAAGACTGATTTGGCACGAGCCTGGCAGAAATCTTTGCAGTGGCTTTTGAGGGCAGCACTGTTTTTGCACCCTCTCCCTGGTATCCTCCCCAGATGCCATTCAATTCAATCGTTGGCCGGATACCTGTGCGTTCATTGGCACTGTATCCGTTTTCACCCCAAAGCGCATGAACGCCGAGATCTTTCATATATTCTTTGATATCGAATGGGGCTGCAGCCATTTTTTTTCTTTCATCATTTGAAGATTCCAGTACATCATCATAAAATCCGGGAATCCTTATATGATTATTCTCATCATGGCAACTTGCAATCATCCGGGCCAGAATAGTTATCGGATTTGCCACGGCGCCACCGTAAACCCCGCTGTGCAAATCACGGTTTGGACCTGTAACCTCTACTTCGATATAAGAAAGACCACGAACGCCGATATCGATGGAAGGGGTGTCCAGACTGATCATAGACGTATCGCTGATCAGTATAACATCTGCTTTGAGTAAATCTTTATGAGAGGCAACAAAAAGAGCGAGATTCGGTGAACCAATTTCTTCTTCTCCTTCAATGATGAATTTAATATTACATGCCAGTGATCCGGTTTCGTTCATCATTTCAAGCGCTTTCACATGCATGAAAAACTGGCCTTTGTCGTCGCAGGCACCCCTTGCGAAAATCATCCCGTTTTTAATGGTGGGTTCAAAAGGCGCGCTATGCCAGAGTTCCAGCGGATCGGCGGGCTGCACATCATAATGCCCGTAAACCAAAATAGTTGGCTTTGAAGGATCCGTTTTTTTTTCGGCATATACGACCGGATGACCCTGCGTCGGAAAAATTTCCGCGTGTGATACGCCAGCGTCAAGCAAAGATTTTTTTACAGCCTCTGCACAACGGAGCATATCAGGCTGATGGTTGCTGTCGGCGCTAATGGAAGGTATGCGCAGCAATCCAAGAAGTTCTTCCAGAAACCTGTCCTTATGCTTTTCCTGATATGTTTTCCAAGCCTGCATGCAAAGCTGTTTATTGATGAATCCAGCGAATTTAGGACCTTTTAATAAATCATAATTTTTTCCGGGTAATTTCAAAACAGTTTAATTTTAACCAAAATGATGATATGCGCAGGACTTCTTTGTCTATATTGATTTTTTTATGCCTAGGGTCGTTTGTTTTTTCCCAGGATACGCCCCCTAAAAAGTATTCAAAAGCAGAACTACGGGCACTGGACAGCAAATATGAAGAATTTCAAAAGCAAATAAACGCTATCCAGAAAGAGAGGCAAAAGCTTGAAAACGCGCTAAAAGCATATGATGCCAATCTCAAATCATTGGCTGAAACTTTACAGAAATCAGAAGAGCAAATTGATTTTGCAAGTGGGATATACAGTTACGATGCCAATTTTTCTGCATCTACCCAGCAGGTGCGTGCGATGGAGATGACTTATAATCTGAAGTCTGTCGAACTGATTAATGAGATTCAGCGGGAACAGACCGCTTTCACCCAGGTAACAACAGCGATGGCCCGGAAATATGAAGACATGCAAAAAGTAAAATCAGTCGGACATTAAAAGTTCATGTTTTTTATTGGCGATGACATTTTTCATATCCCATTGGATTCTTTTTACAAAGGGTTGTTCGCGCACTTTACAGTCCGTTTTTATACATATGGGGCAGCAGCTTCCAACACAGTCATCCGCATGCACAAAGAATTCCATGGCCGGTCCGAATTCTTTTTCAATCAGTATCCTGAGAAATTCTACCTCAGTGTGTGCCTGGCGTACATTCAGATACCAGGGAACAGTCATATGACAATCGATATGTAACACATTGCCAAATTTTATTACACGGAGGTTATGAATATCAATCCAATTTTCCATCCTGCTGTTGTTCAGTAAGGAAATCACTTTTCCAAGAATTTTTTCATCCGCTTCATCCATAATTCCGGCAACAGATTTTCGCGCTATCCGATATCCGATAAACATGATAACAAAGGAGATAATAATTGCCACGATACTGTCGATCTGGTGGATGCCGGTAAAATATATTAAAAGCAGTCCGATTATAATAGCGATTGTGGAATAAGTATCAGACTGCAGATGACGTCCGCTTGCCTGCAGGGCTTCAGACCTGTTGGCTATTCCTTTTTTTACTGCCAGGAAGCCAACGAAAAAATTGATCAGCGCAGATACACCCACCAGAATGATTCCCCGGTTTAACTGGTGCAATACTTTTGGATGAACAAGTTGGTAAACCGCTTCAAAAATAATAAACAGTCCGGCAAGCATTATCAGCGTGCCTTCGATGGCTGCAGAAAGAAATTCTGCTTTTCCATGACCATAGGGATGATTATTATCGCGCGGTTTATAAGCAATCGTCAGGCTGTACAAGCCAACAAGACCTGCAATGATATTCACTATACTTTCCAAAGCATCCGTCAGGATGGCAACCGAACGCGTCAGATACCATGCAATGATTTTGATGGAAAATAAGATCACGGCAACAAAGAGGATCCATGATTGAATACGGAGGGTTTCTTTGTTTTTATCCACAAATGAATTTGATACAAATGTAAAAGTTCCAGGTCGATAAAACGGGTTGTTTTATTGCTTAACAGCTGATTAAACCAGACTTTCTTTTTTACGTAACCTTAACCGGAATTTTTTAAATAATCCGGAATAGAACTGTTTATTAAACAGCTGGGAGTCGTTCATGGCTTTATAGGTAAGAAAAATACCTACCGGCAACAATACATAGGTGGCCATCCACATGCCGGGTATCGGATTCATGATATCTTCCTTAACAAATTTTTTCCCGAAATTATTCAGGAGGAAAAAGATCACAAAGAAAATCACGGCGAATATCAGTGGCAGGCCAATTCCTCCTTTTCGGATGATGGATCCCAGGGGTGCACCGATTAGAAAAAGTACAAGACAAGCGATGGACATTGTTATTTTTTCATGCCAGGCAATCAGGTGGTCACGCAGATTATTCCGGTCATTATTGAAAGACGCAGCAGTGACTTCTCCTGAAGATTTTAAATTGTTCATGAGGCTGAAAGCCTTTTCCAACACGAAATGCCGGAGTGAATCCGGAACAACCGAAATAAATGAATCAACTCTTGTGGCTGGAGGACTGGCTTTCCAGGGGCTGTCCAGATAATTTAATATGGGAATATTTGAATTTATAATTCTCTTGGATCGGCCCTGGTAGGATGCCATTGTTTTTTCCAGGGAATCAATGGTGATTTCCAGCTGCCGCAGGTTAAGCATCTGATAATTACTTTTAAACGTGCTGTCTTCGATTTTATTCAATTTAAAAGAACTCAGGTCGAAAACGATTTTATATTCTGCAAAACCCATTCGGATGAGTTGGGTATTTATAGAATTGCGCGGACCTTTTTCCTGGTAGTTCCAGCCGTTTTTCAGATTGAATTCCAGAAATTTTTTGTCTTTTGAAATACTCATTTTTCCACTTTCAGCTACGATCGTATTATCCTGTAAAAGATTATAACTGTGCTGATAAATCAGGATATCATGGATATTGGATCCGTCTTTTTCTTTTCTTCCAATTTTGATGATATAACCTTCAATCTTATCGTAAAAGACACCCTCCTTGATGTCCAGCGCCGGTTTGGTATAAATGATATCGTATTTGAGGGTTTGCATTTTAAGCTGCACTACAGGAATAAAATAGTTGTTAAACAAAAATGCTATTCCGCAAATGATCAGTGAAGTGATGAATAGCGGTCGCATGAAACGCAACAACGGAATGCCGGCTGATTTGATCGCTACCAGTTCAAAAGTTTCTCCCAGATTTCCGAAAGTCATAATTGAAGAAAGAAGTACTGCAAGCGGTAATGCGAGCGGCACTAGGGTGGCGCT
>Ga0080027_10000998_pt1 | contig 11571 bp, 11 predicted proteins | sample OrgsoiDNA2013046_FD_70962 | JGI IMG/M metagenome (GOLD analysis project Ga0080027, IMG submission 70962) | Permafrost soil microbial communities from the Arctic, to analyse light accelerated degradation of dissolved organic matter (DOM) -... | ecosystem: Environmental > Terrestrial > Soil >...
CGACAGGCACCGGAGCGATACCCGGATCGAAATTCCGGTTGAGGTACTACTGCTCGTGTTTTTGACCGTCGCCGTGATCGTGCGAATGCTCGTGGGCTTCATGGCCGTGGCCCTCGCCGTGAGCGTGGGAGTGGGCGTGGTCATGGGCGTGGTCATTCTCATGATCGTGGTCGCAGCCGGGGCCGTGATCGTGATCGTGCGCGTGGGCGGCCTCGTCCTCCGCGATCTGCTTGCGGACGTCGTCCATGTCCAGGGCCTTGACCTTCTCCACCAGATCCTCGAGGGCGTGACCCGGTATCATGCCGGGGCGCGCGAAGACCATGATCTGGTCCCGAAAGACCATCAGGGTTGGTATGGATTGAATCCCGAAGGTCCCGGCCAGCTCGGGCTGGGCCTCCGTGTTGACCTTGCCGAACACCAGGTCGGGGTACTTCTCGGACGCCTGATCGTAGATCGGTCCGAAGGTTCGACAGGGGCCGCACCAGGGCGCCCACCAATCGATCAAAAGGATCCCGGGTTTTTCGACGTGTGCCTCGAAGGTTTCTCCGGTCAGCTCGACGGTGGGCATTTCATCCTCCGCCGGGCAGTATGAGCTACGCTTGGCCGGTGGTCGAGGTTCTGGAGCTGACGAAGACCTTCCGGGTCCACCGCCGCGCGCCGGGCGTCCGGGCGGCCTTCGGCTCGGTGTTCCACCGGCCCACCGAATCGGTCAATGCCGTTCAGGGCCTGTCTTTCCGCATCGGTGAAGGGGAGCGGGTGGGGTTTCTCGGGCCCAACGGTGCCGGGAAGACCACGACCTTGAAGATGCTTTCGGGCCTGCTTCACCCGACCGCCGGCCGGGTCACGGTGGCCGGGTACGTGCCCTTCCGGCGCGATCCCGCCTTCCTCAAGCAGATCACGCTGGTGATGGGCCAGAAGCAGCAGCTGCTGTGGGATCTCCCGCCGGCGGAGACCTACGCCATGAATCGCGCGCTCTACGAGATCCCGCGCGCACAGGCCGAGGAGACCATCCGGGAGCTGGTGGCGGTCCTGGAGATCGGGGATCTCGTCAACAAGCCGACCCGCCAGCTCTCGCTCGGGGAGCGCATGAAATGCGAGCTGGTCGCCGCGCTCTTGCACCGGCCGCGCGTGCTGTTCCTGGACGAGCCCACCATCGGCCTGGATGTCTCGATGCAGGCCAAGATGCGGGCCTTCATTCGCCACTACAACGAGCGCTTTCGGGCGGCGGTCTTGCTGACCAGCCACTACATGGACGACGTGACCGCGCTTTGCCCGCGGGTCATCGTGATCGATCACGGCAAGCTAATCTACGACGGGGATCTGAAGGTGCTCGTGCGCCAGATCCGCCCCGACAAGCGACTCACGCTCCGTCTGTCGACGCTGATCGAGCGCGCTGCGCTCGAGAAGATCGCGACGGTGATCTCCTACGAGGGCGGCCAGGCCGTCCTGTCGGTGCCGCCCGAGAGGCTGAACGTCACGGTGCAAACCGTGCTCGCCACCTTGCCGGTGATGGATCTGGCCGTCGAGGATCCGCCCCTCGAGGAGGTGATGCGGGAGATGTTCAAGGGTCCGGTCCCTGCCGCCGAATCGGTCGACCCAACCTCGACGCGCGCCGACGAGGCGGGCGTCGGATGAACGCTGTCGGGACCAGCCTCACGAGCCTCCTCGGCGAAGCCCGGCGGGCCGCGCGCGCCTACCCCACTCTGCTCCGGGTGGGGCTCTCCGAGGTGGTGGCGTACCGGGCAGAGTTCGTCGTGTGGATCCTGACCACCAACATGCCGTTCGTGATGCTGGCCATCTGGCACGCGGTTGCCTCCGACGGCCCGGTGGGGCGGTTCGGGCAGAAGGACTTCATCGCTTACTACCTGGGTGGATGGGTGATCCGCCTGCTCACCAGCACCTGGCTGGTGTGGGAGCTGAGTATGGAGATCCGCGCCGGGACACTGTCCGCGCGCCTCTTGCGACCGCTGCATCCGCTGTTCGCGTTCTCGGCGCAGCACCTGGCGGCGCTGCCCATGCGCCTCCTGATCGTCACACCGGTGGTCGCGGCGCTGGTCTGGCTGGCCGGCGATCGACTGGCCATCCGGGATCCGCGCATCCTCCTCATCTTCCTCGGCGCCATGGTCGGCGCCTGGCTGCTGATCTTCTTCGTCATGGTCCTGCTGGGCTCGCTGAGCTTCTTCCTCGAGAGCGCGGTGGGCGTCTTCGAGGTGTGGCTGGCGCTGTTCGCGGTCATGTCCGGCTACCTCGTGCCGCTCGAGCTCCTGCCGGCCTGGGTGGGCCGCATCGCGCGCCTGTCACCCTTCGATTCCATGCTGGCCTTTCCGCTCGAGACCCTGATCGGCCTGCGCAGCCTTGGCACGGCCCTCCGCGATCTGCTCACCCAGTGGGCCTACGTCGCCGTCCTGGCCGCAGCGGGCCTGTCCGTCTGGCGGCGAGGGGTGCGGCGCTACGTCGCATTTGGTGGTTGACGCCGCCACGAAGGATCAGGGCCCATTCGCACGCTCACCCGATACGCCCGGCTCCTCGCGCTGCAGATGCGGATGTCCGCGGTGACCGCCATGCAGTACCGCGCGGACTTCCTGTTGAAGGGCATCATCTCACTGGTGTGGCTGGGGGTGGCGCTGATTCCTCTGGTCAGTGTGTTCCACCAGCGCTCGAGCGTGCGCGGCTGGACCTTTCCCGAGGCCCTGGTCGTGGTGGGGTGGTTCTCCCTGATGAAGGGCATCCTGGAGGGCGCCATCAGCCCCAGCTTGACCAGCGTGGTCGAGCATGTCCGCAAGGGGACGCTGGACTTTCTCTTGCTGAAACCCGCCGACGCGCAGTTTCTGGTCTCGACCGCCAAGTTCGAGCCCTGGAGGGTGATGGACATGCTGGGAGCGGTCGCGGTGTTCGGGTATGCCTTCCACACCCTCGGACACGCGCCGCGACCCGCGGCGGTGGCGGTGGCCCTGGCGCTGCTGGCCGTGGCCATCTCGGTGCTGTATGCGTTGTGGATCCTGGTGGTCAGCGCCTCGTTCTGGGTCGTCAAGGTGGACAACCTGAGCTACCTGTTCGGCTCGCTGTTCGATGCCGGTCGCTGGCCCATCGCGGTCTTCCGGGGCGCCCTGTGGTTCCTGTTCACCTTCGTCTTTCCGCTGGCGCTCATGACCAGCTATCCGGCCATGGCGCTCCTCGATCGCCTTCCCGCCACGACCGCCTGGGTGGCCCTGGCAGGCGGCCTGGGCTTTGCGGGGGTTGCGCGTCTGGTCTGGCGCCGGGCCCTGGCCTTCTATACCTCCGCCAGCTCGTGAACCGACCTGAAACTAGGCGACCAGCTCGGCCACGCGCCACCGGAGGTCCAACCCCGGAAGCTCGACCTCTTCGCCAGCGCCAAGGACCTCGTGCCGGCCGTACTCGGCCTCGTCCGCCGGCTGGGTGTGCAACTCGAGTCGGTGCTGGACGAGATCGACGAGCCAGTACACCGGCACCCCGGCTCGGGAATAAATGCTGGCTTTCCTGCGATCGAGATCGTGACTGGTCCGAGCGATCTCGACCACGAGCAAGGCGTCCCGACCGACTGGATGGCGATCGAGGTAGTCGCGCGGATTGCCACGCACGACCGCGAGATCGGGCTCAGGCAGATCGGTGGGGCGGGCCTCGATCGGCAGCTGGCTCCGCAGATGGGTCGCGACGGCAGCGCCCCGATATGCATCGGCCAGGCGCTGCTGCAACTCGGCCAGGTGAGCCGCGTGCGCGGGCCCCTGGGGACTCACGATGACCAGCTCCCCATCGAGCAGCTCCAGCGCCTCGTCTTCATGCAGGATGCCGTCCTCCACCATCCGCTGCACCTCGACCACGGTGAACCGTCGGCGAAGAAGGCTGGGAGGATTGCTGGGAGGATTGCTGGCCGGAAGAGCGCTCGTGCGCATACCGGAAAGATACCACCCTCCCCAGGGAGGCTTCGCAGCCCCCGGGACGTGGCGATACCAGCGGCCTCGGCCATCCGCGTTCCAGCCTTTGCGGCAAAGCGATGTGTTGTCGTCTAACATCGGCCTCACGTCGCCTCCCCCGGGGCAACCGCACCCTGAATCAGACGAGAATCTGCCGAATATCCGTGGACGCCGAAACCATCCAGACCGAGGTCGAATCGCTGCGAGCCCGTTTCTCCGCGGGCGGAGATCGCGATCCCCGGACCCGGGCCTCATGCGAGGCCACCCTGGAGGCACTGCGGGGGGTGTGGCGCAAGACTCCCGAGCTGTTCCGGCAAGATGCGATGCTGGCGCTCAAGGAGATCTCGCGCGCGCTGCGATCCAACGAACCCAGCCAGTTGCCGCTGGATCGACGGACGACCGCTCCGGTGGGGTCCCGCCCCGCGCCACAATCGCACCTGCCACCGGGCCCCGGGCGGTTCTCCGCCGACGCGGCCCGCGACGCGCTCAAGGCCATCTTCGGGTTCGATCAATTTCGGCCGGGTCAGGAGGAGATCATCAACGCGGCGCTCGCCGGGCGCGACTGCATCGGCGTGATGCCGACCGGCGCAGGGAAGTCGTTGACCTACCAGATTCCGGCCCGGTTGCTGGGGGGGACGACCCTGGTGGTGTCTCCTCTCATCGCGCTCATGAAGGATCAGGTCGATGCCATGCAAGAAGCCGGAATCAGGGCCACCTTCATCAACAGCAGCCTGCCGTCGGACGAGAGACGGCAGCGGCTGCAAGGCCTTTGGGGCGGCGCATATGAGCTGGTCTACGCGGCCCCGGAGGGGATAGAGGCCAGCGTGGGTTGGGCACTGGCCCGCACCCGCTTGTCCCTGATCGCGGTCGACGAAGCCCACTGCATCAGCCAGTGGGGACACGATTTTCGCCCCGCCTACCGGAACCTCACCGGGCTCAAGCGCCGCTTTGGCAGCGTTCCCGTCCTGGCCCTGACGGCCACGGCCACCCACGAGGTGACGCGGGACATCGTCCAGCAGCTGGCCATGATCGATCCCGCGGCGTATCGCGGCAGCTTCTTTCGTCGCAACCTGACCCTGGCGGCGTATCGCAAAGGGGGCGAGGGCGAGATGGAGGGGGTGGGCTCGCGCGGGGGTCGTTCTGGCGGCACCCGGGAGGACGGATCGCGGCGGCGGGGCGGGGTTCGTTCCTCGATCTTGCGATTGATCCGGGCCCATCGCGGGCAAAGCGGGATCGTCTACTGTCTGTCGCGCAAGGCCGCCGAGGGCACCGCGGAGTTCCTGCGCGACCAGGGCGTTCGCGCCGCCGCGTATCACGCCGGCCTGCCGCCCGAGGAGCGAAGCCGAACGCAGGATGCCTTTCGCCGGGATCAGGTCGACGTCGTGGTCGCCACCGTGGCCTTCGGCATGGGAATCGACAAGCCTGACATCCGCTACGTCATTCACCGGGACATGCCCCGATCGATCGAGGGCTACTACCAGGAGATAGGCCGCGCCGGCCGCGACGGTCTCCCGAGCACCTGCGTGCTCTTCTATTCCTGGGCCGACGTGATGAGCTACGCTCGATTCTCCAGCGACGGTCCGGCCGACGTAGCGGAGCGGCAGCAAGAGCAGGCCCGCGAGATGTTCCGGATGGCCGACGACACTGGGCGCTGCCGCCATCAGAGCGTGACCTCCTACCTCGGCGAGGCCATCGCGCCCTGTCGGACCTCGTGCGATGTCTGCACCAGGCGCGACGTGCTGTCGACCTGCGCCGCCCTTCCCGCAAGGGAGCGGCGCCGTTCGGGGGGCCCGCGCGCGGATGCCGCGCCCGCGGCCGAGACGGAGAGGGAGACGGAGACGTCGGGGAACCCCGAGACCCAGCGGGTGGGTCCGGGCCGGAGCGATCTCGCCGCGTCCGAACCCGGGGACTCCCGCGGCGACGGCGTGTTCAACCGGTTGCGTCAGCTGCGAAAGCGGCTGGCCGACACGCGGGGGATCCCGGCTTACATGATCTTCAGCGACGCCACCTTGATGGAGATGTCCCGCCAACGGCCCACCACCGAGGACGCCTTCCTGAGGATCTCCGGCGTCGGGCCCAAGAAGCTGGTTGCGTATGGCGAGGCCTTCCTGGATCTATTGCGTGACAACGCGTAAGACCTGGGGTAATCCGCATCCGTGGCATCAACCGGGTAGAGGATCGCATGGACTTCGCCGAGATCAGCCTGTTTTCCCATTTGGTCGCGCGCCCGGAATCGGATCTCGATCTGGCACGGGCGGCGCTGCTGGTGGCCCTGCCCGAATATCCCGGTCTGGACGTGGCCAGCTACATCGAGGAGCTGGATCGAATGGGCGCGACCGCCGCGCTTCGCATTGCGGAGTCCGGGGGGCTGCCTCCGCTCGGCTCAGTCATCCGCTACCTCTACGAAGAGCTGGGATTTCACGGCAACACCACCGACTATTACGATCCGAGGAATAGTTTCCTGAACGAGGTGCTGGATCGGCGCACCGGCATCCCGATCAGCCTGGCCCTGGTGTTGACCGAGACCTGCCGGCGCGTCGGCGTCGATGCGCGCGGGGTATCCTTCCCTGGCCACTTCCTGGTCCGGGTTCGCGAGGACAGCGGCGACATCATGTTCATCGATCCTTTCGACGGACGGCTGCTGGACGAAGGGAATCTGGCCGAGCTTCATCAGCGGGCCATCGGCCGGGAGGCTCCCATCGATCCGCGCGTGCTCGAGCCCGCCACCAAGGGACACGTGCTGTTGCGCATCCTCAACAACCTGCGCGCCATCTACGAACGCTCGGGCGATCAGGATCGCTTGCTCGGTGTCCTGGCTCGCATGCAGGTGTTGAGCCCTGACGACGAGATCCACGGCCGCATCCGGCAGCTCGCCGGTCGGGACGCCACCGGCGGCCCCAGCCTGAACTGACGACGAATTGACGACGCTGGCGCCCGGCTCACGGGCGCTATAGTGGCGGAGATGAACGGGGTCCTGGTCCTGGCGACGGCAGTGATCCAGATCGCCGGGGCTTCGCCTTCTCCGTCCCCGTCCTCGTCCTCGTCCGCCTCCCTGTCCCCGCCGGTCTCCCCGTCCCTGTCCGAACCCAGCGCCGGGGCCGCCGCGCTCTCTCTCGAGGGCCATCCCGAAGCGGATCTGCAGTCCCCTGTTCCGTTCCACGAGCCCAGCTTCGGACCGCGCTATCGCATCGAGCAGATCGTGGTGCGCGGGAATCGCAAGACCGAAGCAGCCTTGATCCTGGGAGAGATCGGGCTGGGCCCCGGGGATCTGGTCACGGCCTCGGACCCTCGGGTGGAGGCAGCGCGCATTCGCCTCTTGTCGCTGGGATTCTTCCTGGACGTGCGTCTGGCGCTGGACAAGGGGAGCGGGCGCGGCGACGCGGTTCTGATCGTCGACGTCGAGGAGCGCGGCACCGTGATCCTCAATGCTCTGTATCTGGGCATCAGCGCCGCCACCTCGTTCTGGGGCGGCCTCGAGATCGCCGAGAACAATCTGCTCGGCCGGGGAATCAGCCTCGGGACTGGCTTCGTCGCCTCGACTCGCCCGGACGTCGCGGAGGCCGACCGCAACCTGGGCGCCCGCATTCGCACGCTGGTCCCGCCCCTCGGTGGAACGGGCCTGCTGATCAGCGGGACGGCCCTCTTGGTTTCAGGCAGCGAGTTTTTTCGCGCGCAGGGCCCGGATGACAGCGCCACCCCGGCGGATTTCGTGGCGCTGCGGTTCAAGCGAGTGGGGGGCATCGTGGGCGTGGGTCGCGCGCTGACCCACTCCGCGCGGCTGTTCCTGGACTTCCGCGAGGAGGGCGTGAGCGCCAGCCTTCCGACCCTGCGACGTCGGACCTTGCCATCATCGGAATCGCCTGCGGGGGAATCGCCTGCGGGGGAATCGACCACGCCCATCGATTTTGGCGTGATGAATCAGTTCAGCCGGGTTGGCTCGATCACCGCCACCTTGGATTTCGACACCCGCTCCGATCCCCTGGTCCCGCGATCAGGCACCCACCTCTCGATGTCCGTCGAGGGGGCGAGCAGCAATCTGCTCTCCAACTACGAGTTCCTCAAGTTCGTCATGCAGGGGTCCGCTTACCTGCCGACGCGCCGGAGGCATGTGATCGGATTTCACGCCTTCGGTGGAGCTCTGCTTGGCAGAGCGCCCTTCTTCGATCGCTTCTTCGTGGGCGATCTCAACCTCCTGCTGCCCCCGCGCGCGCTCGGCCTCAACTTCTCGACCCAGCCCTCCCGCGATTTTCTGGACACCTCCATCGCGGGCCATCGTTACGACAACTTCGCGGCGCGACTGCTGTTCGAGTATGCGATCCCTCTGTGGCGACGGCATGGGTTCATCTACAGCGGAGATGCCTTCCTCGCGTTCGGCGCCTTCGGGATGGGGAGCGAGGGCAACTTCCGCGACCCCACGCGCTCGGGGCTCGCCGCCTGGCCGATTGATCTGACAGGCGATCTGGGCGTTCGGCTCGATACCCTGATCGGGGTCTTCACGCTGTCGTTCGCCAACGCTCTGGGACGGATCCCCTTCTGACGGTCATGCGGACCGGCTCCTCGGCACGCAGGTTACTGGTGGTCGCCATGATCGTCGGCGCCAGTCTCCTGGCGCCCGGATGGCGTGAGGCCAGAGGGGACCAGCTCCCGAATCGCACAACCGGGATCGGTTACCAGGGGGGAATGCTGGTGGCCTCCGTGGGATTGCAGGATCTCTTCTCGCCAGCAGCGCGCGAGCGATTGAGGTCGGGCTTCTCGACGCGGGTCTTGATCCGAGTCTTTCTGCGGCAGGAGGGTAACCCCGATCCGCTGGTGGTCGGTTTCCAGCGGGCGGAGATCGTCTACGACATCTGGGACGAAAAATTCGTCGTCCGCGTGACCCGCGGTCCGGGAACCGATCAAACGTTGGAGGTCGCAACCGCCGACCAGGCCATCGCGGTCGGTACCGTCTTGTGGAACTTTCCCGTCGCCGAGCGCGCGCGGTTGCAGCCTGGCCAGCGCTATCTTCTGGCCATTCGGGGCGATCTGAATCCTCTGTCGCCCGAGCTGCAGGCGGAGGTGCGGCGCTGGTTGCGCCAGCCGGCCGGTGCCCAGAGGCGCCCGGGAGCCGGAGGCGGAGACAGCCTGTTCGGCTCCTTCGTGACGGTCTTCGTGAACCCGCAGATCGACGACAGCGAGCAGCAAGTGCGATTCGTTTCCCAGGTGTTCACGGCGCCCGCTGCCGACCCCGGGCCGGGGGAGGCGCGGCGGTGACAGGTCCAGGGTCGGGGTCGGGGTCGGGGCCGGGGCCGGGACCGGGACCGGGCGCGGGCGCCCGTCGGGGGTCGGGGTCGCGACCGGCGGTGGCTCCCCGGGACTCCGGAGGGCCGTCGCGGAGAAAGCCCAAGCTCTTCAAGTGGCCGGGTCGGTTCGAGTGGAAGGTGCTGGCGGCGGTCTTCATCGTGGCCACCTTGCCGCTGGGGGCCACCGCGTATTTCTTGTCCCGCACGCTGGCCACGGTGGCGTCGATAAACAGTCGCCATCAGCGGGAGGTCGGTGATTCCCTGGGACAGGCGCTCGAGGCGTACCGGATCACCTTCGCGCAAGAGAAGGATGGCTTTCGAGCACGCGCCAGCGAGCTGTCGCGTGCGGAGCTGTCCCACGCCTCCGACCTGTCGGGTGTGCCGGCGTTGTTGCGGGCCCGCTTGCTCGCCCAGGGTGCGGTCCTCGACGAGTGGTCGGCGCCGGCTGCCGAGATCGCGCGATCTCGGCAGGCTCCCCCCATCGTCGTCCCGCTGCCCCGGCCCGCGCCCACGCCTGCATCAGCCCCCGGAGCCGCGCGCGAGCCGCGTGCGCTGGAGCTCACCTTCGGGATCGACCGGCAGCTCTACGCGAATTTTCTGTCGCTCCGGCAGGCCGTGGAGAAAGAACGAGAGCTGGACCGGCTGCTGCCTCTGCTGCTGCCCGGCGTCTTTCGCGGATTGGTGGTCGAGCTCGTCGTGGTGTTGCTGGTGGCCGCCGGCATCGGGCTGCTGGTGGCCCGGCGCGCCACGGGCCGGGTCGCCACCCTGCGAGACGCCGCTTCTCGCGTGGCCGACGGCGATCTCTCGGTGCGCATCGCGCCGCGCGGCCGCGACGAGCTGGACGATCTGGCCAGAGCGTTCGATCGGATGGTGGCCGAGCTCGGAGAGGCCCGATCCCGCCTCGAGTACCTGCAAAAGGTTTCGGCCTGGCAAGAGGTGGCGCGCCGGCTGGCTCACGAGATCAAGAATCCTCTCACCCCCATCCAGCTCGTCGTGCAGCAGCTGCGTTCGCAGTACCGGGGCGACGACCGGCCGTACCGCCAGTTGCTGGACACGGCCGGCGACGTCCTCGGCGAGGAGATCGGGGCTATCCGCCGCCTGGTCGACGACTTCTCCGCCTTTGCCAAGCTCCCCAAGGTCGAACCCGTCCCAGTGGATCTGGGGGCCCTCATCGACGACTTCGCGCGCGCCCATCCCGAGTGGCAGGCGAACCTGAGCGTCGAGCGCCCGGTCCAGCCGGTCCAGGCCCTGTGCGATCGCATGCTGATGCGACGGGTCCTGGCCAACCTGGTGGAGAACGCCATCCAGGCAGCGACCGCCCAGGGACACACCCCCAGCGTCCGGCTCAGCGTGTCGGTGGGAGACGGGCTGGCGGCGACCGTGGACGGCCAGCCTGGTGCCGATGGGGGGGCGGGCGCCGCCGTCGGGGGTGCCGCCGCCGGGTGGGCGGCCATTCTCGTCGACGACAATGGCCCGGGCATCGCACCGTCGGAGGCGGTCCGAATCTTCGATCCCTACTTCACGACCAAGGAGCATGGCACCGGCCTGGGCCTGGCCATCGTGCGCAAGATCGTCATCGATCACGGCGGCGACGTGACGGTGGGAACCGCCCCCGCCCCCCTCGGGGGCGCCCGCTTCAGCGTCGAGCTCCCCGTGGGGGTCCAACCGCCGCCGTCTCGAACCACTCCCATCGCAAAACCTCCGGTGAACCGTTGATGGAGACGCCGCAGGCCACCGATTAATGATCCAGGAGCCCCCGCCCGATGAAACCATATCGTGATGAAAGCTCTCTCGACCTTGTTTCTGGGCGCCTCCCGGAAGGGGCGCCGACGGGGCGTCGGGGCCTTGCTCCTGGTGTCGGTGCTGCTCGGAGGCGCGGGCCGCGCGGCCGGTGATGAGCCCGTCAACCCGTGTGGCTGCAGCAACGACACGGCCGGCTCGTGCTTCTGCACCAAGGCGGCGCACTGCGGGTGCCCGGGGCAGTGCGAGCCGAGAGGCTGTGAGGAGCGCCGGGGCCGGCAACTGGAAAAAGAGATCAAAGCCGAGACCAAACGGGCCGCCGATGCGGATCGCAAGCGAAACGGCGTCGGAAATCACGACGAGCACCGCGGGGCCGACCGACCGGCCGATTCATCCGGGAAAGCAATGGCCACCACGCGACAGCAGTCGGCCGGGGCTGCCCCTCCATCGTCGCAGCCAGCCCTCGCGCGACGGCTGACCGCCGCCCAGAAGCGAGAGCTGGCTCGCCTGCTCGAGGCCTACATGGCCGAGAGACCCGAGGCGCGGGGACGCACGGTGGGAGAGATTCGAGGCGAGCTCGAGTGACCCCCCGGGGGCCGGTGCATGCGTGGGTGGTGACG
>Ga0080027_10001000_pt1 | contig 11565 bp, 8 predicted proteins | sample OrgsoiDNA2013046_FD_70962 | JGI IMG/M metagenome (GOLD analysis project Ga0080027, IMG submission 70962) | Permafrost soil microbial communities from the Arctic, to analyse light accelerated degradation of dissolved organic matter (DOM) -... | ecosystem: Environmental > Terrestrial > Soil >...
AATCCCTGTTTTAGTTCGGCCAGGTGCGCACGTACTTTTTCCGGATCCGGTTTGGGGATTTCAGTGGTCGTTACATTCTTCAGGCCTTTTTGAATTTTCCATGTCGGAATTTTTTTTGTCTTCGCTTCTTCCAGGACCGCCATTCTTTTATCAAATGCGGCTTTTTCATCCAGAAATTCTTTATACCGCTTGCAGTCTATGTTCCTGGCGGCCAGCTCCACTCCCAGCGCAATCAGGTCCTTCTTCGCATATAGGTATTCATGTCCTCGTTTGATCCAGTTCGTGAATTCAAATTCTTTCCGGATAAATGTACCCGGGTTCCAGGGCAGCGATTTGATGTAGCGGCAGATTTCAGTATCCTTAACCCAGTCGCCGCGTTCGATCGACATTTTTAAATACAGCTTTTGGGCATTGACGACAGATTCTTCTGAATATTTTTTGTCCGGGGTTTCATTTTCCAGGCCCATGATTTTACTCAGCATCAGTCTGAGATCCCGGATCTCCTGTAATATTTCCTTTTGCATAAGCGGTAAATCATTGCTCCTTTATCAGATTTGATACACGGGCCTGCAGGATTTCGACATCGGTGATACCCTTCAATTTTTCAAGTAACTGGCCCGTGTATCTTACCTTGTCTTTTTCCATGATGCAGTGAATGATGAGAATCCCTTCGAGGTCGTTCATGCAATGCAGGTTCACAGATTTTAATTTAACGCCTCGATTTAACAGGAAATCGACGATACCCTTCAGCGTCTGCAAGGGCATAGATATTTTGAGTATGAAAGCGCAAGGCGACATCATATATTTTTAATAAAAAACTGAAGGGTCTGTAGAAACAAACCCCTTAAGCTGACGCTTTTAGCTACGTCACATGAGAACTTCAATATATTTTATCTTTCTAATCGATTTTTCAAAAAAACAGGGTGAGTGAAAACTCTCCCTGGGACTTCAAAAACTACTTGCTCGGAATTAATAAGGTTCTTAAGAACCTCATCAAAAAATTTAAAAAAGGAGTAAGTGAAAACAAACTCCGAATAGACAAATTGCTATACTATATTGCGAAACCAAAAATTTGTATGGAATGCTCAAAGCATGTTTGCAGCCAGGGTCTGGACCAGCAGGACATAAATGTCCCTCTTATCATAAAAAGGCTTGGTTGGATAGTCCGGCGTCATGAATTCAACCACCATTTAAGGTGCTTTCAATACAGATGCCGTCCGAGAAGGAAATGTACCCCTGCAGATGGTTTTTTTGGAAGATTTTTTGAGAGCCCGGAGGCGTAATTTTGACATTATCTGTTATTACAACAGGTAAATTTCGAGCGCATCGATGGTTTGTTTAAGGCCGTTTTCCTGGTTTATGCGCTTGCCTGTTTCGAACGCATTATATTGGAAATTTGGCGTTTGTATTTTTTCAATTGCCCCGAGCAGTTTTTGCGTCGTTAATTTTTTAAACGGAATATGCACACCCAGTTTTTTGCTTTCGATAATTTTTCCCCACCAGGGCTGGTCCGCAATTATTGAAACAATGACCAAGGGTATTTTCGCTCTGAGGACCGCGGCCGTGGTGCCCACTCCACCATGAATGATCGCCGATTTGCAGCGGGGAAACAGCCATTGATGGTCGATCGTTTTCACCTGAAACAAATTCGTATGTTTTGGTAAATTCATTGGTAGCGACCAGCCCCGGCAGAAAATAAAACGATGGCTTGTTGTCCCGAGTAGCTCTGTTATGATTTTAGTGAATAATTGCGAATCCGGAATCGGTATGCTGCCGAAGCCGATATAGATTGGTTTTTCGCCGGCATCGAGCCAGGGAATTAAATCATCCGGAGTTTTGTCGTGGGTGGTTCGAGGAAGAAAGAGAAATCCGGTTATTTGATTTTGTGGGGCCCAGTCATCCGGGCGCGCGAGCAGTGCCGGGCTGAAACAATGAAGGTTCAGGATTTTTTCGTGTGCAATTTTTTCCAGGATCGATATTTTTAAAACCGGGAGACCCAGTGAACGGCGGAATCTGTTCATATTATTTTTATTTACTCTCCAGTAAATCCTTTCAAAAAGCCGGTAGGTAAATTCATTGTATGCGGGGAAATTAAAAAAGTCCAGGAATACCAGCGGGAAGGCTCTGGTCTTAATCGCCGGCAGGTTGAGCTGGACAATCGCCCACCTCTTCTCCAATTTTTCGGCAATGGCTTCGACCCAGGGCATCGCGAGAAGGCTGGCCACGAGAACATCCACTTTTTCGAATTCGCCCATGGTATCCCGTATCAGTGAGTCCGTCGTTATTTTATTTACTTTTTGCAAATAACGCGTAAAGGCAGCCAGTGATCCGGTCCTGAGCATTTTCATGCCCTCCGCTGATTGCAACAATTCTTCCACGTGACCCTTTATCGGAACAAAGTCCACCCCATACCCTTCCACAAAGTCCCTGAAATTTTCGTGGGCCATGAGGGTCGCCTCGTGTCCGCGTTCCATCAGACCAAGGGCCAGCGCGATATAGGGCTGCACATCCCCTCTCGATCCAATGGCGACAATTCCGTAATGCATGGGTGTTGGTTATTGTACCCCGAAGATGCGTTATGATTTTAGGAAATCTCTTATGAGAGTAAGAAATTGATTTATGAATTTTGATTTATCCTGGAAATAAATAGTCTAATTAATTTTTTTTTACCCAGGTTTAGTCATCGACAGATATGATAAGGCAAGATTACTTGGTTTAATGTTGTCATAAAGGAATTTCGATAACATTCCTCCAATCATAACAGATTCGGGTTCTCCTGGTAAAGTAAACCCTATTCCCCGCTTATTAACAATAACCATTCCTTTGCCCTTAATCTTTTGTTTCATCTTTTGAGTTTCCTTTTCAGAAAGCCATCTGGCTTTTAACCCTAACGAATCAAATAATTCAATTAAAATATCCATGTTAATACCCATAATAATCTTTACCCGACCAGTCAATACATCGACTATAAAATCCGGATGAAAGGGCTTTGCGAAAATAGGTTCCGACAGATTTTGTGTAATAGAAAGCCAATCGACGATAATGAAATTTGGCGTTTGGTGTTTCAATATTTCCTTGATAATGAATCCTGCCCCAGAAATAGCGGCATCTCGATACATTCCAATATGTAAACACGCATCAATCACTGTATAAGACCAAGTATTTGATTTTAGCTGTTCCTGAAGCTGTTCTAATTCCTTATGATAAAACTCGGTCGGAATGGTCGGTGTTCCAATGGACATGTGTGCGCCTGAAGCGGGATCAATTCCTTTATCCGTTCTCATTATTTCCGTCGCTTGTTGACCGCGGACAACCTGCCGCCGAACTCTTTTAATTTGCTTAATTGTTTTTTCATCAAAAGTCTCTTTAAGCGAATCAGCATCCAATTCCCGGCCAGTTTTTTCAAGATCATCTAAAAATTCTGAAACAACCTCATTCATTTTGCCTTCCTTCAATTCTAATATCTGAAGCGATTTATTTCGCCTGACTAAAAGATCTCCAATCTGTATAAATCCAGTTAAGTCAGAAATCAAAGCAAAATCCATTGGATTCTCATTGATTTGATCCGCAACCTTTTTTGCAGATTCAATATTGGAAGAATCTAAAAACTTCGACGAATCCTCTCCGATATGAAATTGTCTTGCGATATGAATTTGACCTCCTAAAATCTGCCAAGCAATCCCGTCTGCCATATGAGATAGTGTATGAAGACGTTGATTTATTATTTTAATCTCGTTTCCAATGGATTTTTCCATTCCCTTATCCCTTTTTCGCCTACTTTCTTTAACAGAGGCGGTTTTTGCCCTATAAAGCGCCTGATAATATTTTACCTCTTCAACTATTTTATTTTGAGCGATCTTAAATCCCTCATGGCACTTTGTATAAAACAAGTCTTGTATTTCTTTATCCCAGCCACCAGTGAGTCCTTTTTTTATTGCTTCGACTCCGACTGCCTCCACTCCGAAATTAAAAGCATAGTCTGCTATTTCTCTGATAACGATCCTATGTTCTTCAATTGTTTTCATCAACCTGTTCTAACCAAAAAGGTAGTAAATATTAATCTTTTACCATCTGCAGGGCATTAAGCAGGTGATAACTTGTTTTGAATGTATGTCATATAACGTTCCAGTGCAAGGATGAGGGCGATGACGTTGTCGTAGTAGAGCGGGTTGCCCTGGTCGTCGGTGAAACCGGTCGAGAGAAAATAATCCTCGTCGAGATGGGTCGCACCGCCTTTGTAGTAGGTGTAGAATTCGAGGTTTTCCTGAGTGAATTTGTCGAGGCGCTGCTGTTCCTTCACCCAGAATTCCTTCAGCTCTGTTCTTTCTGTCGGCCTCAGCAGTTCAGCCTGATAGAGGAGGTTATAGTATTCGATCTGGGATTTGAACAGGGGTTTTACGATCTTATAATAATCGATCTCGTCGCGGGTCGAAGCGAAATTCAGAGCTTCCGGATCCATCTGGATCGCGGACCAGTATTTCAAACCCACATTGAAGCAGCACTCGATGGCGGCCCTGTAATTTTTTTCAGCAGAACAGTTTTCTATTTCCTGAAGCATGGCTTCAAATAGAACAGACCAGGTTTCCTTCATGGCATTTGATCATCGACGCTCTCCTCATTAAAGAGGACGCCGATGAAGAAAATGTACCTATCTTCTGGTATTTTTGTTTGACGTATCAAACCCCATGTCAAAGGCTAACTTCACCATTCCAGTTTCCGTTTGGCGCGATTTGCCAATTATGATATACCACGTCGTTGGTTCCGATATAAAAAAGTTCCAGTCGGCCGTCTTGATTATTTCCCACGGTAAGTTGTTTACCTGCGGCAACAAAATATGATTCTCCGCTCCAGTTTCCGTTTGGAACGACTTGCCAATTGTGATAAAGCAGATTATCCGTCCCGATATAAAATAATTCGAGCCTTCCGTCCTGATTGCTGCCTATCGCCAGCTGGATCGCGGAACCGCCGAGCGGCTCAGCTCCGTGCCAAACTGCCGCAGGATTGAGTGGCAATGTCTGCCAGTTGTGATAGATCTGCTGATCCGTGCCGATATAAAAGATTTCTAGTCGTCCGTCTTTGTTCCGACCCGCGACCACCTGCACCGCCGGGCCGCCGAGTTGCAGAGGACCGGACCATTGTTCATTGGACCCCGTCTGACGGTTATGGTATACCATTAGATCCAGTCCTACGTATAATACTTCAAGGCTCTGGTCCTGGTTCTGCGCCACGGTCAATTGCAGTGCGCTACCACCAAATAATGTCTCGCCATTCCAATGTTTCACACCGGTTTGCCAGTTATAGTAGAGTTGATGATTCGTGCCGATATAAAACAAACCTAACTGTCCGTTGGCAAACAGTGATGCAGCGACCTGCAGGCATTCGTCGTTTTCGCCAATGCTGGTTTCACCATTCCAATTGCCATTCTGCGACGTCTGCCAGTCATAGTACAACTGGTCGTTGGTACCCCGATACACAATCACCAATTCCTGATTGGCATTCTTTGTAACCGCGAGTTGTACGCCGAAGCTATCGTTGCCGATCGGTGCCGGGCTCTGCCAGTTTCGATTGGGTGCGATCTGCCAGACATGATATATTTCGTCCTTAAGCGTGGAATAAAAGACTTCGAGGCGCCCGTCCGCATTTTGCCCCATGGTTATTTGTTTCCCACTGGGTAACGGTGGCGCATAAGCGCAGGCCCAGGCGGGTGCTTTTTTCGGTTCTGAATGCGATGGCATCACAATACCGTTGATATAAAAATCATAGGCGAAGTCGACGTCGTATGGTGGTGTTTGTGACGTCTGGAGATAGTTGCCCTGGTTATCAAAATAGTCGATGTAAGTGCTATTATAGTTCGGCCCGCAGGGATCGCAGACCTCCGGATTATTTCCGGAGCTGTTCACCGTCATCTCGGCAATTTCATGACTTAAACTGCCTGCAAAGTCCCAGGGCACATCCTGTACCGTGATGCCCTGAACAGACACACGGGAAAGAATATAGGGTAAATCCCCGGTATAATGGTACCCTTTTGTTCCCACGTCCCAGGACGTATTGGTCAGTCCAATGGGAAACAGAATAACGATGCAATCTCCGTTGGGAATCTGGTTGTCTATGGCAATAGTGTCCACCCAGTCTTTCAGCGAACCGTCATTAAAATTTGTATCCGGAATCACTACTTTGGCAGGCAGGATATCCGGACTTACCGTCAAATGATTGTACCCGTATTGCGATGCGTAGAGGGAAATCGGGCGAATGGCTTTTTGGGTATATTGAAGAGCGGTCTGCATATCCGCGTCATCGATAAACAGCTGAGCGTTCTGTTGGTTCTGAATAACAAAAACCATCTGAACAAGGTGCAGTCTGCCGTTGAAGAGAGTATCCATAAAAAAAATTTAGAAGAATAATTTCATTTCCGTTTTTTAGCTGAAAGGGAAGATTTGGCTTTCAATTTTGAAATATGCCGGGACAGTTTTTCCGGATCATTCACAACATCCTCCTCAATATTAATCTCAGAAATTTCCACGCCCTTTTTCATTGTCATGGATAATGATCCTTTCAATTCCGGATTGGGTATTGAAACTCCCATCAGGCCCGATTCTGCGATTTTTAAAGACCGGTTTGCGACCGCGTTGTACATTTTTTTTGTAGACTTATTCTTATTAGTCGTAAGAATAAAAAAAACGGAAACGGGTCTTTCTAATTGAGTCAGATCTCAATTTTTTTCCGGCAGCAAAGCAAAGCGCAAAATATTTTTTCCATCCAGCAATTCGATGGCGGCTTTTTGGATAGATGAGGTAGTTATCTTATACAGGTGGTTGTTGAAATCCAGCCATTGGTTCGGGTCCTCGTTGTTTTCATACTGGGTGGACAGGTAGTCGATCCAGGACTCGTTTTGGCGGAGTTGAAGCTCGTGTACCCGGGCATACTCGGCCTTGAATTTATTAAGGTCTTCCAGAGACGGGCCGTTTTGCCTTAGGGTGGCGATTTCCTTTTCCACTCCTGCCATGAGGTGGTCGGCGTTGACCGGAGCACAGCCAAAAGAGACCGTGAACGCGTAACGGGCGTCGGGGTATTTATGGTAATTGACTTGGACATTGGGTGAGTAGACTTCGCTCTCATCCTCGCGGAGGTGCTGGGTGATTTTGATCGCCATCACTTCCTTGATCGCCTGCAGGGTCAGGTTATTCTCCGGAGTAAAATCGTAGGGGCCACTGAAGACCATTTTCACGGTTGCCCTATTCTCGGAGCCTTTATATACTCGTTTCGTGAGTTGTCCTGCGGGGATATGGATTCCCAGGTCGCGGGCGGTTTCGTTTTTGTGTAGTGATGGTAGGGAGCCAAGGTATTTTTCCAGGAGCGGGCGGATACTGTCCGTCCTGAAATTGCCGGTAAAAAAGAAGGTGTAACCTGAGGCGTCGGAGAAGCGTTCCCGGTAAATCGCATAGAGTTTTTCGAGGCTGAGCTGGTTTAGGTTTTCGATGCTGGGAGGCATTCTTCTGACATTGTAATTTCCAAGTATTGAATTGACCGTGTCATTAAATACATTCTTTGGATCGGAATATCGTGTGGAAAGGATGTCTTTTGAATTGTTGATGATATTATTAAAGATCGAGCTGTCTTTGCGCGGACTGGTGAATCGCAGGTGAACCAGTTGCAGCGCGATTTCCAGATCCTTTGGGGTAGAGAATCCTTCGAGGCCTTCGGAGCGTTCGGAAATAAACGGATTGACCTGCAGAATCTTACCGCTTAGCATTTTGTCCAGTTGAACCGGATTGAAATCCGAAACCCCAAAATCCGCTATGAGCGCGGCGTTCGAGGCATTCTGATAGTCGGCATCGCTGTAAAGTGACGTGCCGCCGGGACTGAAAGCGAGGAAGCGGATCGCATCGTTTTTGAAGTCGGTCGGTTTCAAAATGACTTTTATTCCGTTGCTAAGTTTGAGTTCTGTGGTCCCGAGTTTTGCATTCGATTTGCTTTCAACGACCTTTCCTGGGTTAAATTCCTGAGATATTAGAGGCCGGCTGTTTGTTTCATCTGAATAGGCGGTCATTTTTTGTGCGGAAACCTGATTGATCCACACCATGACTGATGAAGAGTCGGGCAATGAGGATTTGTCTTTATCCGCTGCAAGGATGAGGATATCGCGGTCCTCGTCCCGGATATATTCATTGACCAGCGCATTGATCTGTTCGAGTGTGATTTCTGCGATATGATCCTTCACGAACTTATATTCCCAGGCAATTCCGGGAGACGCCTCCTGGCTGAGAAATAACCGCTGGTATTCGCCGACGAATTCCTCGGAATTGGTTTTGTTCTTTTCGCGGAGGGAATTTTCTTCGCCCGAAAGATAGGCCTGTTTTGCGCGGTCGAGTTCGGTCGCGTTGAAACCGAAGCGTTTGATATTTTCGATGGTGGCCCAGGCCGCCTGAAATCCTTCCTTATATTTTCCCGGTTTCAGTGATAAGTCCAGACTAAATGCATCGAGGCCGCCCATGAATCCGCTGATGCCCGCTTCCGCCCCGATGAATGGAATATTCGGAATTTGCGACAATGCGGCAAATCGTTCGCCGACCATTTGATTGAAAATCTGGCGCTGCATCGCATGGATGTAGTTCTGTTCTGTGATCAGTTTTTCCTGTCTGTGTTTAATTAGTACCTGTAGTTCGGTCTGCGGCATTTCCTTGTCGGTCACGACGAGAAACTGGTTCAGTCCGGTTAAAGGCACAGAATATTTTGTTCTTGGTTTTTCGTTTGCCGGTTTTTTAAGATCAGAAAATAATGTTTTGATTAATTTTTCTGTTTGAATTGGATCAATATCACCGACGACAACCAACGCCTGCAGATCCGGGCGATACCAGTCACTATAAAATCTTCTTATTGATTCAGGTTTAAAATTTTCAAGTATAACTGTTTTCCCAATTGGAAGCCTTAAACTATACCTGCTCTGATTTAATAATACTGGAAAATAGATTCTTTCCATTCGCTCTGATGCACCGCGGCCGAGACGTTCTTCCTCCAGCACTACACCCCGCTCCTTTTGGATCTCCACCGAATCCAGCGTTGCGTTCTGCGCCCAGTCACGCATGATCTGGAAACCGTTTTGAAGAATGGAGGGATTGTCGGTCGGGATCGGTAGCTGGTACACTGTCTCGTCAAAAGACGTATATGCATTCAGGTCCGCGCCGAAACGCACGCCTGATTTTTGCAGGTAGTCGACGAGTTCGTTTTTTGGAAAATGCGTCGTGCCGTTGAAGTTCATGTGCTCCATGAAATGTGCGAGGCCCTGCTGATCCTCGTCTTCGAGCAAAGAGCCGACTTTGTTGACCAGATAGAGGTCTACCCTATTTTTGGGTTCTTCGTTATGGCGGATATAATAAGTAAACCCATTGGCGAGCACACCCGTATGCACGGCGGTGTCCAACGGGATCGTCTGCGAAAAACTTTCTGTAACTAAAAAAATAAAGACAGCTGTAAAAACAAATCTGGAAAACATACTACTCCCGGGTTAAAAGTGAAAAATGGAGCGGGAGTAGTTTTTGATGTAGGGCGAAATTAGGAATTTTTTAGTGATATGAAAAAAAACGAATTATTTTGATTTTTTAATAGCTGCTGCAAAATGAAGATCCGTATTTCCATTTTCGTTGGCATTTTTATGCATTTTCTACCGCGCAGATAGTGGTTCGATTACCAATAAGCAAAACCGTTATTTTAATTCACTATTTACTGATAATATAGTTTGCCAAATAAGCGAGGCAAATTAACCCAACGAGATATTGAAAGAGCAAATAAAACACATAGCCAAGATATTTAATATTCAGCTCTTTTTTATCAAGATTGATCCCCCAAAATATATACCCGGTAAATAAAAATGTGCGTAAAACATTTCTGGTGGCTTCCTTAAAAGAAGGCTGCTTTAATCCCGATATTTTAGAAAATTCATCTTTAAAGTATTTTAAGCCGTATCCCTTAAAAATCAAATTAGGAAGGCCTATAAACAAGTTGACAAAGAAAAAGAGTCCAAACAAAATTGCTGAGTTTCTAAAAATCAATTCTTTGTTGTATCCAAAATTCCACCACCATTCATTCACCGTTACTACAATATAATGATACCAAGTTCCCTCTTTGTATCTGAATTTCTGGGCATCAATATCAGCTTCCTTATAGCTTTCAGTCATCCCTAATTTTGCGTACTGATCTTTTAATTGCTTATAAAATGTTTCCGCCTCTGCGATTGATTTCTCTTCCAGATAGTAATCAAAATCAGCGTAATTAAACCTAAGTTTACTAATGTCAATTCCGACTAACCGAAGATGTGATTTGACGATGCCGGAATCATTTTTTACATTTGTTAAATCAATCAAGCCATTTAAAGCCGTCAAGTCACAATTTTCCAAAAGTATATCCGGCAATTTATTTAAAAAATACAATCTTGGGTTTTGCAGTATTTTACAATCTGAAATTATAAGGGACTTGCAGCTCCCTCCTGATATAATCACTTCATTCAAAACACTGCCCAAAATGCTGCATGTTTCTGTATTACATTTTAATATTCTAAGCTGATTCATTGAATCATTTTCAAATGACAAATTACCCAGTGAACAATATTGAAACTGTACATTAGGAATATTCCCCTTTTTATTTCTGGGATGCGTAAGTGAAAACGAGGCACACAAACTAAACAGACCTATTTGATCTACATTTTCTTTTATTTTGATCGTATCCATCTGATTATTCAAGCCCCTGGTAACCGGTAAATTATACAATAGAGGCAATATTGGAATTGTAGTTTTACGGCTTATTTTACCAAAAAAAATTACATCTGGTCGATGGTCAAAAATCGAATCCCCCAGAATAACGCGATCATGAATACCATTAGTAAAATCAATGTACCCAACCGTATCTTCGGACTGATCGTAGGAACTTGATGTTTGAAAAGATAAATCATAGGCAGATCCAATTGAATAATAGAAATATGAATTCACACCATAGGGACAGTCAATCGTTTGATATTGGGTAAAGCCAATCAAGACACGACAGGTAAATAAAATGAGCAAAGTACCCCTTTTCAAACAGACGAGATTTATTTGACTTTAAGGTAGTTTAAATTTTTTGACTGGATATTTTTTTGGGATAGCCTCACTAGATCACTTTTCCCTTACTGCGAATATTGACTCGCCGGTTTTTCTTATGAACATTAATACCGCAGAAAACAGTTTGACCCTAAAAATTGAGTCGCTTAGTTTTAGGCATAATACCTGATTTTTAATCTAATTTTAAATGTTTCCCAAAACACCGCAAGTGCAGTGCATCTTTTGGAAGTCATACTCGGAGGTTTAATTGTTAGATGCAATCTAGTTTTTAGTCTTATATTATAAAACTGTTCAAACTCTGATCACAATGATAATTAACCGTATACGGAGCTCTCTTTACATATTCATTGTTTGCCTGATTTCATCCTGCGGGCCCAAGGTATTATTTTTACAGGCGAGGCCCTGCACAACGATCACCGAAGAAGATTCCGTAAAGTTCATCTGGAGAGTGCGTGGAACGCCAACCCTGCTTCACTAT
>Ga0080027_10001002_pt1 | contig 11560 bp, 8 predicted proteins | sample OrgsoiDNA2013046_FD_70962 | JGI IMG/M metagenome (GOLD analysis project Ga0080027, IMG submission 70962) | Permafrost soil microbial communities from the Arctic, to analyse light accelerated degradation of dissolved organic matter (DOM) -... | ecosystem: Environmental > Terrestrial > Soil >...
CCAGTCCGGTTCCGTCCGTTTCACTGCTTTTCTGCGGGATACGAAAAAAATCGTCGAATACTTCCAAGTGGAATTCCGGTCCTATGCCCGGGCCCGTGTCCGCCACACTCACCTTCACGGCGTTGGGTGTCGAGAGCGACCGCTGCCGCCGGTCGTTGGGAAAATTTGATGGCTGCGTTGAACGGCGGTCCCACATGTAAGGGTCGGCGTGCAGCCAGACCGTACCCCCCGTCGGCGTGAACTTACACGCATTGTCCAGGAGATTCGAGATGACTCGCTGGACTTTAGGAGCGTCAAACGGAAAGGGTGTGATCTTGTCGTTCGCCAGAAAATACATTGCCAAGCCTTTTTCCTGGAACCGAGGAGCCCAGAGATTGCAAACCTCAGCCAGACTCTCGTTCAAGTCACCCATCTCAAAGCGCAACTGCATCTCGCCGGTTTCGAGGACGCTGTAGGTGAGGAAATCTTGGATAAAGTTTTGCAGCCGCTTACAACTCGACGCCATGTCTCCCAGCACTTCGCGCTGGCGATCATTGAGGGCGCCTAGCTTCTCGCCCTGCAAAACGCCAACGTAGCCGGAAATGATCGATAGCGGTGTCTTCAGATCGTGTGCTGCCGAAGCCAACGATGTCGTGCAGCGCTGATATCGCTCCCGCAGACGTTCAAACTGCTCCTGCAAGTCTGGGGCTGCATCTCCGCCATTGCCCAGAGTCCGACCAGACGCTTTGCCAGAGTCGAGCGGAGAAACGGCGTTCTTGGGCGTCGGTGACATGGATTATGCGCTTCAAAACAAGGGGGAAGGAACAGCAAGATCCAGTGAATTGGGGGTACTGGATTAAGTCGAGTTTAGGTCTCATCTCCGCCATTGTCAACGCTATTTCTCATAAATTTCCCCAGAAAATGAAAATAATTGCACAACTTAAAGCGCCTCTCCGGTCAAAACACCCAACAGATCGGCAGAAAGCCGGACGCTGTCAGCTATTTTCCCCAGAAGGCCGTAAGGCGCAAAGGCCGATGCCACGGTGCCTTTCTCAATTCGATATGTCTAAGGGGCTCACTCATGTCCTTCCGAGTCAGTCGAGTCCCTTATTTTGGCCCGCTAGGTGCCTCGGTGACCCATGTAGCTAGTCCACCGAGGCCTAATCCTTGAACCGTCAGACACATAACAGGGAACTTCGAAAGTGGCACCGCCTACCCTTGGCCCTCCCGGTTTTCCTTCGCAGTGTCGGCAGTGATGGTAAGGAATCCCTCGAGTTCGCCACCGGCCTCAACGTCAGCGCGGGAGGAATCCTGGTCGCGACGCGACGTGCCCTTCCTCTAGGAACTCATACTCTTCTTGAGATCCCCGTTGCGCCTTTCACGCTTCCTGCCAAGGCTCCCAAAACAACCCGGAAGTTGCAGGCGAAAATCGTGCGCATTGTTCACGGCGACGATTTTCACCTAGTGGGAATGCGTTTTCAGCGACCGCTCACTGCCAGCACGACACTCCAGCGATCCCCCAAAAAGGCCATGGCAAGGAAACGCTCAACCACTATGTGAAAGTATTTTCCTTCCTTTTCCCTTACTATCGACGTAAGACGCAGCCCAAGTGCATCCGCCAAAAAGGGTGACAGACGAACCTATAAATGATTAAAAATAAATAGGTTACGTCGGTTTCTGGACGCTGGTCTGCCGTGTTTCCGCTTTGGCGGCTCAGGTGCTCTACTTAGGGCGCGGTACAGAAAAATGCGCACAACTGTGACAAATCCTGGCAGTCCGCTGATTCAAAGTGTCGGGGAAGTCCCGCCCGATTCCGTAGTTTTTGGCACCACCGAGGCCATGCGGCAGATCCGCGAACGCCTGGAAAAGATTGCCGGGGCCAACGTCCCGGTTCTTATCCAAGGCGAGAGCGGTACCGGCAAAGACATCCTCGCTCGCATGGTCCACCAACTGTCTCCTTGGCGGACCGGGCCATACGTAAAAGTAAACTGTCCAGCCATTCCCGGCACCCTGCTCGAGAGTGAACTCTTCGGTTACGAGAAGGGCGCTTTCACGGGAGCTTTTGGCGCGAAGCCCGGGCGCGTTGAAATGGCGCACCGCGGCACCCTGTTTCTCGACGAAATCTCCGAACTCGATCCCTCATTGCAGTCGAAGTTGCTGCAATTGCTGCAGGATGGCCAGTTCTGTCGGATCGGCGCACAGGAAGACAAGAAGGTTGAGGTCCGGGTGGTCTGTGCCACCAATCGAAAACTGGAGCACGAAATCGAGGTTGGCAATTTTCGCCAGGACCTGTTTTACCGTATCAACGTTGTGAATCTATACCTGCCACCGCTGCGCGAGCGCCGCGCCGACCTTGAGGCCCTGGTCGAGTATTTCCTCGAACACTACAACCAGAAATTCAATTGCCGGGCTAAGTCCCTTTCCAGCGAGTTGGTCGCAACCCTGAAGGGCTACCATTTTCCAGGGAATATTCGTGAGCTGGAAAACATGATGAAGCGCTACGTGATCCTCGGTAACGAAGAGGCGATCACAGGTGATTTGGTCCCGCACGAACCGGACCTTTTCAGCGCGGAGATTTCGATCGTGGACGGCCCTATTTCGCTCAAAAAGCTCACCCGCAAAGCGGTCCATGAGATGGAGCGGAAGATTATTTTGCGAGTCCTGCAACATCACCACTGGAACCGCAAGGCAGCAGCACGCGCGCTCAATATCAGTTATCGAGCCCTGCTTTATAAGATTCGCAATGCCGGATTGCCTTCCCGCCGCAATCAACCTCCTGCGCCCGAATCCCATAGCACACAGGTGGGGCTCACCGAGTAGAGCATTGTCCACGACGTAATAAACTGCAAGTATTTGCACATCTGCGTTCATTTATTTCCCGTAAGTCCTTGATTCCTCGAACCAGTGCAGCCCTGCGACTAAGGGCACCGGATTGCACCGGTTTAGCACTACCAATAACTCGCGATGTGTCCGTTTTATATAAGAGGCGCCGCCGAGGCAACAAGGCTTTTCCACTGTAGTTGTCGCCCCTCGGGAGGGTTGGAATGCGCAAGCTGATGTTGTTGGCGGTGGTATTGACTGCAATGCCCAGAGCATCATGGGCCACTGGCGCGGGGGATTTTCGTAGCATCCTCAGCCAAGGCCACGATGCCAATCTTCTCTCAACCCGTTCGCTTGGGTTCAATGACTCCAACTTTCAAGGCTTAGGCGGCAGCGCCTTCGCCGAACTACGTCCGGGCAGCTTCCTCCGAAGTGACAGCCGATTCGACGGCTCACCTCATAAAGGCCTGCGGATGGAAGACGAGTCAATCAGTCTCCATGGGAAATCACACAATTTTCGCGAACATTCGAAGGGCGGCGACGACGACGGCGGGGATGACGGGGGGTCAATCACGCTCCCCGTACCCGAGCCGGGCACGCTCTCGCTCCTCGGCGCCGGACTCGTCGGTTTGGCAGGAATCGTTCGCCGGCGCCGTCACGTCTAAGGTTTCAGACCTAGGTAGAAGTTCAACACGACCCCGTTGCCGAACCCAGGCACGGGGTCGTCATTTTTTTGAATCGACCAGGGTCTCGTTTCATTTGTGTAATCCTCTCGCCAAAGCGACACTCAACTGGAACCAATCGGTTCTCGCCCAGAATCTTTTCCGTAAAGCGCGAAAATTAACCCATACCTTCACGAGTGCCGGCAGCTACTTAATTACCGCCACGTTTTTGGGAGACACGAATAGTCTCGCTAGTTCGTCCTCGGCGAAGAAACAAGCAGTGAAGCCGTAATTCCAACCACGTCGACCCTTTGTTCTAAGCCCTCGAGGTTCTTCCCCGGGGGCTTCGCTTTTCCGGCGACGCGTCGACAAGCCCCTCCGTCGGCGCTATGATCTCCAACGGCGCAAGGTGTGTGTTCCCTAGGAGCCAAGGATGCACGACGACCAGGAAGACGAGCAGCTAGGAATGGGTCGAAGAATTACACGGCGTGATTTTGTAAATGGGGCGGCCCTGGCAGTAGGAGGCTCACTAATCAGTTCGGGAGTGCCTACCCGGGCCTCGCAAATTGCGTCAGCGGATGGCGCACCAGGTTCCGCACCAGGTTCCGCACCAGAAAAGGCCTCAGGCTATTACCCTCCAGCACTTCAGGGCATGCGCGGCAATCACGATGGAACCTACACCTACGCGCATAAGTTGCGGGATGGAGACTTCTGGGAGGGTGAAGGGAAGCCTCAGCCCACAGAGGAGAAATACGATTTGGTCGTCGTGGGCGGAGGGATTAGCGGCCTGGCTGCGGCATACTTTTTTCGCAAGCACGCTGATTCGAAAGTCAAAGGTTCAAAAGCCAAAATCCTGATTCTCGACAACCACGATGATTTTGGCGGACACGCCAAGCGCAACGAGTTCCGCGTGGGCGATCGACTGCTACTCAGCAACGGAGGAACCCAGTCGATTGAAAACCCCTCGGAGTACAGCCAGGTTTCCAAAGATCTGCTGAAGGAACTCGGCATCGAGGCGTCCCGGTTTTACCAGGACTACGACCAAAAACTCTACGAAAAATTGGGCACGGCTTGCTTCTTTGACCGCGAGACTTTTGGGGAAGATCGGTTGGTCCCGGGAATGGGATCGATACCGTGGCCCGAGTTCCTGGCGAAGACTCCGCTCTCCGAAATCAGCAGACGGGAAATCGCTCGCCTCTACACCGAAAAGATCGACTACATGCCGGGCCTTTCCCGCGCCCAGAAACACAAACGCCTTGCCAAAATCAGCTATGCCGATTTCCTCACGAAGGTCTGCAAAGCTCCGCCCGAAGTCATGCCATTTTTTCAGACCTATACCCACGATCTCTTTGCTGTTGGCATTGAGGCCGTATCCGCTTTGAGTTGTTACGACTCCCCGGACGATTACGGTGCGACCTCCTACGCGGGGTTCGACGGAATGGACTTGGGCACGATTCCGGAGGAGGAGCCCTACATTTTTCATTTCCCCGACGGGAACGCATCCGTAGCGCGCTTGCTGGTCCGGTCCCTGATTCCAGGGAGCATCCCCGGCAGCACAATGGAGGATGTTGTCACCGCACGCGCGGATTACTCCTCGCTTGATCAGGCGGCTTCAAGGGTGCAAATCCGCCTCAACAGCACTGTCGTCCAAGCGCGCCACGCTGGACCACATACCACCGCGAAGGAAGTCGAGGTTGCCTACGTTCGAGGTGAAAAGCTGCACTCCGTGCGAGCGAGCCATTGCGTCCTCGCTTGCTACAACATGATGATTCCCTACCTCTGCCCAGAGCTTCCGGAGAAGCAGAAAGACGCTCTTCGCTACGGAGTGAAAGAGCCGCTTATCTATACGCATGTTGCGCTGCGTAATTGGCAGGCCTTCGAAAAACTGGGGATTCGCCAGATTGTCTCGCCGGGCAGCTATCACTCGTTTACGGCCTTGGATTTTCCCGTGAGCATAGGCGAGTACCGGTTTCCGAGCAAGCCGGAAGAACCGATGGTGTTGTTCATGTTGCGCACGCCCTGCAAACCCGGACTAAAACGTCAGGATCAATATCGCATGGGCCGCGTCGAGCTATTGAAGACACCCTTCTCCACTTTCGAGCGGAATATCCGCGAGCAACTTCAAAGAATGCTTGGAGGGGGAGGATTCGATGCCGCGCGGGACATCGCGGGTATTACGGTCAACCGCTGGGCTCATGGATATGCCTACGAATACAACTCTCTCTCGGATCCGGACTGGCCAGAGCAGGAGCGGCCCTGCGTCGTCGGCCGGAAGCAGTTCGGAAGAATCTCAATCGCAAATTCCGACGCTGCGGCTAGTGCCTATACGAACGCCGCCATCGATCAGGCCTATCGTGCCGTTCGGGAAATCGTCAAAACGGGATAAGCTCGACGTTGTTCAGAGCTGCGACAGCGCTCGCCGCGCCTCATCCGCTCCTGGAAACTTTGGATTCATCTTCAGCGCTTTTCGTAGCGTCGTTTTGGACAAATCTTTCTGTCCGTTCTTCTGGTAGGCCAAGCCCAGATGAAAATAAGTTACTGCGTCCTCGGGCTGACTGTCTTTGCGCGCGTCCTTGAGAGATTCCTGGAACAGGTTGATGGCCGAGCCATAAATGCCTTTCCGATAGTAGGCCCAGCCCAGCGTATCGGCCGAGTTGGGAGAATCGGGCATGCCCCGGCGGGCTTCCTGAGCCATGGCAAAAGCGACGTCGACATTGCCATCTTCATGCAGCAGCAGGTAGGCGAGGTTGTTTTTGGCCAAGGCGTTTTCGGGTTGGACTTGCAGCGCTTTCTGGTACATTTGTTTAGCCAACGGAAATTGTTGCTTGGATTCGTATATCTCCCCCAGCAAAACATAAAATCGAGAGTCGGTCGGATGATGCTGAGCCGACTGCTGGTATGTGGTGATCGCCCGATCGGTATCACCCGCAGCCACCTGCACCTGGCCAAGTTTCAACAAAACGTCGGAATTGTTCTTGTCGAGCTCGAGGGATTTCTCGAGGGCCGTTTCGGCGGAGGGATAGTCTTTCTTTTCAGCGAACGCCACTCCCAGCAGGTGGTAGTAGCTGCCGTTGTTCGGTACCTTGGCGATCTGAGCTTGAATCCGTACGATGGCATCGTCCCACTTTTTCAGTTCCGAGTCGGCTCGGGTGATCCCGACCAGGGCGTCCGCGGCCGCGGGATCGTAAGTTAATGCCTGCTCATAGAGATTCGTGGCCTCAGCGTACTTTTTCTGTTCCAGCCGCAGATTGCCCAGGTGGATGTATCCGACCGGACTTTGCGGCGCGACTTCAATTGCCTTCCGCATCAACGTCTCGGCTTGCTTCGGATCCTTCCGGTCTTGCCAGGAAATTCCGAGGAGAACATATCCATCTGGCAGCAACGGTCGCAGGCGAACAATCTGGTTGGCCGACGCTTCGAGACCGGTGTAATCGTTGTTCCTAAGTTCGAGGGCCGCAAGCGCGCGGTGCGCCTCGAAAAGATCAGGATTGAGTCGAACCGCGTTCCGCCATTCATTTTCTGCGGATGTCGGATTGCCTTGCCCAGCGTAAGCGGTCCCCAGGTGGTAGCGGGCTACGGCATTGTCGGGGTCTGTGTTCAAGGCAGTTTGTAGCGTGCTCGCCGCGCCGCGTGCATCCCCGCGCGCGAGTTGAATCTGGCCCCGATAGACGAGCCCCTCGGAGTCCTTGGGTTTCGTTTTCAAAATCTCATCGTTCAAATTCGAAGCTTCCTCCAGCCGGCCTTTCAGGATGAGGAGTTGGATATAGTTTTTCTTGGTCTGCTCGTCTTTCGGGTGAGCGGCAAAGAGCGACCCATATTCTTCCACTGCCTTGTCGAGTTCGCCCGAAGCAAAGTAAAAGTCTCCGAGCATGCGATAGGCCTCGGCATCGTTGGGCAGCTCCTGCTGCGCTTGCCGCAGAAGTTTCTCCGCCTCCTCGTGTTTGCCCTGTTCCATATAGAGGCGCGCCAGCGCGGCACGGGGTTGCCGATTCTGCGGATCCGCCGCGATCGCGCTGCGGAAGGCGTTTTCAGCGTCCGCCCAACGGGCCGAGGATCCGTAAAACCCGCCCAGCGCGAGCAGGGAGGTCGCCGAAGAAGGATTGGCAGCGACAGCCCTGCGGAACGTCGCCTCGGCGGCTTCCGCTTGCGCGGAGCGGGCTTGCAGGAGCGCAAGATCGAGGAGCGAGTCGACGTTACTAGGTTCGGCGTCGACCGCCTTTTGCATCTCGCCCAGCGCACCCGTCAAGTCGTCCTTTGCGGCCAGATAGTTGGCAAGGGAAACGTGGAACTGAGGATCATGCGAGTCTTGAGCGGCGAGCAGGTCGAGTTGTTCTTTCGCCCGGTCGAACCCACGGTTGGCAGTGAGCAGATTGGCGAGCTCGATATGTGCGGGATAGTGCTGGGGACGAAGTTCGATTGTCTTTTCCAGTTGCTCGTAGGCCAAGTTCCATTCTTGCAATTTAAGGTAAGCCTGCGCGAGCTGGTAGTGGCCCTCGACGAAGCGCGGGTCCACTTGCACCGCGTTGGAGAATTGGATAACCGCTTCGCGATACTTCGCCGCCTTAAAATACCGCTCCCCGCTCTCCAGATATTTCTGCTTCCGCACGTTGGGGTCGCGCATGCATCCCCCGAGGACCGCCAGCAAGAGCAGCAGCGAAAACGTGGCCCAAGTTGGTGACAGTAGAATCCTGTGCTTCATCGAGATTCTCCACATAAGGATCTTTGACGGTCATCCCTACTAAGCACTACGGTCATCGGGGAATATAACGACCCAGTTGCGGAGCGACTTGACCGACAAACTCCAGAAGCCTGCCGCGTGCGTTTTCTATGCGCTCGCCGTGAACCAACGGAGTGGTGAGGCGAATCAGAGATCCATCGCTACGGTTGTAACGAATGGCATCCGCGACCTGGTAGAACTTCGCCCAGTATTCATTGGCCACGGCACGATTGTGAGCCTGATACCAGTAGAGAACCAGACGACGTTCCGAATCCTTGGCCACAAGGTACTCGTTCGCGTGAAAAGGGGCGATGCCCGGGGCAGTTACTTCCTGCTCACCAGATCGAATCGGGAACCAGCCATCGCCGGGCAAGCAGTTCTTCGGCGAGTGTAGCGTGTCGCCCGCCCGTTGCGAGGCGAAGTACGCGACAAACAAATCCACGTCCGGAGCGCCCGCCGGGTCCGTGTACAGGCGCCAGAGAAAGTCCCCGTTGCCCAGAACTTCGCGAATGTCGGGCGTAATCGTGTAATCGGTTCCTTCGCGCGCCGAGAGCGATCGCGGAAATGACGACAGCGGCTCCCGCCGTGACAAAGGCTCCTGGCCACGAGCATGGAGAAAGACGGCCGTCAGCGACAGCAGCAGGAACGTCAGCAGAAATCGAAATTGTCCGCGAGGGTCCATCAAGGCGCAGTGGAACTCCGTTCTGCCGCCGGATCCGACGCACCGTTCGGGTCGGCGTCCGTTTGACTCGAACGGCCATCCAGGACCCAGTGAAGAACACGCCGCACGCCGAACAGCAACAGAATCGACACGACGAAAATGATCCAACCCGAGAACGCGTGAAAGAAACCCTCGGCTTTGTCAGGATCCCAGTACTGCACCAGCAGTCCCGTTCCGACGATGCGCAAGCTGTTGGCTGCAACTGCGATCGGAACGGCGGCCAGAGCCAGCAGGACGCGCAGGACTCGGCGGTGTTCCAATACGTACCCATACATCACCGCTAGCGTCACCAGAGACATCAGGGATCGTATTCCGCTACACGCCTCCGCAACTTCCAGCGCCATGGCGGGTAGATGAATCACGTTGCCTTCACGCAAAACGGGCACGCCCAGGAGCGGCAGCAAGTTCGCGGCAGCTTGCGAGGCGAAAACCTGCAAAGGGAATGTGATCTGGTTGAAAACCAAAGCAGGGGGCGGGATCATCAGCAACAAAAATAGCCACGGAAAAGCCGCTGCTCTAAGGAATTGCCAACCCAAAAATAGCGCGACCAGGCCGCCTAACACGGGTACGATGGAAACGCGGGCGAGGTAAAGTTCAGCGCCCAGGACCCCAACAACAAGGCACAGTAATCCCGCCAGCAAAAGCCAATAACCAGTCCAGGCCGGTTGCCGGTCGAGTCGACCGAGCGTCTCGCGGCGGTCCCATAGTAGGTACAAGGAAAAAGCCGGCACAAAAAACCCGTGCGAAAAATTCGCATCGTGCGACCACTGAGAAGCCAGCCGGGTAAAGGTCGATCCGTACAAGTAGGCGAGGACGCAGGCCAGAAGAAGCAACTTTCCATTCGACGCAGGATTGCCCCACAGGGCGGATCTGTCTGAACGAAAGGGCAATGCCTCGATCCTGGAATTCATGGCCTTCGTCGTCAGCATAAGCCAAGTGCCTGACGAAACCTATAGGCACTCCTGGGAACTGGCGAGGCGCGTCCCTCGTTTGCGACATGGACCGGAACTGCGTCTAAGGTAAATTATTGATTAAAATAGGGTTAAATAGGTACACGGGGCTCCGCTTGAAGTCAGACAATCGGGTACTATTACGAAAGAATGGGCAAAAGTTTTCCACTTTTACTCCGAAGCGTGGGAAGATAACATGAGGGAGTAGTGTACAACCCCGTCTTCTCTGAATGGCCTAAGTGATTACTCAATAAGGAGATAGGACGTCATACGAAATCCGGGCAAATCGTTTCGCATGGTCGTCAGCTTGCACGTGCATGAGTAATTCGCAGACATTCCGTGACTTGTCCCACCCGCGCGAGCGCAGCCCATCCATGTCCACCTCCGATCGCAATTTTCCTGTCTCACGTAAGGACGGTTCGGTTTTCCCGGCTCGGGAAACGGATGCCGAGCCCTCGTTCTTGCCTGGCGGATGCCCGGCAATGCGTTCGGTGGAGCAGGTCATGCGCGAATTGGCGACCGGGGATACTCCGGTTTTGATTCGGGCCGAAGCGGGGGCCGGGAAGCGTACGGCTGCGGAAAGAATTCATCAGATGTCGATTCGCCGGAGCCAGCCGTTCGTAGCGCTGGATTGCGCCACCTTAACGGTGGAAGCGCTGGAAAGCGCGATCTCCAGCTCCTTCCGGCGGGGCACGGTTTTGCTCGAGGAAGTGGCGAGCCTCACGCCGGCTAGCCAGGCGAAACTGATGGATGTCCTGGAAAATGCCAAGAATGGAACAACCGACGCGCGAATGGTCTTCACTACGGCCCTTGACCTCGAGGGCGAGTTAGCGGCTCGACGCTTCCGGGAAGATTTGTATTACCGCATCAGCAGTGTGTGCTTGCGCTTGCCGCCCTTGCGGCAGCGACGCGAGGAGATTTTACAGTTAGTGGGTTTCTATCTGGCACGCTATGCGGCCGAGTTGAGCCGGCGGATCCCAAAGCTTAGCGCCGAAGCGGAGCGCCGCATGCGGGATTACGCCTGGCCGGGAAATCTGAGAGAACTGCAAGACGTTGCCAAGGCGATCGTGGTGTTGGGAGATGAAGCTCTCGTTCTGGGCGGCTTACGGGGGTTAAGCGTGCTTTCCGGCGGCCTGACGCCGAGGGTTTCGCTCAAGGAAGCCTCGAAGGCGGCTTCGCGCGAAGCAGAAAAGGAATTGATTCTCAAAGCCTTGAACAAGACGCGCTGGAACCGCCGGCGCGCCGCCCAGGAATTGCAGATCAGTTACAAGGCACTGCTGTACAAACTGAAACAGATTGGCTGTGAAGAGTACGGAGCCTAGCCAGTGGAAACTCGAATCCACGGAATGGGAATGGAGGAGAAGGGAAATGAAGATGAGTAACAGGTTCTGTTCGAGTCGCTTGCTGGTGATCGCGATGGTGGCTGGGGCGGGTTTCGGCCAGGACGCCAGGGCACAGGACGCTAAGGCGAAACCAGTTGCTCCGCCCGCATCGTCAGTCGCGGCCTCCCCCGATTACGTGATTGGCTCTGAGGACACGCTCCATGTCTCGGTGTGGAAAGAGCCGGATCTCACGGCGACATTGCCCGTGCGCCCGGATGGAAAGATTTCCTTGCCGCTGCTGAACGATGTGCAGGCCGCGGGCTTGACGCCCATGCAACTCGCGGCGGACTTGACCACACGCCTTAAGAAATTTGTTTCCGACCCTCAAG
>Ga0080027_10001011_pt1 | contig 11477 bp, 9 predicted proteins | sample OrgsoiDNA2013046_FD_70962 | JGI IMG/M metagenome (GOLD analysis project Ga0080027, IMG submission 70962) | Permafrost soil microbial communities from the Arctic, to analyse light accelerated degradation of dissolved organic matter (DOM) -... | ecosystem: Environmental > Terrestrial > Soil >...
AAGCGGTGTCGCTTCGGCCTGGTTGACCAACTCCTGCTCTGCTTGCAGCCAATCATCTAGGTCGTGGCCGTCTTCCGAACCTCGGGCGAGAAAGATGAGATAGGCGAGGATAGCAATTTGTTGATGGGCTGGATGATGACTAGGTGCCGACGGAACTGCGGAAGGTAACAGTTTCGTTTTGATTGGAGTTTCTTTGGCCATGCGGCCCCCTTTCTGACTAGAACTTACGCCGGAAGTCACTTGCACGTATTTGACCAGTCCTACTTAGGTATTCACTATCGTAAGTCTTTGATCCGCTAGATCCTCCCCATATCGAGTGTCGCCGACAGGCCGCCTGCGTTCCGCGCATGTTGGGAAGGACTTGCGTTACTGGTTGATTGTTCTACCAGTGAGTGAACGTCTTTCACGAATGCCACGGACTTCGGAGCGAGGGAGGCAGATTCCCGTTCCGGGACTCCAATGTGCCGAAACGGACCAAGTTTAGAGGTAGAGCGTTTCGATACCAACCCGCTATCGACTTCGATAGGATTTGGCCAGTTTCTGGTTAGTTAGATAACCGGACAAGTCCCGTCCTGGTACGGCAACCCGGGTAGAGGTATGGGGCCGCCTCCCGAGGCAACTGCCAACTCTGCCCACGTGAGCTTATGTCCAGACTAGAACCTCAAGGACGTACGGTTGGTACCGTGCGGCCTTTGGCGGCAGATCGAACGGTAGCGTTGTGTTTCACGGAATGCGGCGCTCTGCAGGCCGCGGTGAGGAGGTCAAAAACCTGGCTGCAGATTTGCTTCTTGTAAGAATCCAAAATGAGCTGCCACCGGTCTGGCGGGAACCCCGTGTTATCTGCGCTTTGATCTACGTAACTTCGTTCGCGTTAGCGAGGGACTAATCTGGCATGAGGATTGCTGTTTAAAGCTGACGGCGATCTGGCGATGTCGTTGAAGGGGGTGTTCCGTGCGTGCTGTCGATGTACAAGTCGCAAAGCGTACTGGACTGCGGCGCAGTCAGCGGGTGTGCGTGAGCGTCGATGTCGTGATTACTTGGGGCGGAGTTACTGGCAAATTGGCGTCCGAGCTGTGTAAAACGCTCCTTGTGAATATACACGGGGCATCCATAGCGTCGCGCAGAGCAGTGCAACTCGACGATTTGCTCAAGTTGAAGAACACAACGACCCAGGAAGAAGTCGCTTGTCGAGTTGTTGATCTGGGTGCGACCGACAAGGGAGTGACAAATGTTGGCATCGAGTTTGTGGAGCCTGCTCCACGATTCTGGCACATCGCCTTCCCACCTGCAGATTGGACTCCACGTAGTCCTGAAGCGAAAGGGCACAGACCGGGAAGTAGCTCACAAACGGACAAGACGGACCCGCAAAGACTTGCATAATCGTCGATCCGCCGATCCGGGCACTGAAGAGAAAGACCCGTCAGCGCCCCTGCAAACATTTTTCAGAAGAGACGCCTTTGATGTTTCATCTCATCTAAGTGAGTTCAGTCTCGCAACTCTTCGCCCTCGCCAAAACATGCAGACGGTGTTGAACATCCGATCGAAGCAATCATCAGAGCACCGAGCGGCCTGCGCAGGGAATGCTTTCAACCATGCTCGCCCTACTGCAATACCTATTGGAGCTTGAGGGGCCTTCAATGAGCTTCAAGATGCTCTAGTGGACTAGCGGACTAGTGTTCCTCGGATGCTAGCCTCAAACAGCTTCCCGGCCTGTTCGGCGCCGACAGGGTGACTGAAATAATAGCCTTGTCCCTCGTCGCAGTCGTGACGCTGGAGGAACTGAAGATGCGCACGGGTTTCCACGCCTTCCGCAACTACACGGTGCTTCAGGCTCTTGCCGACGTTGATCATGGCGCTAAGCAGAGGCACTTCTACTTGGTCCTCCGTGATCTCATGCACGAAAGACTGATGAAGTTTCAGCACGTTCATCGGAAAGCGCTGTAGGTAACTAAAACTGGAATAGCCTGTGCCGAAATCGTCGATGGCAAGCTGCACGCCAAGAGCTTTCAGCGCAGTCAGGGTGTTAACAGTAGACTCCGCGTCGTGCATCAGCACGCTCTCGGTCAGTTCCAGCTCCAGATTCGCTGGTTCGACTCCCGTCGCAATCAGCACGGCACGAACCCCAGAGAGAAAATCCGGGCTCTGGAACTCGGCGGCGGACACGTTCACCGCCATCGGCACTACTCCAAGCCCCAAATCACTCCACACTCGCGCCTGCTTGCAGGCTTCCAGTAACACCCACCGTCCGATAGATAAAATCAACCCACACTCTTCCGCTATAGTGATGAACTGCGCCGGATAGACCATTCCCCGTTGTGGGTGCGCCCAGCGGATCAGCGCTTCCACTCCCGTAATCTTTCCTGTGCGAAGATTCACTTTAGGCTGGTAGTGCAACAAAAACTCGTTCCGCCCGAGCGCGTAACGCAACCCGAGTTCGAGCGACTGTCGTTCTACCAGCCGTGCTTGCATGTCCGGTCGGAAAAGTCGATAGGTGTTCCGGCCGTGTTGCTTGGCTTCATACATTGCAGTGTCTGCTTTACTAAGCAAGCTTTCTGCGTCTCGTCCGTCACCCGGGTAGGCACTTCCCCCAACGCTCGCGCTGATATCAAGACTCTTGTTGTTAATGATATGTGGCGCCGCTAATGCCCTCAGGATTTTCCGCGCACTGAAGGCTGCGTCCTCCGCACGCTCGACTTGGGAAAGGAGAATCGCGAATTCATCCCCGCTCAAGCGGCTTACCGTGTCGGTTCGCCGGACACAAGCTATCAATCGGCTGGCCACTGACTGCAGCAGCTTGTCGCCCACTTCGTGCCCCAGTGAGTCGTTGACGTTTTTGAAGTGATCTAAATCGACAAACATCACCGCGAGTTGCGTTCCCTGGCGCTCCGCCAAGGCAATCGCTTGGGCAAGTCGGTCGTTGAACAGCACTCGGTTCGGCAAATGGGTCAGGGCATCGTGTTGCGCCAAGTGTGTCATTTCGAGCGTTTTGGCCCGGGCAGCGCTCACATCGTGGAAAGCGATAACCGCCCCGCTAACGGTGCCATCCTGGTCATGGGTAAGGGCCAATGTGTTTTCGATTTCACGTTTGAAGCCATCCCGTCGAACAAGAACACGGTTCGGGTGATCCGCCGCGCTCGTATTTTTGGCTTCCTGCAGGATGATTTCCACGGGGCTGCCAATCACGGTGCCGCTCACAGCATCGACAATTCGGAGAACGTCCGCAATTGGACGCCCCAGTGCTTCCTCGCGGGTCCACCCGGTCATCTTTTCCGCCGTTCGATTTAGGTATGTGACGGTGGCGTGTATGTCCGTGCGCAGCACCGCCTCACCCATCGCATCAAGCGTTACGTTGGCGGCATCATTTTTCAAAAACCTTTCCGCCGCCGCACGACGATCCATCATCGTGCGTACTGCAAGCCTCAACCGGTAGCCATCGGCTTGATTTTTAATCAGGTAGTCATGGGCTCCGCGCAGTACCGCTTGCCTGGCCATGTCTTCTGTATCCGTTCCGCTCAGAATCAAAACCGGCATGCCAGGCGCTACCTCAAGAACTTTCTCTAATGTCTCGATGCCGCGGCTATCAGGCAAAGATAGATCAAGCACGACCGCCCCAATTCCTCCGTGACGCAACCGCTCGATCCCACTAGAGAGCTCGGTAACCCACTCAACTCGGAACCGCTCCTCGGCCGAATCCAATTGGTCTAAAATTCTCCCGGCATCGGCTTCCTCAGCTTCCATGAGCAGAATGCATTCGTCGCTTTCTTTCGTGTTCGTTTGTTTGGCAGTTCTAGGCGCTGTGCTTGACATCTGTGGCTTCAGCCTTGCTTACCCATGGCCGCATCCGCGGCCATAAACCGCAGCATCTGCTGCTTCAATTGCGCATCGACTTCGTCCGCGATCGTTACAACGTCGGGAAGCAGCGTGTTGTAATCCAAATGCTTCACCTCTTTGTGCAGCATCGAAAAAATGCTGACCTGCAGCAGACGGGACTCCTCTACGACCATAGCTACGGTGTAGCCTTGTTTGCGCCGCAAATCTCCGTGGGCGGACGCAACTTCCGAGATCGGAGCTTTTGTTCCTGCGTCCAGGCGCAATCGCGCGATCACGTCGTGCAGAAGCTGAGGAAGATGGCCCGTGCGTTCCTCGAAGTTCAGGGGAATAGATGTTAGGTCTGCCTCCTTCTGTGCGCGAGAAAGCCAATCCTGAATTACGGCATCAAGGTCACGCTCGAGAATGTCTGCCACGCTCTCAATCTCGAGAGCATCGCTCTTTCGCTTGGGTTTCGCCATAGATTCTACTGGATTGACCATGGTGTCCTCGTTCTCGCTGCTCAAATTCACCGACCTCGCGGACGGTGTTGGCAACCATTTCGATTGCCACCAACCAAATATCCCACTATGACGGTTTGCAAAACTGTTCTAAAAGAACCAGACCGACGTCTATTAGAAGTCGTTGATGTCGTAGGCGTTAACATTGATTCCTCTGAGCGGGCAGGAAAAGACTCTAGGGATTCTGATGGCCATCTGCGGTCAGATGACATCTGGCAAGCGCAATTAGACCTACATGTCGTGTAGCTTGGTTAAGCGATATCTCAGGGCGCATCGACGACGCATTGGGAATTGCGAAGGACTTTGGTACTGGCATCATCGACGGGCTTCGCCGTGTGACCTCTCGTGCCAACTCCATTCGGGTGTGCACTCCATACTTTGCCAGCAACGCCGAGACGTGGAATTTCACCGTGCGTACAGACACGTTCAGCGACGTGGCAATCTCCTTATTTGCCATGCTGTGCAGAACGCCTCCTAATACTTCCCCTTCGCGTCGCGTCAGCTTCACAGTTACGCCTGCAACGGAATAGCCGGCTTGCATCAGACTCTCCGTCTTGCTAGCCAAACCCTGAAGCGCCTTCTGGGTAGCTCGGACCGTAACAATGTAATCCTCAGGCGACTGACCGCGAACCATGCAATGCATCGCTAGCAGCCCAGCGGCTTCGTCCACGGGAAATCTTCCGCTCGAATCCGCTTCGATCTGGAAGTGCGACACTCCAGTTTCCCTGTCCTGAAAAAAATAAAGTTCACGGCAAGAACTCGTACCCGCAGTTTTTACTTCACGCGGCGACAAATCTCTGAGAATCAACGTCACATAGTTACCTCATGGAACTCTGACAATGGAAATCCAGATGAATAGGGGTTGCGGACGAGGGGCCAGGACGGAGGACAACAAGACAAGCTTGGAGGAGTATGGGTCAAGACCTGACCTTCGCATAGACCAAATTCCGAACCAAGTCTGGTTCCACTCGTTACTGCCCGCATAACTCCCGATAAGTCGCGTATTTGTACAAGTTGGATTTGTGCCTTGGAAGGAGCCCATGCGGGCCTCCGGTCATATCGGCCCGGATCGTCGCTCCTAGTAGAAGTTCTTGTCCCTGCGCCTCTGTTCCCACATCGCGATTGCTCCACCAAATCGTTGTGCATATATTCCTTTCGGTGATTTGCAGATTACTTTCTCAACATAGAGGATCGCTCGTGGTCACCATTGAGTACATGGGTCTCCCATCAAACCTTTATATCGCCACCCGATGGCCTGCTTTGCCAACATTGGAGGTCTAGAACTCGGCACCCTAGCACCTTCTGCAATCAGAGCACGGCACTGCCCAAAGGGTCTTGAGGGATTGAGCCAAGGCTCAGTGGAATCAATGCTTTATAGAGAAGAAAACGAATCCCAAATTCGTTTTAAAAGCAGCGCAATGCCAAAGTCGACTACGAGAACCAAAATGGGACGCATGTTTGCAACAGGCTCAAGGCACGTTAGTCAAGCACCGCTTTTGCGACGGGGGCTAGTCGTGCGACTGTTAACCGCAAGGGTTGGCGATTCAGCTTCAAGGGAGAGAGGCATTTGTAATCGAAGCTACATTGTCGCGGATGCAACTCGAACCACATCAAGCCTATTCGGGGGAACTGCTAGCCTGTTCCGCATCGGTACCTTTTGTCTGCCCGTTGACTGACTCAGCTTCACCCGATCCAGTCGCCTAGGACCAACGATGTACTGCAAGCTGTTGATCGATTCGGAGCTGGTTTGAGCAACCTTCGTGACCTTGCGGCGGATGCCGAGCTTGACCAGGGATTCCAGTACTAGCCTGCGCGTCTCCATAGTGGATGAAGAATGCGCTCGATGTCGCCGCGTCTGCCAAACATTCATCGAGCCTGTTGGCGTCTGCGCAACTTGTTGGACGATTCTCAAGCTGAACGAAGCGGTCGCGGGGCTAAAACCATGACCGTATGGCTCATGATTGTCCGCTATGAGGATGCGACCCGAGCCACTCTTGGAAGCTGGCGACGGTACGGAAGGTCTTGGAGTCGCACTGGGCCCCGACAGTCTGCCAGTAGATGGTTGCGCTGTGTGTGAGACCATCGAGGCATAAACGCTTGTGAAAGTTGGTCCCTACGTCTGGCAGCTTGCTTCTCAACCACACGGCACTTCCATCTTCGACTCTATTGACCTCGACGAAGCCATCCTCGTTAGCAGCGACTTGAAATGCTCGAACTCTTGTCATGCCTATAGTCTATGCGTATTGCGATTCATTTAGTAACTTTCAATCAATAAGTATCATTAGGTTTATATAATCAAGGGATCCGACTCATGCGACTCGCTTTACGCGTCGGCTGTACTAGTTGAACTCTACGATTCATTGAGCGGCATTCTCATTCGGCGTAATTGGAGCGTCACATCCGTTACCCTGAGGCGGACACGTCGGGGATCGTTCTTTCACCATCGGCGCTGGGGGTCGAACTCTTTCTTTGGGCTCACGGTCGAGGCGAGCTGTCGGCCAATGCCATCTTGGACGGTGCCGTTGAACTCAGGTTTGAAGGGAAAATCATCAGCAGTCCCGGTTGTCGGAGCGTTCATTTCCCCGACAGGGCGTATCCCAAACCAACACCCAATACCACGTCTCGTTAAGTGAATTGGTCCGTTGAGAAGCCGACGCCTTGTACTACGGGCTAGCTGTCCGCAATTACGGACACTTCCAGGAATTCCACCCAACAGAGAGCGTCGTCCGGTACATGCGCCGTCGTAGGCTCCCGATGACCATTCCCAAACCCGAACGCTTGCCAAGACTCACGTTCGCAGCGGAAGCCCTGCGATTGGGGTAGTCCGCTTAGGAACTTCAGCGAAAGCGAGTTGGACGATTGCCGGCGTTATTTGATCTATCCGTCTAGCGGCCAGCGGAGATTCGCTGTACCTGCACTTGGGGGAATGCAAATACGGCCGGGCGATTCACGGTGGGTCCGCCATTCGGTCTCTTGCTGTGCAAAAAAGATTTGCTAGAAGCAACGCGATATCGGCGCGTTGGGGCCGGCGAGCACGATTTGAATTTGATCCATTCGAGCTGGGAACAGTCTTTGCGCCGGGCCGTAGAGCAATTGCCCCGATATGGAGTTTCAAAGTTCTAGCAATGAGGCGATTTCCGTTACGAAAGTGCCCGTCCGCGGTTCGAGGAGATCTTCGCTTTAACCTGTCTCTAGGTCGACACTACCTTTTTGCTGTGACAGGTTTGATTCTGTGCGAAAACGCAGGGCTCCGACCCGGTTCGCTCCGCTGGCTCGGTCGCCCTAAGGCGCGCCCCTACATTTAGGTCTCCCGCGCTTAGCCTCGACATTCCGGCTCCGGCGTTTGAGCCCCAAGCTTCAATCCTCACGATTTCGATCCCTCCACATTTGAGTCCTCGGCATTCAGCCTTCCACCGTTCGAAGTTTGCGCAGAGCCTGGGAAAGTGGCGAGAGAGGAACTCGCCCGATGGTACCGGTGGCTAGGCCCAATGGTACTGGGGTCCTAGGACTATGGGCACCAACCCTTCGTTGGACCCACCCGCCAGTTATGACCAACCGCTGCAAAACCTATTCTAGCCCCGCCTGAACACCCCCTCTGAGGCTGTCGAACTGGCCGCAAAGCCCTAAAGAGAATGAGCTTGGGAAAAAAAGAGAGCAAAATGAACCTTCGCCGCACGATCAAAGTCCTAGTATTAGTCGCCTTTCTCGCTTCTACCGTTCTTGGCATCTCTGGATGCGTTGGCATGGGCAAAGCAATGGCACCGAAAGCCGTAAGTTCGGTGGTTGTTTCACCCGCGGCCACCTCTGTAGCAGCGGGCGCCAAGGCCCAATTCACGGCCGCGATCCAAGGAACCACAACGAACAGCTCCGTGACCTGGATGGCTTCCACCGGCACAATCACGAGCGCGGGAGTCTTCACCGCGCCAGCCAAAGGCGGCACGATCACGATCACGGCAACCAGCGTCGCGGACCCGACGAAGTCGGCGACCGCGACGGTGACGGTGGCTGCAGCGGGCCAACCGTCCGGTTCCGGCGTGACTTCGGTCACGGTGTCACCTTTGACCGCGTCATCGATTACCAGCGGTACGCTCTCCTTCGGAGCAACGGTGCAGGGGACCACCTCCAACAGTTCCATCATCTGGAGAGCGCTCCTAGGTACGATCACTTCGGCGGGGACCTACACGGCGCCAACCAAGGCCGGGTCCGATACCGTGACCGCGACCAGCGTTGCCGATGCCAGCAAGTCCGCTTCGAGCATCGTTACGGTCACCACTGCGGCGCCGAGCCTGGCCGTCAGCTCCATCGTAATCTCGCCGGCCACCGCACAGGTTACGACCGGTGGCACGCTCCAGTTCGCATCGACGGTTCAGGGTACGGTCACCGACAAGAGCGTGCGCTGGACGGCGTCGCTGGGGACGATGAATTCGACGGGAGGTTATACCGCGTCGACCAGGGCCGGCAACGACACGGTCACGGCGATCAGCAACGCCGACTCCACCAAGACGGTTTCTTCCAGCGTCACGGTGTCAGCATCGGTAGCCTCGGGTTCTCAATCTGCTTCGTGCAACGGCGCTCCGTGCCCAGCTTTTCCGGGTGCTTCGGGCGGTGGTGCGGCCTCGGTCGGGGGCCGCGGCGGCGTGGTGATCGAAGTAACGAATACGAATGACTCAGGTAGCGGATCCCTGCGCGACTGCGTGCAGGCTAGTGGCGCACGTACCTGCGTGTTTCGCGTCGCTGGTGTGTTCAACATCACCTCGGGCGACAACTATGCCGGAAGTCCGTTTCTGACGATTGCTTGCCAGAGCGCCCCAGGCGAAGTGATCATCGGCGGTTCCAATTCGAGTGGAGCTGCCCTACGCATCTCTACGCATGACGTCGTCGTACGCTACTGCACCTTTAGCCCGGATAACGTCAACACCGGTTCGGGCCCAGACACTGGCACCGTTGGAGTCACGATCGTGAACTGCGCCGGGAACGGCACGTTGAGCGGCGGAGGCTGCTTCAACATCATTACCGATCACCTCACCACGCGGTGGTCCGGCAATAAAAGCTGGATTACCACCTCGAACTTCACGCCGGCGCAGCACGGCAACGGCAACGGCACGGGGCCAAATCACTCGCTGACCAGTTCATGGTCGCTGGACTATGAGCCGCACGAAGGCCACCCGGTAGGCTTCGGCACCGCTACCGATGAAACCTGTGTCGGCACGCGCGCCAATCCGAACTGCCTCTCCGTGTATGAAACGGATATCGATTTCCACCATGACATGTTTGTGAACGTCGATCACCGCATCCCGGAGAATTCGAACGGGTCCACGCGCTGGATCAACAATATCGTCTACAACTGGAGCTTCTACGCCAACGAATGGCTGGGCGCCGAAATCATCGACGACATCAACAACAAGTTCGTCAAAGGCAACCTGAACGCGCAAGCACAAGCGCATCCGATTCACTTCACCACCAACAGCCCGGAAATGAGCGGTGCTCCTTCCACCTACGTGGTCGGGAACATCTTCGGGGCTGCGGGCGCCAATACCGTGGCGGCCGACCAATACGGCACCTTGGTATCGCAAATCACCGGCGAAAATGGCGACGAAACTGGCCCGATCCCAAGCAGTTGGAAGCGCACTAGCCCGATGCCGGCTAGCAATGCGTTCCCCATCGTGCCGGACGCGACCGAAGATCTGGATAGCCTGATGCTGGGCACCATCGGGAATTCCCAGCACGTCGATTGCAATGGCAATTGGATCTCTCATCGCGACTCGGCGGACCAGCGCATCGTGACGCAATACCAGAACGGCGCCAGCGGCGGATTTTGGCCAAACGGCGTGACCTACACCGGGCTGTCAACCTTTCCGGCAGCGACGACCAACTGGCAGGATCATGCGGTTACCAACTTCAGCGTCTGTCAGGAATCCCTGCACGACGGGATCCCGGACCAGTGGAAGACGTTGAAGGGCCTGAGCACCACCGATGCAAACCTGTATAAGACGGTAGCTCCGAACGGCTTCACCTACCTCGAGAATTACCTGAACGGAGTGGGCAACTAGTTAGAACAGATCGTCTAAGTCGACAACAGCGCTGGAGGCAGGAACCTTGTTTCGGTTCCTGCTTTCGCTTTGAACTCGTAGTTGCGGATCCGAGTCGTTCATACACTACTCGAGCTCGTTAACTAGCTGCAGTGCTTTTCGCCCGAATTGAAACGCCTATCTAGGTACGATCGCGGTCCCGACAGGAGCCGATGTAGGCTGGAAATCACGCGTAGACCGGTTCGTGGCCCTGCTCTTACTGCCTGACTAACTCGCGTTACCGGACAAGTGCCGTACCAGGACTTCACGTGTCCGCCAAGCGCGTTTTACCAGGGCTTGACCTTGCGTGGCGTCCAAATACGAGTACTTGGCAGAACTTCTCCTCACTTTTTCTTCGGCTGCGATGTCGCGTACAACGATGATCCAATCAAGAAATGTCCTTCCGCCTCATCCGACAGCTCCAGATGCTCATGCTCCGAAGTTCCGACGCGAGGGCAACCAGACAAAATCCACTCGCTACCCAGGGAAACCCGCATTGCTTGCTAACGCTTCCACTGGAAGACGACACCCACTGCTGACGTAGCTCGGCTTTTCGATGTAATTTGCGGCGTCCGCTTTGCAGTGAAACATACTCGCCTGGATGGAGGGAGATCCTGTGGAAGTGCGGTCACTACGGGCTTGAATTCCTTCGCGGGCTTGAATTTCTTGCATGCAGGGGTTATCTATAGTGTATCGTTAGCACGCCAGAAAGGGAATGCGCATAAAGGAGGTTGCTATGGCCGACCTGGAAGTGGCAGTAGTATGGCTCGGACTGAATTTTATCGTTTCAGGTTTTGGCGCTTACTGCGGGTTGTATCTGAGGCAAATGGGACACAGTCTCGCAACACAGGAGGATACCAACAAGCTCCTTGACCAAATGCGCGCCGTTAAAAAAAGCACACAGGTGATCGAAGCAAAGATATCGACCGAAGTGTGGGACAAGCAAAAGCTATGGGAACTCAAGCGCGACGTACTCTTCGAGGCGACAAGAAGAGTCGGAGAAATTGAAGAGCTCTTAAATACCCTGAACTCGATTCTGCAGATAGAGCTTAAAGAACCGAAAGAAGGCAATCTCGCCTGG
>Ga0080027_10001013_pt1 | contig 11475 bp, 6 predicted proteins | sample OrgsoiDNA2013046_FD_70962 | JGI IMG/M metagenome (GOLD analysis project Ga0080027, IMG submission 70962) | Permafrost soil microbial communities from the Arctic, to analyse light accelerated degradation of dissolved organic matter (DOM) -... | ecosystem: Environmental > Terrestrial > Soil >...
CCTTGCCGACCTTGTAGCCGGCCTTCTCGATCGCCTCGGAGACGACGCTCAGCGCCGCCTCGGCGCCCGGCAGGTCCGGCGCGAAGCCGCCCTCGTCCCCGACCCCCGTCGAGGCCTTGCGGTCGTGCAGCAGCTTCTTGAGCGTGTGGAACACCTCGGCGCCCGCGCGCAGCGCCTCCGAGAAATTCGGCGCGCCCTTGGGGACGATCATGAACTCCTGGAAGTCGAGCGAGTTGTCGGCGTGCGCGCCGCCGTTGATGATGTTCATGAGCGGCACCGGCAACACGCGCGCGCCCGGTCCGCCGAGATACTTGTAAAGCGGGACCCCCAGCTCGAGCGCCGCCGCGCGGGCCGCCGCCATCGAGACGCCCAGGATCGCGTTGGCGCCGATCTTCCCCTTGTTGGGCGTGCCGTCGGCCTCCAGCATCGCGCCGTCGAGCCCCGCCTGATCGAACGCGTCGCGCCCGATCACCACCGGGGCCAGCAGCTTGCCGACGTTCTCGCAGGCCTTCTTGACGCCCTTGCCCTGGTAGCGTTTCTTGTCGTCGTCGCGCAGCTCGATCGCCTCGTGCTCGCCGGTGGAGGCGCCCGAGGGGACGGCCGCGGTGCCGACCTCGCCCGAATCGAGCGTGACGTCGACCTCCACCGTGGGATTGCCACGGGAGTCGAGGATTTCGCGGGCGGTGACACTTTCGATGACGGCGGTGCTCGTGAAGCTCATGCCGCGTTTTCTAGCGTAAAAACCGGCAGCTGTCCCAGATAAAACAGGCCGCCGTCTGGCGAGGTGGCGCGACCTAAGGGATACTGCCGGGCCTTGGTCATGAAAACGAACCCCCGCGTCGTCGAACGGCAGCCGATTTTGACCCCGCGGCAAATCTTCGCCTATCTCGATCGCTACGTCGTCGGGCAGGAGCGCGCCAAGCGGTCGGTTGCCATCGCGGCGTACAACCACCTCAAGCGTTGCGCGCAGCCGACCCCGGCCGGCAAGCGTCTCATCAAGAAGTCGAACCTACTCCTGCTGGGGCCCACCGGCTCGGGCAAGACCCACATCGCGCGCACGCTGGCCCAGTGCCTGGAGGTCCCCTTCACCGTCGCCGACGCGACCGAGTACACCGAGGCCGGCTACTACGGCAAGGACGTCGAGGTCATGGTGGGCGAGCTCCTGCACCGCGCCGATCAGGACGTAGAGCTCGCGCAGCGCGGGATCGTGTTCATCGACGAGATCGACAAGATCGCGCGCCGCAGCCAGGGGGCGCGCACCGGCGCCGGCACCCGCGACATCGGCGGCGAAGGGGTCCAGCAGTCGTTGCTCAAGCTCCTGGAGGGGCGCGAGGTCTTCGCCCCCCAGAACGTCACCCAGCACTGGAACAAGCACGACTTCGTGGTGGTCGACACCCAGGATATCCTGTTCATCGCCGCGGGGACGTTCTCCGATCTCAAGCTCACCGACGGCGCCAAGCCGGTCGGCTTCGGAGCCGGCCACGGCAACGGCGCCGGCACCGGCAAAGCCGGCGCCGCGACCCACAGCCGCCGCGCCACCGAGAAGGAGCTCCTCGACTATGGCCTGCTGGCCGAGTTCCTGGGCCGCCTGCCGGTGCGGGTGGAGCTGGATCCCCTCTCGGAGGAGGATCTGTTCCTGGTCATGACCGGGCCGCCCGACGCCGTCGTTCGCGAGTATCAGGCCCTGCTCAAGATGGACGGCGTGGACCTCGAGCTGACGGAAGGCGCGATGCGCCTCATCGCCCAGCACTGCATCCACCGCCGCACCGGCGCGCGCAGCCTGCGCACGATCGTCGAGGGGATCTGCCACGACATCATGTTCGACGCCCCCGAACGCAAGGGGGAGACCATCACCCTGGACGCCGATTTCGTGGCCGAGCGTCTGGCGCACGACGCGACCGCATGAAGATCTCCGCGCTGTTCGCGGATCATGGCCGCAAGCTCTTCTCGTTCGAGCTGTTTCCGCCCAAGACCGACGCGGGCCGCCTGGCGCTGGAGCGGACCATCCGCGATCTCGCCGAGCTCTCCCCGGCCTACGTCTCGGTGACCTACGGCGCGGGCGGATCCACGCGCACCAAGACGGTGGAGCTGGTGCAGTGGATCCAGCGGGAGGCGCGCCTGACCGCGATGGCGCACCTCACCTGCGTCGGCGCCACCGAAGCCGAGATCGCCGGCGTGCTCGACAGGCTGGTCGACGCCGGCATCGAGAACGTCATGGCGCTGCGGGGCGATCCGCCGGCCGGCCAGACTCGGTTCGAACGGACCGTGGACGGCTTCGGCTACGCGGCGGATCTGATCGCGTTCATCCGCAAGCGCTATGGCAAGAAACTCTGCCTGGGCGGTGCCGGGAATCCCGAGGGGCACATCGAGTGCCGCGACATCGATCAGGACATCCGCCACCTCAAGGCCAAGGTCGACGCAGGCCTCGATTTCGTGGTGACGCAGCTCTTCTTCGACAACCGGTTCTACTTCGACTTCGTCGCGCGGGCCCGCGCCGCCGGGATCGAGGTCCCGATCGTGCCCGGCCTCATGCCGATCCGGAGCCTCTCCGGCGTCGAGCGCATGACCAAGCTCTGCGGCGCCAGCTTGCCGATCCCGCTGCAAGCCGAGCTCGAGCGCTCGCGCGACGACGAGGCGGCGACCATCGCGCTGGGGATCGCGCAGACCACCGCCCAGGCCGTCGAGCTGCTCCACGGCGGCGCGCCCGGCGTCCATTTCTACACGCTCAACCAGTCGCCTGCGACGCGGGTCATCCTGACCGCGCTCAAAGCGGCGCACCTTGCCTAGACCGCCCAAGCCCGGCGCGGGCGCCCGCAACCGAGGCGCGCCCAAGCCCGGCGCCTCCTTCCGGCGCGGTGGCGTCACCATCCACCACGCGCCGGCCGAGTCGCTCTACGACCGGTGGCCGGCACCCACCTGCATCATCGCCGACGGACCGTACGGCATAGGCGGCTTCGACGGCGATCCGCCCACGCCCGCGCGGCTCGCCGAGTGGTACCGCCCGCACATCGCCGCCTGGACCCGGCGGGCCACGCCGCAGACGACGCTCTGGTTCTGGGGAACGGAAGTGGGCTGGGCGACCGTCCACGGCGAGATCGTCGGCAGCGGGTGGGAGTACCGCAACTGCCACGTCTGGAACAAAGGCCCCGGACACATTGCGGGAAACGCCAACAGCCTGACCCTCCGCAAGTTCCCGGTGGTGACCGAGATCTGCGTTCAGTACGTCAAGGCCGCCCGGTTCGAGGTCGAAGGGCGACCGATCTCGATGCAGGACTGGCTGCGCCACGAATGGTCACGCGCGGGGCTGCCGCTTTCGCGCGCCAACGCCGCCTGCGGCGTGAAGAACGCGGCGACCCGCAAATATCTCACCGCCTGTCACCTCTGGTATTTCCCGCCGGTCGAGGCCTTCGAGCGCCTCGCGGCTTACGCCAACCGCCATGGCCTTCGCGGCGGGCGACCCTACTTCAGCACGGACGGAAAGAAGCCCTTGCCGGGCGCGGCCTGGGAGAAGATGCGCGCGAAATTCCACTGTGAGGTGGGCGTCACCAACATCTGGAGCACGTCGGCGTTGCGCGGGCCGGAACGTCTCAAGCGCGGCGCCGGCGCCCTGCACACCAATCAGAAGCCCCGCGATCTCTTCGAGCGAATCATCCGGGCCTGCACCGACGCGGGAGACGTCGTGTGGGAACCCTTCGGCGGCCTCTGTCCGGGCGCCGTCGCGTCGGCCAAGCTCGGGCGCCGCTACGTGGGCGCCGAGGTTCTGCCCGATTTTTATCGCGCGGCCACCGAGCGGCTCGCCGGCGCGACCGGGTAGACCTCAGTTCAGGCGCTGGGCGCGACGCGGGAGCGGCTCGTCCAGCAGATCGAAGCTGCGCTCGGCGAACAGATCGCCCGCCAAGTCGGCTTCCATCGCGCGACGCTGGTGCCAGGAGCCGATCGCATAACCGGCCATGGCACAGGCGCCACCGGCAACAACGAAGAGCGCGCTAACGAGGCCGTTCAGCATGTCGTCCCCCCAAGGACTGAGAGCGGGAAGTCGCTCTACTCTGAAATCGGCGGGGCGCGAGATTTACTTGAATCGATCGGCGCCCGGCCGGCGGCGACGGCGCGCCCCGATCAGCAGCGTCGCAAACCCGACGGCGAACAACGTGGCGTCCCCGCCAGACGGGCGGCCCGCGAGGCCGCAGCCACCCGCCTCGGCGGGCCCCGGAGGCGGGGTGGTACCGGGCGGCGTGGTGTCGGGGGGCGTGGCGTCGGGGGGCGTGGGTGTAGGCGTGGTCCCGGGATCGCCCACCACCGTCGAGGGGGCGGAGAGCTCCGCGTCGGCGGTGCCGCCGAAGGCGCCCAGGTTGATGCGCGCGCCGTTCGGCGCCGGCTCGGCCCCGACCTCGTCGGCGGGATCGCCCCTGTCGGTCGAGGCCTGGGGACTGGCGATCTGCAGGTTGCGACCGGCCAGATCGGTGAAGGCCACCGCCGTCGACAGATCGCCGGCGCCCGCGGCCAGCCCCTGGTAGTCGGCCTGGTTATCGAAGAGATCATCGTAGCTGCTGGCCAGCGCGCCGGCCGCGGCGCCCTTAAGCCCCACGGCGTTCGAGGTCAGAAGGCTGTTCTTGATGCTGGAGCTGCCGGCGGAGTCGACGCCCGTGCCGTTGCCGACCAGCGTCGCGTTCACGATGTTGGCGCCCCCCGTCGCCGCCACCGACACGCCGACCGTCTTGCAATCGCGCACGATGAGGTGCGTGAGGTGAATGCCGGTGACGGCGGCGCTCACGCCGACGCAGGTGTCGGCGCCGGCCACCGTCAGCTTGTCCAGACCGGCCGCATGCGCGGGGTCGGTCCCGTCGAAGCTGACACCGATCGACAGGCCGGTCGCGTCCAGCGTGGTCCGGCCCGCGCCCGCCCCGGCGATGCTCACCCCGGCGCCCACGTGCAGCGGCTCCGACAGCGGGTAGGTTCCGGCGCCCAGCATGATCACCGACCCGGGGAGCGCGCCGGCGACCGCGGCGCGCAAGCTGCTGGCGGGGGTCCCGTCGACCGACACGCCGGCGTTGGACGCCACCTGGAACGTCTCCGGGGCCGACCAGGGCGACAGCGCGCCCTGCGGATCGCGCGCGCGCACAGCAAACGTATAGGTCACGCCCGGCGTCAGCTGCGCGACCACCTGCATCGACGTCGCACCCTGCGCCGGGAAGAGCTGCTGCTGGAAATTCTCCAGCACTTCGCCGTCGGTGTCGATGCGCAGCTCGTAGGTCGGCAGCTCCGCGTCGGGATCGAAGGCCGGCAGCCAGCGCAAGGTCACGTCGGCGCCGTCGAAGGGGCGCGGGCTCGCGGCCAGGATCGGCGCCGTCGGCGGGTGGTTCACGCTGGAGAGCTGTCCCTCGACGACGCCGCTCTCGGCGACGGTGATGAGACGACCGTTGGCCACCACCGGCGAGGCCAGCGCGCGACCGGCGACCGACAGGTCACCTTGGTCGGCCCCGCTCGCGGCGTCGAGGATGGCGACCGTCGAGGCAAGCGACGACGCGGCCGCGAGCAGAGGCGCGCCGCCGGCGGTCCCGAACGCGGCGGGCGTGGGGCAGACCACGAATGCGGGGACGTCGTTGGGATCGGTGAACACCGTGCGGGCCAGCGGATGCTGCCAGGCGAGCACGCCGGTTGCCGGATCGAGCGCAACGACGGTTTCGCGCGCAAGGTAATGGTCTGCCAGTCCATCACCATCGGTGTCGAGCGCGTCGTCGAGCCGCGTTTCCAGAATCAACAGGCCGCCCACCGAGGCAAAGGACGAAACGGCGCGGCGTCGATAGATCTGTGTCCCCGCCAGGTCCGGATCGGGCGCCGGGAGGCTCACAGGCCAGCCGGAGATCGCCGCGCCGGTAGCGGCATCGACGGCGTGAACATGATCGCTGTCCTTTCCGCCCGCCATGTAGGCGCGACCGCCCGCAATCAGGGGCGCCGCGATGTTGACGATGCCATCGGCGCGATAGTCCCAGCGCGCCGCGCCGGTGGCGGCATCGAACGCGTAGTAGTGACCACCGTTGGTGCCGACCAAAACCAAGCCGCCCGAAACCGCGGGCGAGGTGTTGCTGAACTGCTCCATGATGGCCGGGCTCTGCCAGACCACCGCGCCGGTCGCGCCGTCGAGGCGCACCACGAACTGCTGCGGGAGTCCGGCGCCGACGATGATGTCCCCGTTCACGGGGGTCGGCGACGAAACGTTCATCCCGCCGAGATCGGTGGTCCAGAGAGACGCCCCGTCGGCCAAGCCCAGGGCGACGATCTTGTTGCCGATGGTCGGGACGAAGATTCGCCCCCGCGCGATCGCCGGCGTCCCTTGAACGGCCGAGCCAAGCGCCACCTGCCAGACCTGCTGCCCCGTTTCGGCCTGGACGGTGCTCACGGTGCCGTTGAGATCGACGGCGACGGCGAATCCGTCCGACACGACGGGGCTGGCCAGCACGCGCCCGCCGTTCGTCGGCGTGTACGACCAACGGCCGTCGGAGAACCGCGCGCCCGACCGCTCGGCGGACAGCCGCGCGTGCGCGGCGTCGAGCCCCGGCGTCGCCCAGTCGTCGGCGCGCGCAGTTGCCGCCACGAGCGTCGCGAACGCGACGGACGCCAGCACGACGCCCCGACGAAGCCGGAGGGCGGGGAGGGAGCTGAAGTGTCGTGAGTCGTTGGTCATGGTGACTTACTTGGGCGGGGTCAGATCGCTGATAGGTCGAAGTAATAGAGACGGGCGTCTTTCGCGGCCGACGACGTCGAGACCATGAAGCGATTGACGTTGGCATCGAACCCGATGGCCGAGACCGATTCCGTCGGACCGAAATTGTATTCATGGCGGATGTTGGGAGCCGATCCCGTGTCGCGATCCAAGAAAAACAGCTTGCCCAGCGTTGTCCCGACCGCGAGGATGCCGTTGTAGTAGAGCGGCGCAGAAGTGATCGGGTCCCCGCCGGGGAGCGGGTACGGATAGCCTGTCTTGGCCGCGCCGGTGGCGGCGTTCAGAACGATGATCGCTCCGCCCTGCGTGCCGAACTGAATGGTATCGGTCGTATTGTCGTAATAGCTGGATCCGTTGATCGCGCTCCCGGCGGAGTAGCTCCAGATGAAACTGGTTGCGGGGACTCCGAAATTTTTGGAATCTATTGCCCACATCGTGCCGCTATTGCCATTATTGGTCGAGTCGCCCGCATAGACCCTGGTACCCCCGGTGGCACTCGTTCCTCCGATGCTGACTCGACCCTTGACCGTTCCCGGGTTTGAGTTGGTGTTGAAGGTCGTGCCGGTCACATCGAGCTGAAGGAGGTCGCCGGTTATGGCCAGGTAGAGGGTTGTGCCACCGCTCGTCACCAATGCGGGGGACGAAGTGGTGACGGCTGCCGGCGTCGTGAGCGGCCATCCCGTCATTTTGGATTGCGCCGTTGTCAGGCCGGTTCCCTGGCCGATTTCCCAGAGCTGCTGGATCGTTGTCGCGACAGGTACGCTCGTGGCAGCCCAATAGATGTTGTTCGCATCCAGCGAAAGCTGCGACTTGACGGTGCACGTGCAGAGGTACGGGTTGGCGGCTCCCCAGGTGGCGTCCTTCGCCAGTGACCCCGGTGTCATCCCAACGGGCAGGGTGTCGATCAGCCGATAGATCTTGCCCGCGTTGTTGCCGTTGTTGGTCGCGACGTAGACGTAGTGCTTCCCGGCAACCGTCGTCCACTGGGGCGTCCCGATGATGTTTTCGCCCGCCCCCGTGGGCCAGGAATACTGCTGGGCCCCGGTCTCGTCTTCAACGGACAAGGTGTCGGCCGTCCCAGCATCGTTCCTGAAGACCGCGTACGTCGAGTAGTAACTGAACGTGTTCCAATCGAACGCCGCCGTCGGGAAACCTTGAAACGTGCCTCCGGCGTAGGCGGCCGACCGCACGAACTGCACGACCGAGCCGTTGTTGGCGCCGCCGGACATGTCGGCAATCCCGTCGTTGTTCGCGTCGTCGTCCGACTTTTCGCTGGTGGCGCAGATGCCGTTCGTGTTCGTCGCGCAGGTCGCATCGCCAAACACCGCGCGCACGTCACCCGCGTTGTTTCCAACCAGCTTTATCGCGTAGGTCGCGCTGCCGTCGAAGGTACAGCCATTCGACGTGAGATACAGCGTCGGCGCGTAGATCTGGAGGAGCTGCGTGCCCGTACCGCTGCTGAACGCGACGTTGTCGAACCGCGTGAAGGTGGTCGTCGCGCCCGCAACGGCGTTGATCCACATGCCGTTCCCGTTGGTGTTCTGCACGGCGAGGCCGGTGATGTTCAGCGTCGGCGTCGCGGACGCGATTGAGCCGACCTTGAAGGTGTAGGCACCGGAGACACTCTTGATCGTCGCGCCGATGGCCGACGCGTTGAGCGTGCCATCCATGGTCAAGGTCTGGCCGCCGGCTATCGCCACACTTCCACCGGTTAGCGTGAGAGCCCCGTTCGGCTGCACGGTCAGGTCGCTGGAGAAGGTCTGAGCCGCGCCGTCGACGGTGTACGTCCCCGTCGTGATCGAGCTCGCGAGCGTCGCGGCCAGGGTATTGCCGTTGGCCGTCAGATTGCCGGCGTCGAGCCTCAGAAAGCCGTGGACCGCGGTGTTGGCTCCGAGCGAGATCGTCCCGTAGCCGCCGGTCCCCGCGTAACGCCCGGCCACGAGCTGGGCGACCTGAGCTGCCGTGAGCGCGACGTTGTAGATCCGGACGTCGTCGAGCTGGCCATTGTAGATTTCAGAGATTGCGTTCCAGGTCCCGAGGTACGCAATCGTGGGCCCGCCCGTCTGGTGGGTCGTCGTATTGCCGCCACCTGTGTGTACCACGCCGTCGACGTAGAGCTGGTCGGTGCCCGCTCCCGAGTTGTCGTAGACGTATGCGATGTGGTGCCAGGTATTGACGCTCGGTGCCGCCATGCTGATGAGGATGGGACTTCCGTACTCCCATACGTTCAGATTCCCGCCGTTGATTCCGACCTCCAGGGCGCTCGAATCGGCTGGGTCCATCAGGGTCACCATGTCGTGGATACCGCTCGTCGACGGGAACTTGGCCCAAAAGCTGATCGTCTGCGCCTTGTTCGCCGCGGGGATCTTGTTGGTTCCCATCGAGGCGTAGCTGGTCGATCCATCAAAGCTCAGTGCGGCCGGGTCATCGAAACCGATGTTTGACGAGGCTCCGCCCGTCCAGGTCGCGCCCCCCGTCAGGGTGCCCGTGTTCCCGCTGCCCGAAAGGTCATAGAGGGTGGTGCCGGTCCCCTCGTCGAGCTTCCAATACGCGACCAGGTTGGCCTCCGTCGGGTCTTCAATGCGGAGGTTGTAGAAGGTCGAGGCTCCCAAGGGCGTGGCGCTTACGAAATCCAGCACCACCGTCCCGGTTCCGTAGTTGAAGGTCCCGGTACCCGCCATGGCCCCGGCGTGAACCACGTAGGTTCCATCGGTGAGCGTCGCACCGCTGCTCACGGTCAAAGTCTGGTTCTGGGCCCACAGTCGGTCCGCGAGGGTGTAGGTGCCGCCGGTGATCGTCAGGCCGCCGCCCATGAGCTGGCCACCCGACAGGATGGAGCCCCCTACCGCCCCGAGTTTCACCAGACCGGTTCCCGTGAAGACACCCCCGTAGTTCAACCAGCTCCCGCCGACCGTGAGGGCTTTCGTGCCGGTCACGGCGCCCGAAGCGATCACGAAGTCGCCGGTCGCGGTGAACGCCTTGCTGAACGTGTGCGTTGCCTGCGAGGCCGCCGGCATCCCGCCAAAGGCGAGACCGCTCACTTGAGTAGCGGACAGCGCGTAGCTATAGATCCGCACGTCGTCGAGCGACCCGTTGAAAAAATTGGTGCTCGAGCTGTCCGATCCAATGAAGACGCCCGTCACCGCCCCGGCGTCATGCCCGACACCGAGCCCATTGGTCAGGACACCGTCGACGTAAAGCTTGTCGGTGGTGCCGGCCAAAGGGTCGTAAACGTATGCGATGTGGTGCCACGCACCGTCGATCGGGGCCGCTACGTGGGCGAGATCGGCTCCCGATGTTTTCCAGACTCGGATGTTGTTGCCGCCGAGCCCAAATTTCACCGCAGATCCTGCGCCGGTCAGCGCGACCATGGACTGCGTGGCCAACGATGACGAAAACTTTGCCCAGAGGCTGATCGTCTGCTTGACGTCGGCGGCCGGCATGTTCACGGGCGCCGCCACCTGCGCGTAGCCAGTCAAGCCGTCGAAGGCCACCCCGTCCGCATCCGAAAATCCGATGGTCGCGGGAACCACTGCCGTGAATGAGGTCGTGCCGTGCAGAGTGCCGGTGTTCCCGTATCCGGAACCGTCGGCGAGGGATCCGTCCAGGTTCCAGTAGCCGACCAGGCCGTCGTTGATGATCACCTTTTTGAACGAGTCCTGGAAGGTGTGTGACACGGCGCTTGTCGAGTTGAAAACCACTGTGCCGCCATTGGGGTCGAGTGTCCCGTTCGTCTCATTGAAGGTCCCACCGATCTGCGTGGTGGCGCTGGTGAGTGTGAGCTTAGAGTTCGCGCCCGACGTCATGGTCAGATTGCCGCGTATTCGCATAGCCGTAGCGCCGCTCGGAGACACGGTGGCGGTGTAGCTGTTCTGAAAGCTGATCGAGTTGACGTCGATGGCGACGTTCACGGAACACGAGACGTTGTGCGGTGAGGTTCCGTCGAAAACCACGGCATCCGCTCCCGGAGTAACTTGTCCGGGATAGGCGCCTCCACAATTCACCCAATTCAGGGGATCGCTGAAGGTCCCGGTCGCGTTGGCGTTGGTCCACGTACAAGTGTTGCCCGCCAGCGCCACCCGGCCCCCGAGCCCGAACGCAATCAGCGCCCCGAGCGTGATGCCCAACCCCCGCCCGCCGAACGGGCGCGCCAAATCCATCAACCTTCCGAGCCGGCCTAACCGAGTCTTCACTTATGTTTTCCAGGGACCGCAGCCCGACAGCACGGACAGGGCGGTCCTCCCCCAACAAACATTCGGCCGGACGGAGTCTACCCTTGAGCCGGAATCGTGCCTACGGCCCACGGACACACACCGGGACCCTGAGAGGGTCCCAGCCCCCCCGCGAAGGGCTCCAGCGAGCCAAGCTCGCCTCCGCCCACGCGATCAGGCGCGGCCGGGGCGGCCGTTGTTGCGCGCTTCGGCCCGGGCCTCGATCTGGTCGAGGAAGTCGATCTGCTGAGCCGGTCGCGGCTCCCGGGGGAGCTGCGGATCGATCGAGCGGATGCGGTAGTTCCCCAGCAATCCCGTCACGATGTTCCGTGCCCGCTCCAGAATCTGTTCGTCGGTGAGCTGGACCCCGTCCCGGGTCTGAAGGACACGAATCCCCTCGGCGACATCCTGCAGGAGCAGGCGGACCGTGGGGGAAGGCGCGGGCTTTTGCCGCGAACGAGCGGCTTCTCGGGACAAGATGCGCGGATCATAGTGTGGGACAACCGGTCCGGCTAGCCTATAGATGATGACAAGTAGAGAATT
>Ga0080027_10001014_pt1 | contig 11469 bp, 9 predicted proteins | sample OrgsoiDNA2013046_FD_70962 | JGI IMG/M metagenome (GOLD analysis project Ga0080027, IMG submission 70962) | Permafrost soil microbial communities from the Arctic, to analyse light accelerated degradation of dissolved organic matter (DOM) -... | ecosystem: Environmental > Terrestrial > Soil >...
AGCGAAATGTTGATCGCCGTGCTTCCGAGGTTTCGGCAGGCACTCCGAAGAGAAGGCCGGATCATCATATCCGGGATTCTGCGCGAGCAGGCGAAGCCGGTCATCGCCGCGTTGCGCCGAACCGGTTTCGACCTCGAAGCCATGCGAAGGCGCGGCAAATGGGTCGCACTCCTCGCGAAGCTCAAAACCTAGTTGAACGCGCAGGAGCGGCAGCTACCTTCCGTCCGTCCGAGCGACTTCGATTGCCTGCTCCCCGCGGCTCAATCTGTGCAGCCGCTCAGGATTTCTATGCAGGCCGAAGAACTTTCCTACGTCATCGTTACGCCCTACTCGATGCGCAAATCGCGCACCGGTGGCATCGTCTCGCGGCTGATTTCCCGCACCGGTCTCGACCTGATCGCCGGGCGGATGTTCACCCCGAGCGCCGAACTCGTCAGGCGCTACGCCGAGACAATCGTGACCGAGTCCGAACCACGCCACCGCGCCACCCAGGAGCTGATTCGCGATTACGTGTTGAAAAATTTCACGGGCGAGCGCGGCGGACAGCGTCCGCGAGCGCTAATGCTGGTGTTTCGCGGGGTGGATGCGATCGAGAGAACCCATCGCGTTGTTGGCCATATCGTCCATGAACGCACCAGCGGCGAGACGATCCGCGATACGTTCGGCGATTACATCGCGGACGAATCCGGTAAGGTGACCTACTTCGAGCCAGGTGTGCTCGCGGCCTTCGATGGGAAATCGGTCGAGAAAGACCTAAAGCTCTGGGCGGAATTCTCCGACAGCGACGGTGGCATTCTCGATCAGGTCATTTCATTCGCGCCCGAGGCGAAAGTGGAAAAGACCCTGGTCCTGATCAAGCCCGACAATTTCAAATTTCCGAATATCCGGCCGGGTGGCGTGATCGAAGTGTTTTCGCGCACCGGTCTCTACATCATCGGATTCAAAGTGCACCGAATGAGCGTCGGACAAGCGGAGGAATTTTACGGCCCGGTGTTGCTCGTGTTGAAGGAGAAACTCGGCGCCGTCAAGGGACGCGAAGCCTGGGAAGATATCGTCGAATTCATGTCCGGCGGCCGGCCGAGCGCGACCAGCGATGATCAACGTCGTGCGCCGGGCACCGAGAAATGCATTGCCGTTGTCTACCAGGGCGAAGACGCCGTGCGCAAAATCCGCGATGTGCTCGGGCCAACCGATCCGAGCAAAGCGCCGCCCGGATCGATCCGCAAAGAATTTGGCCAGACCGTCATGGTCAACGCCGCGCACGCTTCCGACTCGGCCGAGAACGCCAAGCGCGAAATGGAAATCGTGCAGGTTCGCGAGAACAACCTTAAACCTTTGATTGAAAGTTTCTACGCCCGCCGATAGCTTGCGCTCCCCTTTTTTGGAAATCTCATTTTGAACACCCTAGCCATGGAAATTTCAGCACGCGCATCTCAACTCACTCCCTCGCTCACCCTCTCGATCGACAGCAAAGCGAAGGCGATGAAGAGCGAAGGCCTCGACGTCTGCGGCTTCGGCGCCGGCGAGCCAGACTTCGACACGCCCGAGCACATCAAGGCTGCGGCGATCGCCGCGCTCGAAGCCGGCTTCACCAAGTACACGCCGAGCTCCGGGTTGCCGGAATTGCGCCAGGCGATTTCGGAAAAATTCGCTGCCGACAACCAGCTCGAGTACCGCGCGAGCCAGATCATCGTCAGCAATGGCGCGAAACATTCCTGTTACAACGCGCTCCTCGCGACCTGCGAGCCGGGCGATGAAGTCATCATCCCGTCGCCCTATTGGGTCAGCTATCCGGACATGGTCCGGCTCGCCGGCGCCGAACCGGTAATCGTGCAAACAAGCGAGCGTAAAGGCTGGAAAATGACTGCGGCAGAATTTGAGAACGCGATGACACCGCGGACGAAAATGGTGATCATCAACAGCCCCGGCAATCCGAGCGGAGCGGTTTACAGCCGTGAGGAAATGGAAGCGATTGTCGAAGTCGCAGCGGAGGAGGACATCTACATTTTGTCCGATGAAATTTACGAAAAGCTGGTCTACGACGGCGTGAAACATGTGAGCATCGCCTCGCTCTCGAAGCAGGCGTATGACCTGACGATCACGGTCAACGGCTTCAGCAAATCCTACGCGATGACTGGCTGGCGGCTTGGTTATCTCGGCGCGCCCGAAGCGATCGCAAAAGCGGTTGATTCGATCCAAAGCCACAGCACCTCGAATGCCTGCTCCTTTGCGCAAAAAGGTGCGATCGCGGCGCTGCGCGGCGACCAGCAGCCCCTCTCCGACATGCACGACGAGTTCGATATGCGGCGCAATTACATGTTCGATCGCATTTCAAAAATCCCGAACATCACCGCGGTCAAACCACAGGGCGCGTTTTATGTGTTGGTCAACATCAGCCAGCTTGGGTTGACTTCACAGAATTTTGCCGATCGTCTGCTCAGCAAAGCAAATGTTGCGGTGATTCCCGGCGCGGCCTTCGGTGACGATCGCACCATCCGCCTGAGCTACGCGACGAGCATCGATGTGATCAAAAAAGGTCTCGATCGATTCCAGGACTTTTGCCGGACGCTCTAGTAGTCGTCCTCCTGAGCGAAGCGTAGCGGAGTCGAAGGATCCCGTGGCAAAGCTTTAAGGTATCGCTCCGGGATCCCTCGGCTTCGCTCGGGATGACAAGCAAATTGATCGTGGTTACCGGCGCCTTCGCCATCATCCTCCACGCCCATCTGCCTTTCGTTAGGCATCCGGAACACGAGGATTTCCTCGAGGAAGACTGGCTCTACGAAGCCATCACCGAAACGTATCTGCCGCTCATTCGGATGATGCGGCGGCTCGCCGACGAGGGCCTCGCGTTCAAGCTTACGCTGTCGCTCACGCCGACGCTCTGCGCGATGCTCCGCGATGAGTTGCTCCAGCAACGGTACCTGCGACATCTCGAGCGCCTGATAGCGCTCGCACAGCAGGAGACCGAGCGAAATCGGCATCACGCGCAACTCTTCGCGTTGTCGCAATTTTACGCGCATTTCTTCCGAGAGGCCCGCGATTACTTCGAGGCGGATTTAAAGCGCGACGTCGTTAGGGCATTTTGCGAATTGCAGCGCGAAGGCTTCCTCGAAATCATTGCGAGCGCGGCGACGCATGCCTTCCTCCCATTGCTGGACGGCTTTCCCGAGGTGCAACGCGCGCAGATCCGCATCGGATGTGACGACTATCGCGAAACGTTTGGCTGCGAGCCATCTGGTTTTTGGCTGCCGGAATGCGGCTATAGCGCAGGTCTCGATTCGATCTTGCAGGAAGCCAATCTTCGCTGGTTCGTCCTTGATACGCACGGCCTCATGTTCGCACGCCCGCGCCCGCGCCACGCGCTCTTCGCACCCTGCTACACCCCGGCGGGACTCGCGGCGTTCGCCCGCGATCGCGAGTCGAGCCACGAAGTCTGGAGCGCGGAATCCGGATATCCGGGCGATCCGGTCTACCGCGACTTTTATCGCGATGTGGGGTTCGATCGCTCAGAAGAAGAACTGCAGCCATTCGTTAGGCCAAGCGGTCTGCGGAAATTTACCGGCCTCAAATATCACCGCGTTACTGGCCGCACGAACGAAAAGGAATTTTACAATCGATCCTGGGCGGAAGCAACGGCAGACGAACATGCTGAAGACTTTTTCAAGAAACACCAAGCGCGCTTCGCCGAACTGGCGGAGATGAACTTCGACCCGATCATCGTTAGTCCATTTGACGCCGAACTTTTCGGCCACTGGTGGTTTGAAGGCCCACGCTTCCTGGAAAGCTTCATTCGCATGGCGACGCAGGATCAACAGTCGTTTCGCCTAACGACTCCGAGCGAATTCCTGGCCGCGCACCCGTCCCAGCAAGTCGTTAGGCCAAATCCCTCAAGTTGGGGCGAAAACGGTTTCAGCGGCGTCTGGCTCGATGACAACAACACCTGGATTTATCCCCACCTCCACGCCGCCGCGCGTCACATGACGGAAATCGCTCGCAAGAATCGTGACACGAGCGAGCCGGTCATCGAGCGAGCGCTGAAACAATCGGCGCGCGAGCTTCTCCTCGCGCAATCAAGCGACTGGGCGTTCTTGATGAAAACTCGCACCGCCCCAGAGTATGCCGTTCGGCGAACGAAGGAACATCTTCTCCGCTTCAACCGTCTCTACGAGCAAACCATCGCGCATGAAATCGACATCGGCTTTCTGCTGGAATGCGAGGCGCGCAGCAATGTTTTTCCCAACCTCAATTGGCGTTATTATGTTTGAGAGCGCGTCCCTGAGCGTCGTTAGGCTTTTTTCCTTTCTCGCGCTCGCCGCTAGCGCCCACGCACAAGAGTCGGCGACCCCAATCGCCTCGCCACCGCCCGCGCGCACAGTCGCGCTGCGCTTCGCGCCGCCTCCGATGGAAGGGACGATTAGCCTCGGCATTTACGACGCGAAGGGCAAACTCGTACGCGTTCTGCATCGCGAAGATGCCTTCTCCGAATTCACCGCCGGCCACGACGCACTCGAAACATCGTGGGACGGAAACGACGATGAAGGCAAGCCGTTGCCGCCGGGCAGATATCGTGCGCGCGGTTTTCTCGTCGGCGATCTCAAGATCGAAGGGGTCGATTATTTCTTCAACGACTGGGTGACCGACGAGACCTCTCCGCACATCGCCCGCATCTCGCGGATTGAAACCCAAGACGGACAACTGGAACTGCATGCCATCACGACCCGGCAAAAGGAAATCCTCGGCCTCTATGATGTCGCTTCCGGAAAGCTAACGATTCCGGACTTGCCGCCAGCGACGGCATCTCGCGCGGATCAAACTGCGGCCATTGAAAATTCCGAGGCCGTTATCGATCCGGTGGATTCTGCCATGGGCAAGGGCGGCACGATTTGGGCGATCAGCCACGCCAGGAAAGGGTCGCTGGAACTGGAAATTGAGCAGTTATCCGGAAAGAGCGATGCGCCCCAAAGCGGCGACGGCTACGTGGTGCTGCGCAAGCTTTCGATTCCGCCTAACGAACCGAAACCCATCGACATCGCCGCCTCTAGAACAGACGAAAGAATCTTCCTCCTCGAGCAAACATCAGCGCTACAACGCGTCCGCAGCTTAACGTTGGTCGCGACCAATCCCGCTTCGATCGACAAGGAACAATCGATTTCGGATTGGAAAGTTGATTTTGAAAAGAAGATCGTCGCTCACCCGGATTTCTCCCTCGAAAATGGAAAGCCGGTTGCGACTTCCACTTCTCCCCTTCCGCCGGGAGAATTCTCACAGAAGCTGCAGCCGAACCCCCTGAAACGCGATCAACCGGATAAAGTGGATCTCGCGGTCGGTATTGACGCCGATGGCAGCTACTTGAAAACAGCCGACGGCCTGCCGCTCCGCACGATCAGCGATACGCCGGCCTTGTCGCGCGCGTTGATCGCCCCACACGACGGTAACGCAATTGACGTGTTCCAGGATGACGGCGCGGTCGTGGAACAGTTTCGCCTGTCGCGCCTCGACCAAATGATGGCGTTCGACTGCGGGGATTTTGAATTGAAGTAACTGCGGCCCTAACGAATCTCCACTTCGATCGGCAGGCACTGATTAATCATGTAGGTGCCGCGATCGGGATCGTGGTCGTTAGGCTGAGTGCGTCCGTCGGAATCCGTCGCGCGCGCCAGCAGGGTGCGCCGAGCCGGCGTTAACGGCACCGTCCAAATGAACTCCCACAAACGCCAGGCGTGCGTGCGTGACTCGTTGCCTAACGATGCCTTCGCCCATGAAGCGCCACTATCGGTGCTCACCTCGACTTGCACAATTTCTCCAAGGCCAGTCCAGGCGCTACCGGCGACACGATAATCTGCACCGGGGGCAATCACTTCGTTAATCCCGGGCCGCGCGATGGCCGCTTTCACCTGCATCTCGGTGATTGGGACGAGCGCAGCCCCCGCGTCGCTTCGTTGCCAGAACGCGTAATCGACCGTCTGATAATAACCATTGAACGGCCGCTCAGTCACAATGATCCGTTTCAGCCACTTAATCGAAGCCATGGCGTACCAACCCGGCACGATGGCCCGCAGCGGAAATCCATGCGCCGCCGGCAGAGGTTCTCCATTCATCTGGAAGGCGAGCAAAATATCTTCCATCGCCTTGCCTAACGGCACGCTCCGCGCGAAATGAACTTTCCCAGCGGGCCGCGGCGGCTCCCCAATCGCGCCTCTGTCGGCGCCTTCGAGAATCACTTCGACCGCTTCGCTCTTGAGTTCGCTTTCGCGCAAAAGTTCGCCTAACGACACCCCGGTCCATTCGGCGTTGCCGACCGCGCCGAGCTCCCATTGCACGCCTTTTACTTTCGGGACAAGAAAAACGCGGCTGTTGCCGGCGCATTCTAGGGTGGCGGGAATTGTCTTCGTTGGTAGCGCGCGTAACTGCTCGTACGTCCACTCTCGCGAATTCTTGACCGCGCCTTCTATTCTTAACCGCCAATTGCCCAAATCAATCTGCGGAACGGGAAAATGCGAGCGAATGTAAAACTTTTCGTTAGGCGTGATGAACCCGTCGAGCGTGCCGAAGGGCATCTCGAGATTGGGCGGCTCCTTTTCGCGGATGATCACGATTTTGCCGACTCTTTTTCCACCGGAAACCCAGCTTCTTTCCAGGCGTGCCAGCTGCCAGGCACATTCATCACGGTCGCGAAACCCTCGCGCTTCAGAATGCTCGTCGCAATGCTCGCGCGATAACCGGTTGCGCAGTAAACCGCCGTCGCCTTCCCCTTGTCGAGCTCGCCCGCGCGCGCGCGGAGTTGCGGAACCATGATGTGCTGCGCACCCGGCACGTGCCCTCCTTTCCATTCGCGATTCGAGCGGACATCGAGCACCTGCATTTGACCATTCGCGCCGTGCAATTCATGGACGGAGATTTGTGTAACTTGCTCGAACGGAAAACCAGCATTGTCCCATGCCCTCATTCCGCCCACGAGATAACCAGCGAATTTGGTGAAGCCGGTGCGCACAAACAGCCTAACGATGTTCTCAAGATCGTGATCGTTTTCGAGCACCAATAAAATCGGTTCCTCAGGATCGAGCAACGAACCGGCCCAGATTGAGAGCGAGGATGACCCGCCGATATTGAGCGCGCCGGCGATGTGCGCTCCACCGAAGGCGAACATCGAGCGCGTGTCGATTAGAACGCCGGTTTTATTCTCGATCTCCTGTTTGAAGGCTTTTGGCGGCATCGCGGGTACGGTCGGCAAACCGCCGAGAACCTCCGGTCCTTCAGCGTTCACCTTCTTCATCCGCGGATAATATTTCGGAATGGGAGGCGCGGTCGCGATACAATGGCGGGTGAACTTCTCGACGTCATCGATCTGGAGGAAGGGATTAAAAGCTCGCTCGAAGCCGATCGTGCTCGTTAGGCGATCGCCAATCTCCGCGCCGCAGGGCGAGCCGCTGCCGTGCGCCGGATAGATAATCGTGCTCTCCGGCAGTTTCAGATAAAATTCGCGAAGCGTGTGAAACTGGAGTGCCGCGAGTTTGGCGGTCTCTTGTTCTCCTAACAAATCCGGACGTCCAGCCGAGCCAACAAAAAGCGAGTCGCCCGTCAGCACGCCCCACGGCATTTCCGGATGATCTTCCTCGGCCAGAACGTAGCAGACGTGTTCGGGAGTGTGACCAGGCGTGTGCCGCGCGGTGATTAAGAGCGAGCCAAACTTGAATTGATCGCCGTCCCTGACTGCTTCAGTCTCGAATCCGTATCGGGCGTCCGCCTCGTGGCTCGCGAAAATCCTGGCAGTCGCGACGCGACTGCAAAGCTCTCGCGCGCCGCTTACGAGATCGGCGTGGATGTGCGTCTCAAAAACATGCGTGATGGCGACATTTTTCGCGCGCGCCAACTCGAGATAGATTTCCACGTCTGCCCGTGGATCGAACAATGCGGCCGTGCCCTCGTCGTCATCGCCGACCAGATAAGAAACCTCGGCCAGCCCGTCCGTTTGAATCGTCTCGAAGATCAGTGACATGGGCAGAGCCTATCACGGCGAGCCGTCGCGCGGCAATCCCGCAACTGGGCCGGAACCAGCGACTCAGGCTACGGCACGCAACTCTTAGCGACCCACTCGAGATATTCGGGCACGCCGGCGCGTAGCGGCACCGCGATAATTTCTGGGACTTCGTACGGATGAAGTTGTCGCAAAGTCGTCTCGAGCGCGTCGTAACGGCCGGCACTTGTCTTAAACAGAACGAGCGCTTCGCCGCCGGTCGCCACCTTTCCTTCCCACCAATAGATCGATTCGATCTGCGGGATGATGTTGGCGCACGCCGCGCAACGTTCGTCGACTATTTGACGGCTGATGCGCCGCGCCACTTCAACGTCGGGAAACGTGCTCAGAACGAGCAGGACTTCCTCGGACATTGTGTCGTTAGGCGACCGCGACCGCTGCGGTGCGGCAAATCCAGCCTCCGCCGAGGACAACATCGCCGGCGTAACAGACAGCCGCCTGACCGGGGGTGACCGCCTTTTGCGGCTCGTGCAGCCTAACGAGTGCGCGCTCGTCGCCGAGCGGGATGAGCCTGGCAAGTGTGCCGGGATGGCTGTAGCGAATCTTCACTGTTACATCGATCGGTAGGTTCGTCGGCGCACGACTACTCCAATTCACCTGTTCGATCTCAAATTCTTCGACGAGCAGGTCCTCGGCGTCGCCGACGATGACTCGGTTGGTGCCCGCATCGATATCGACGACATAACGCGGGCGCGGCGATCCACCGGGAAGTCCTTTGCGCTGACCGATCGTGAAGAGCTCGATTCCTTCGTGATCAGCGAGAAAGTTGCCTGAGAGATCAAAAATTCCGCCGCGATGAAACTCCTCCGCCTCGAGGTGCGAGCGCAGGAAGGCTTTGTAATCGTTGCCGGGCACGAAACAGATTTCCTGGCTATCGATTTTGTCCGCCACTTTCAAGCCTAACGATCGCGCGATTTCGCGAATCGCCGGCTTCGACATCGCGCCTAACGGCGTCAGCGCGCGACGGAGCTGTGGCTGGCGCAGGCTGAAAAGGAAATAGGATTGGTCTTTCCGCGAATCGGCGCCCTTTCGCAAGACGGCGCGGTCTTCGTGATGCTCAATGATCGCGTAATGACCGGTCGCGATGTAATCGCAGCCGAGCGCTTCCGCTTTTTCCCAAAGGCTACCGAATTTCAGTTTTTCGTTACACATCACGCAGGGATTCGGCGTCCGACCAGCCTGGTATTCGCTCGAAAAGTAATCGATCACGACGCGCTCGAACTGATCGGCCTCGTCCACCACGTAATGCGGGATGCCTAACGAGTGCGCCACGCCACGCGCGTCGGCGATCGCTTGCGGTCCGCAGCATTTGTCCTCGGCGCGCGAGATGCAATCTTGCGGCCAGACTTTCATCGTCACGCCAATGACATCGTGGCCCTGCTCACGCAGCAAGTAGCCGGCGACGCTGGAATCGACGCCGCCGCTCATGCCGAGCAAGACGCGCTGTTTGGTGGTGGACATTGGGTTGCTAAGTTCGCGCCGTTGACACGTTGGTCAATTGGCCGGCCGCTTTTACTGGCACACTCACGAACGAGCTGCCCTGCAACGTAAATCGCCATGGAAATTCCTTCGATCGGCTAATCCCGACACGCGAGTCGGCCACGACGGCGACTCTGCTGTTCGAACGTTTGCGGAAACAATGCGTGGGCTCGGAGGAAAGATCGATTTCGTGATGACGCCGGGTGATATCAAGCGCCTGCGTCAATTTTCCCGGACCGGAACAGAGCCGCCTAACGTCATCGACGCCACGTCGCTTCCGCATCAGCGCGATTCCACGCCGCGGCTCGATTGCGCGGATGAGAATGAGGCCGTTACGCGGACCGCCTTTGACGAGGACGTTGAGCATCCAATGCACGCCGTAATTGAAATAGATGTAGGCGGCGCCGGGTTTATTGCGCTTGACAAATTCGCGCGTGCTCGGGCGTTTGAAGGTGTGAGAGGCTTCGTCCTTCTCGGTGAGATATGCTTCCGTCTCGACGATGATTCCGCTGCATTTTTCCCAGACAAGTTCCGTGCCGATGAGATTTTCAGCACAGGCCAGTGGGTCGGTCCGGAAAAAGCTGTCGGAAAGCACGAGCAGCGTCGCCTAACGAGCAGCCGTCCTGCCAGACTCTTCGCTCATTCCGAGCTGCGCGAACAAAAAAGAAAAGACGTCAGCCTGCTGTTTGATCCGCTCGCTCAAGGCGGTCCCAATTCCGTGCCCCGCGCTGGAGCTGGTGCGCAATAGGATTGGATTGGTCGAAGCGTTTGCGGCCAGCAGGCGCGCGGTCATCTTGCGCGAATTGTAGGGCGCGACGCGCCCGTCGTTCTCGCCGGTCAAGAAGAGAATCGCGGGATATTGGGTAGCGTCTTTCACGTTATGATATGGCGAATAAGCATAAAGAGCCTTGAATTGCTCTGGGTCTTTGACAGAACCAAATTCCGTCACGTTAAAGGCGCCGTTAGGCTCCAACTCGGTCCGCAGCGAATCGTAAATGCCGACGAATGACACGACGGCATGCGCCAACTCCGGATGTTGGGTGAGCGTTGCGCCCATCAAAAGTCCCCCGTTGCTGCCGCCTTCGATCGCGAGCTTATCGGGGCGAGTGTAGCCCTGCTTAACCAGATACTGCTCCGCGGCGATGAAATCGTCGAAGACGTTTTGCTTCTTCGTTAGGTTGCCGGCCTTGTGCCATTCCTCGCCGTACTCGCCGCCGCCGCGGATATTTGCCACGACATAAACGCCGCCGCGATCGAACCAGAGCCGCCGCGTGAAATCAAACGACGGCGACATGCTGATGCCGTATCCGCCATAAGCGTAGAGCAACGTCGGATTGTTCCCGTCCAGCTTCGTGCCTTTGCGGCGCATGATGTTGAGCGGAATTTTTGTGCCGTCTTTCGAAACGGCGAACTCCCTAACGACTTCGATGTCGTCAAACGAAACCGGCGATGTGCCGCGCAACGCGGTCTCGGCCGACTGGGTGTTATCTGGCGCCACGCGCTCCCAAACGAAGGGCGCAATGTAGCTGACGTCCTTATAAAGAAGGGAGCCATCCTCCAGTGCGACCATTTCCTGCACGGCGGAAATGGGCGGGATCGGAATCGTCTTTTCGCTCTTCCCGTCGAGATCAAACTGCCGGATTTGTGACGGGCCGCCTAACAAGTCGCCGAGGTAGAGCGCCTTTGTCGCCGGCTCGAGTTGTTGAATCACCGCCTCGCTCGCGGGCACAACGACCGTCGCCGCGGAAAGCTCGAGATGATCCAGCGGCAGTCGCAAAATCTTGCCGCGCGGCGCGGCGGCGCGCGAGATCATATAGACGGCGTTGTCGCAGCCAAGCTGCGCCTGCTTTACCTGGTCGGAAAATTGCGTGATCTGCTTCCAAATCCGATTCTCTTTTACCTTGTCGGAGAACCGCGTGAGTTGTTTCGGAACGTTATTGGGCCCGAGCAGATAA
>Ga0080027_10001015_pt1 | contig 11463 bp, 7 predicted proteins | sample OrgsoiDNA2013046_FD_70962 | JGI IMG/M metagenome (GOLD analysis project Ga0080027, IMG submission 70962) | Permafrost soil microbial communities from the Arctic, to analyse light accelerated degradation of dissolved organic matter (DOM) -... | ecosystem: Environmental > Terrestrial > Soil >...
GCGTCGAAGCCGCCGTCGCGAGATTAGGCTACCGCGCCGATCCCGCCGCGGCCCGTCTGTCGCGCAACCAGAGTTTTCGCTTCGCCTTCATCCTGCCGACCGGCAGCAACAGTTTTATGGCGAACCTGACCGAGCAGGTTCGGCGCACCACCGAGTGGCTGGCCAGCCAGCGGGCCTTCATCGACGTCGTTCAGGCCGACGTGTTCGATCCGGATGCGCTGGCGGGCGCGCTGGAGCAGCTGTCGCCGGCCTATCACGGCGTTGCGACGGTCGCGCTCGATCATCCGCGCGTCCGCGCCGCGATCGACGATCTCGTCGTCCGCAACGTCGCCGTGGTGACGTTGGTGTCGGACGCGCCAAGCTCGCGCCGCATGCATTATGTCGGCATCGACAATCCCGCCGCCGGCCGCACCGCGGCGACGCTGATGGGCCGCTTCCTGTCGGGACGCAAGGGTACTGTGGGCGTCATCGCCGGATCGTTGTCGCTGCGCGACCATGCCGAGCGCCAATTCGGATTCCACCAGATCCTGTCGAGCGAATATCCCGATCTCACGGCGCTGCCGGCGCTTCAGGGGCGCGATGACAGTGAATGCACACGGGTGCTGACGGCCGATCTGCTGAAACGGCATCCCGACCTGCTCGGCATCTACAGCGCCGGCGCCGGCAACCGGGGCATCGCCGCGGCGTTGGAGGAAGCGGGCAAGGCACGCGACATCGTCTGGATCGCCCATGAACTGACCCAGCACACCCGCCGCTTCCTGCTGCATGGCACGATCGACGCCATCATCAACCAGGACCCCGGCCACGAGGCTCGCTCGGCGGCGCGGATCCTGCTGGCGCATTGCTGGGCCGAACCGATCGTTCTCGATCAGGAACGTATCCGCATCGACATATTTCTCCGGGATAATCTGCCTTAGCTTACGATGAATTCAGGTTGAACCGTTTTACAAACCCGCCGCCAACACATTTCAAAGACACTTTCAAAAACCGCGGCTGCCACGTCAGTGGCGCTGATGGCCCGGAGGACCTCCAGCGGGAGGGCCGCCGCCAACATGGGGAGCGGCGTTGATGTGAGGGGCGCCGCCGCCCACATGTGGCATCGCGGGCGCTGCACGTGGCGCGCCCATTTGCGCGGGTGCGTTCATCGGCGGCCCACCGACACGGCCGACGTTCGGCTGCGCGATATGCGCGGGCACCGCGGGCCGCGCCGCCGGCGCGGCGGAGAAGCGGGTTGCTTCATGCTCGCGGGCCATCGGCTGCAACGTCCGAGGGAAGGTTCGGTTCGCAGCGTTCACATGCGCCATTCGTCCTTGGGTGGCTTGGGCACCGCGAACGTTGGTCGGACTCTGGTGGCGAGTTACGCCTGGCGCGACGCTGGTGCGTGTCCGTCCTTCCGGTTGCTTCGTTATGCGTTGCCGTCGGGTTAACGAACGCCGCTCGGGCGATGGCGTCTCTCGCCTGAGACATCGCGGAGCCATGCGCGGAGCTTGCTTCTTCAAACGATCCCCGCCGACGTCCTCGCCACCGGCGGTCGCTCCTTGGCTTTGTGCTTGCGATAACCCGAGGCGCGATAAGTCTCGATCGGCGCGATGGCGCCGCCGGCCCGCAGCCGTGCCATGGCCAGGATCGGCGAGACATCGGTGGTGTAGGCGCGCTTGAGTTCGAGGTGGGCGCCGAGCGCGTCGTTGGCCACTTGCGCCGCGGCCAGCGCTGAGCGGTCGACGATCAGCGCCTGGGCATAAGCGCGCTGCAATTCGATCGCCGATTGCATCAAGCTTTCGATCGGATCGGTTACGTTGTGCGATTGGTCGAGCATATGGGCCGGGGCGAAGCCTTCCGCCTCGCGCATCCGAGCGTCAATCAGTTCGTTAAACACCAGAAACAGGCGAAACGGTTCGACCGATCCGGTGTCGAGATCGTCGTCGCCGTATTTCGAATCGTTGAAGTGAAAGCCGCCGAGTTTTCCAAAGCGCACGAGGCGGGCGACAATCTGTTCGATATTGACGTTCGGCGCATGATGGCCGAGGTCGACAAGGCATTGCGCCTTCGGTCCAAGCTCCTGCGCTGCCGCAAAGCTGGTTCCCCAATCGGAAATCACGCTTGAATAGAACGCCGGCTCGTACAGTTTGTGCTCGAGAAACACCCGCCAATCCGCCGGCAGCGCCGCGTAGATCTCGCGCATTGAATCGAGATAGCGATCGAGCGCCAGGGTCATGTTCGATTGGCCGGCGAAATTGGAGCCGTCGGCGATCCACACTGTCAGCGCCTTTGAGCCGAGCTGGCGGCCGATGGCGATGCAATCGATGTTGTGTGCGATCGCTTGGGCCCGCACGGCGGGTTCGACATGGGAGAGCGAGCCGAACTTGTACGAATGCTCCTGGTTCGGCTGATCCTGAAACGTATTCGAGTTTACGGCATCGAACGCGAGTCCGTGCTTGGTGGCGACTTCCCGCAAGGCAGCGTAGTCGCTCGTCGCGTCCCATGGAAAATGCGGCGATATCGTCGGCGTTGCTCGCACCAAATACTGGATGGTGGCGCAATCCTCCAGTTTGTCGAACAGATGACGCGGCTCGCCGGGGCCGGGAAAGCGTGCAAAGCGGGTGCCACCTGTGCCGACGCCCCAGGTCGGGATCGCGACGCCGAACGCCATGACCCTTCGCGTTAGCGCGTCACCGTCGATGCCCCGGCGGCCCAGTGCGCGCGCCAACGCGGCGTAATCCTCGTCGAGCGCCATTTTTCGCGCGGCGTTCTCGGCCTGGAGAAGATCCTCGCTGATGGAAAAGTGGGTCATCGTTGCCTCCCGACGATTGGCGCCTCACCGCGTGAAAGCCTGCGCGTTGCCGGCATCGATATTGAGAATGTTGCCGGTCGATTTGGCTGAAAGATCGCTGGCGAAAAAATAGACCCCTTCGGCGATGTCCTCCGGTAACACCGAAAGCTTCAGCATCGATCGCTGCCGATAGACTTCCTCGAGTTCGTCTTCCGACACCTTGTTGGAGGCGGCTCGTTGTTGGCGCCATTCGCCAGCCCAGATTTTCGAGCCGCGCAGCACCGCATCCGGATTGACGGTGTTGACGCGGATACCGTGCGGCGCGCCTTCCAGCGCGAGGCAGCGCGCCAGATGAATCTCCGAGGCCTTGGCCGCGCAATAGGCCGACGCGCCGGCCGAGGCGGCGAGGCCGTTCTTGGAGGCGACGAACACGATCGCGCCTCCGCATTGCTGCCGTTGCATCAGCCGGAACGCCTCGCGCGCCACCAGAAAATAGCCGGTGGCGAGTACATCCATGTTCTTTTGCCAAAGTGCCAGGCTGGTGTCCTCGACCGGCGAGGCGGAGGCGATGCCGGCATTGGAGACCACAATATCGATCCCGCCATAGGCGAGAATGGACTCGTGGAAGCTCGCGACGACGCTCGCCTCGTCGGTCACGTCTAGCGGGATGCCGACCGCGCTGTCGCGGCCGAATTTTTGCACGATCGCTTGGATGCGCGCGTCGAGCGCCTCCTGGTCGATGTCGGCCAGCACCACACAGGCGCCTTCGCCCAATAGCCGCAACGCCGTTGCTCCGCCGATGCCGCCGGCACCGCCGGTGACATAGGCGATCCTACCGGCCAGCGATTTCGCCTTCGGCATGCGCTGCAGCTTGGCCTCTTCGAGCAGCCAATATTCGATATCGAAGGCTTCCTGTTCCGGCAGACCGACATAGGCGCTGACGCCCGAGGCGCCACGCATGACGTTGATGGCGTTGACGTAGAATTCCGAAGCGATGCGCGCCGTCGCCTTGTCCTTGGCGAAGGAGAGCATGCCGATGCCGGGCACCAGGTAGATCACCGCATTGGGGTCGCGCATGTCAGGCGAATTCGGCCGCTTGCAGCGCTGGTAATAGGCGGAATAGTCGTTTCGATAGGCCTCAAGAAGCGCGTCGAGCGAATTGGCGAGCGTATCGACATTGTCGCTTTGGCGATCGTAGGGCAGCACCAGGGGACGGATTTTGGTGCGCAGGAAATGATCGGGACAGGACGTTCCCAGCGGCGCCAGTCGATCCCGCGCGCGCGAATTGACGAACTCCAGCACTTCCGGCGCGTCGGTGAAATGCCCGACCTTGCGCTCGTCGCGCGAGATCTTGCCGCGGATCAGTGGCATCAGCGCGGCCGCGACGGCGCGGCGCGTCCCAGGCGCGGCAGCATCACAGCGCGGACCGCCGAAGGCGGGCTGCTTTTCGTGTCCCGCGAGCCAGTCGGCGGCCTGCTGGATAATGCGCAACGTGGTCTGGTAGGCCGCCTTCGATGTCGGGCCCCAGGTGAACAGACCGTGGCCGCCGAGCACCACGCCGACATATTCGGGATGTTGAGCCGCCATCGCGCCGAGCTTCAGGCCAAGGTCGAAGCCCGGCCGCTGCCAGGGCAGGAACCCGATCGTGCCGCTGAACACTTCTCCCGTCAATTCCTCGGCGTTGGAGCAGGCGGCGATGGCGATCACCGCATCAGCATGGACATGGTCGACATGGGGGTGCGGCACGAAGCCGTGCAAGGCGGTGTCGATGGAGGTCGCGCGCGGGTTGAGATTGAAGGTGCAGTGATTGAACAGCGCCACCATCTCGTCTTCATGGGCGATGCCGCGATAGAGCTGTTTCAGGCTTTCCAACTTGTCGAGATAGAGGGTGGAGAAGCCGTCACGCTTCATCGAGCCGAGGTCGCCGCCGGAGCCTTTGACCCACAGCACGGTGACCGGTTCTTGGGTCAGCGGATCGGTCATTGCGAGCTTGGCCGAGGTATTGCCGCCGCCAAAATTGGTGATGCGAAGATCACTGCCGAGCAGATTGGAGCGGTAGAGCAACAGGCCGGGCTCATCCAGGTCCGCTGCATGGGCGTCGTTCCAAAGATCGGGAAGCGGCCCGGCCACAGCCTTGGTCATGAACCTCGCCTCCGTCATGATGCGCTTTTCTCGGACGATAGGATCGCAACCGATCACCGTCAATCACGATGTGAGCGATATTGCTGCGCGAGATGATTGATGCAGTGCGAAAGTGATAGAATGTGAAGGTTTCGCGTTGACCACCCAAAAAGTTCGTGACTAGTTATGAGCGTTGGGAGGAGCAGGGCCGTGCACGAACGCGAGCGCTGGCAGGTCATCAAGGCGATGCTGAAGCAGCAGCTGCTGGTTCGTATCGCCGACGTTTGCCGCGCCACCGGCGCCTCCGAAGCTTCGGTGCGACGCGATTTTTCCCGGCTTGCCGAAATGGGTTCGGCGACGCGGGTGCGCGGCGGGTTGGAGGCGATGCCTGGTTCGCAGATCGCCTCGAGCGACGCGCCGGCGTTGGCGACCCGCTCCTTCGAGATCAGCAAGACACTCAATGTCGCCGCCAAGCGGGCAATCGCCCGGGCCGCGGTTGCGCTGTGCAGCGACGGCGACGCTATCATCATCAATGGCGGCACCACGACCTTCAAGATGGGCGAATTCCTGCGCGAGCGCCGCCTCAAGGTGCTCACCAATTCCTATCCATTGGCCGAGACGTTGATCCACCATTCGAACTGTCGCGTCGCGCTGCCGGGCGGCGAGGTCTACCGCGAACAGAAACTGATCGTCTCGCCGTTCGAGGAAGACGCGATCCAGCATTATTCGGCCTCGCGCATGTTCATGAGCGCGATTTCGATCGGTCCGCTCGGCGTGATCGAGGGCGACCCCTTGATCGCCCGCGCCGAGACCAAGCTGCTCAAGCGCGCCGAGAAGCTGGTGGTGCTGGCCGACAGCTCCAAATTCACACCGCGCGGCAGCCTGGTGGTTTGTCCGCTGTCGCGAATTTCGACCTTGATCACCGATGCCCAGGCCCCGAAGGTAGCGCTCGACATGCTTCGCGACGCTGGCGTCGAGGTGATGATCTCGACCGAAACTCCCGACGAGGTCGCGGCCGCATGAGCGACGCCCGCAACGCACCCGTGCAAGAGGGCGGCCCAGCCGCGCCGCTGCTGGCGGTGGCCGGCATCGAAAAATCCTTCCCCGGGGTTCGCGCGCTGTCGGGGGTCTCGTTCGAGGTCGCACCGGGCGAAGTGCACGCGTTGCTAGGCGAGAACGGCGCCGGCAAATCCACCCTGATCAAGATCATCTCCGGGGTCTATCAGCCCGACGCCGGCACCATTCATGTCGACGGACGGCCGCTCCGTCTCGATTCTCCGGATGACGCACGGCGCGCCGGGATCGCGACCATCTACCAGGAACTGCTGCTGTTTCGCGATCTGACCGTGGCCGAAAACGTCTTCATGGGCCACGCGCCGCGCAGCCGCGGCGGCCGGCTCGATTGGAAGGCGATGGCGGCCAAGACCGAGGCGCTGCTCGCGGCCCTCGAAATTGTCGATCTGGCCCCGAGCCGGATCGTCGGCTCGCTCAGCGTCGGCAATCGCCAGCGCGTCGAGATCTTGCGCGCGCTGTCGCAGGATGCGCGGCTCTTGATCATGGACGAGCCGACCGCCGCGTTGACCGAATATGACGTGACGCGGCTGTTCGACATCGTGCGGCGCCTCAAATCGCGCGGTGTGGGCATCATCTATATCAGCCACCGCATGGACGAGATCTTTCAACTGGCCGATCGGGTGACGGTGCTGCGCGATGGTGCCCAGGTCGGCACCCGCCGGGTCGCGGAGACTTCATCGGCGGAACTGGTCCAGATGATGGTCGGTCGCCAGATCGAAAGCCTGTTCCCCAAGGTCGCCGCGGCGGTCGGGGCGCCGGTGCTGGAAGTGCGGGATCTGGTACGGCGGCCGATGACGAGGAGTATCAGCCTGACCGTGCGCGCCGGCGAAATCCTGGGCCTCGCCGGCCTGGTCGGCTCCGGGCGCAGCGAATTGGCGCAGACCATCTTTGGCGTCACGCCAGCCGAATCCGGCCGGATCCTGGTTTCGGGCGAGCCGGTGCAAATCCGCTCGCCTGGCCGGGCGCGGGCGCTTGGCATCGCCTATGTCCCCGAAGACCGCGCCACCCAGGGCCTGGTTCGCCCCATGAATGTGCGCGAGAATTTTTCCATGGCCAGCCTGGCCAGAGTGGCGCGCTTCGGCTTCATCGATTCCGCGGCAGAAACGCGATTGGCCGAAACGGGGGTCAACCGCTTTCGCGTCAGGGCGGGTTCGCTCGACCAGGTGGTCGGCCGATTGTCCGGAGGTAACCAGCAGAAGATCGTGCTGGGCAAGTGGCTCGCCAACCATCCGAAGCTGCTCATTCTCGATGAGCCGACCCGCGGCATCGACGTCGGCGCCAAGGCGGAAATCCACCGGCTGATGTGCGAACTCGCCGCACAAGGCTTGGCCATCCTGATGATCTCCAGCGAGTTGCCTGAAGTGCTCGGCATGAGCGACCGCGTGCTGGTGATGCGCGAGGGCCGGCTGGTCGCCGAATTTTCGCGCGCGGAAGCTACGCCGGAAGCGGTCGGCGCGGCAATGATGGGCAGTCAGGGCGCCGATGCGGGGAGGGCGGCGTGAGCACCATGGCGGTTTCGCGCCTGCGTCCCGGGGAAGGCGGTGCGCTTCGCCTGTTCGCCTCGCAGGAGGCCTTGCTGGCTTTCGCGATCATCGGCATCGCGATCCTGGTCGGCCTCTACAACCCGCGCTTTCTGGCGACGCGAAACCTCGCCGACGTCGTGCTTGGCAACGCCTACATCGCGGTGGCGGCGATCGGAATGTCGATGGTGATCGTGTCAGGCAATATCGATATTTCTGTCGGTTCCCTGATTGGCGTTCTCGCCACGATCAGCGGAACACTGGCGGTCGCGGGCGTGCCGATCATTCTGGTCTGGCTCACGCCGCTCGTGGTCGGCATCCTCGTCATGATGCTGCAAGGCGCGGTGATCGCCTACTTACGTATTCCGGCGATCGTGGTTACGCTGGGGATGTTGTCGATCCTCAAGGGCGGCTTGATCAGCGTCACCGGCGGTCGATGGATCACCGACCTGCCGCAAAGCTTCCATCTTGCCGATATCGAATTGTTCGGGATTTTGCCGATGCCGGTGCTGATCGTGGTGGCGGCGACCATTCTGGCCGCGCTGTGGATGCGCTATTCGACGAGCGGTCGCGCGATCTATGCCACCGGCGGCAATGCCGAAGCCGCGCGGCTGTGTGGCGTGTCGCCGCGGCGCACGGTGGTGATGGTATTCGCGCTGCATGGGCTGTTCGCAGGGATCGCGGCGCTGCTGTTCGCGACCCAGCTCAAGGTGATCCAGTCGACGGTGCCGCCCAACCTGGAACTGACGGTGATCACCGCCGCGGTGGTCGGCGGCGTCAGCATCCTCGGCGGTGTCGGCACCGTTGTTGGATCGACGCTGGCGGCGGTCTTGCTCGCCGAAATCGCCAGTGCGCTGGTCTTCATCAACGTCTCGCCGTACTGGATTCACGCCGTGCAGGGTGCGTTGATCCTGGTCACGGTGGTCGCCGACATCCTGCGACGCCGGCGCCGTCAGGTGGGAGGATAATGCGCATGGCGGTGCTCGCAACCGAGGTCCGATCCGCCGCGCCGCGTTGGCTGATCCGCCACGAGACGCTGCTGGCGGCGATTCTGGTGGTCGCGCTGGCGATCCTCGGCCTGTTCAACGAGCGCTTCCTGACCATCGACAATCTGCTGAACCAGGGCCGTCTGATGACCGAGGTCGGTCTGCTCGCTTTGCCGATGACGTTCATCATCATCACCGGCGGCATCGATCTGTCGGTGGGATCGATCGTCGGGCTGTGCGCGATCATGCTCGGCTATTCCTGGAAAAACCTTGGCTTCCCGCTGCCGCTCGCCATCGCCTTCGCGATCGGGGTCGGAGGCGTCGCCGGATTTGTCAACGGGTTGCTGATCACCCGTGTCCGGGTGCCGCCGCTGATCATGACCATCGCGACCTTGGCGCTCTATCGGGGGCTCGCCGAAGGCATCAGTCAGGCGCGCTCGGTGCGCAACTATCCCGAATGGTTCTTCTTCACCGGGCAAGGGGAATGGCTCGGAGTGCCGGTGCAGCTCTGGATCCTGCTGGCGGGGATCATCGTGGCCGGCATAGCACTGGACCGCACCACCTTCGGCCGCACGCTCTATGCCATCGGCAACAACGAGACCGCCGCCCGGTTTTCCGGCCTGCCGGTCGATCAGGTCAAGCTCGTGGTCTACACGCTGTCCGGATTGGCCGCGGGGCTGTCGGCCTGGGTGCTGGTTTCCCGCGTGACCACGACGCGCTCGGACATGGGAAGCGGCTACGAACTCGACGTCATCGCCGCCGTGGTTCTCGGCGGCACCAGCATTTTCGGCGGGGTCGGGACGATCTGGGGAACCGTCGTCGGCCTGGTCATGATCCAGCTGTTGAAGAACGGGCTGGCGCTGACCGGGGTCAAAGGCGACGCCACCATCATCGTCATCGGCGCGGTCCTGATCGCGTCGACGCTGATCGCAAGTTCCCTCCACGGACGCCGCGAGGTCGCGGGCTGATGGGGTGATAAGCCGCAAAAGCGGCGCTTTAGGGAGGAAACCATAATGAAGCAGCTCATGAAACATCGGATGATGAAGACGGCCGCGCTCGTGATCCTGGGCGTGGCGATGGCGGGCGGCTCTGCCGTGGCCGCCGACAAGTGGGATGGCGGCGACGAACTTCCGACCAGCCCGCTTGCATGCGACGCCGGCCCGGCAGCCGCGGCGGCGGCCAAACCTTATGACGGCGGCCAGACCACCGGCGCGCCCGACAAGGCCGGCAAACCGATCACGCTGGTGGATGTGCCGAAGTTGATCGGCATCGGCTACTTCAACGCAACCTCCAAGGGTATGCAGGATGCCGCCAAGGAGATCGGCAACGTCAAGGTGACCACCGACGGACCAACCGAGGCCAAGATCGACGAGCAGATCAAGTTCATCGACAATTACATCACCCGCGGCGTCGACGGCATCCTGTTCGCCGCCAATGATCCGGTGGCAATCGCGCCGGTTCTGAAGAAGGCCTTGTCGAAGGGGATTGACGTGGTCGGCTATGACGCCAACTCGCAGCCCGATGCGCGCCAGTGGTTCATCAATCAGGCCCAGTTCAACGGCATCGCCAAGGCGATGGTCGATGCGATGGCCAAGGAAGCCGGCGAGGACAAGGGGTTTGCCATCGTCACCAGCACGTTCACCACGCCCAATCAGGCGCGCTGGATCGCCGAAATGTCGGCCTACGCCGCCAAATGCCATCCCAAACTGAAATGGCTGGAAACGGTGGAGGCGCAGGAGGACAACGTGCTGTCGTTCAACCAGGCCACCACGCTGATCAACAAATACGGCGACAAGCTTTCCGGCCTGTTCGGCATGACGTCGGTCGCCACGCCGGCCTCGGCCGAAGCCGTCACCAAGGCTGGTCTGTGCGGCAAGCTCGCCGTCGTCGGTCTCGCCACGCCGAATGCGATGAAGCCCTATGTCAATGCCGGTTGCGTCAAGTCCGTCGTACTGTGGAACCCGGTCGATCTCGGCTATGCCGCGACCTATGTGATCCGCGCCGTGGTCGACGGCAAGCTGAAACCCGGCGCGACCTCGGTCGAGGCCGGCAAGCTCGGCAAGCTCAACGTCGTCAACGGCAGCGAAATTCTGTTGGGTTCGCCGTTCATCTTCACCAAGGACAACATCAAGGATTTCGATTTCTGATCGCGGTTCGTGCCGGCCTCTCGTGGCGGAGAGGCCGGCACCGCGGCCGAGGTTCGCGCCTGCAATCGGCACGAGGCTGAATCACTTGAATTTGCAAATCTCGGCTTAGGGATTGTCCGAGAGGGAATCCAGGATGAACGGTGCCACCGCGGTTCTCGATATCGGCAAGACCAATGTGAAGGTCGCGACCTTCGCTTGCGACGGTGCGCTCGTGTGGGAGCGCACCATGCCCAATCGCATGGTGCCCGGCCCGCCCTATCCCCATGCGGATGTCGAGAAGATCTGGGAATTTCTGCTCTCCGCCCTTGCGGAAGCCGACAAGGTCAACGGGATTGCGGGCATTGTCCCGACGACCCACGGCTGCGCAGCCGCGCTGATCGACGATTTCGGCCTGGTGCTGCCGGTGATGGACTACGAGTTCGCCGGCGTCGAGGAGATCGAGCCGTTTTATGCGCCGCTGCGACCGCCGTTTTCGCAAACGTTCTCGCCCGCCTTGCCCGTGGGCCTGAACCTCGCCCGGCAATTGGCGTGGCAGCAGCGCCGTTTTGCCGATGTGTTCGCACGGGCAAAATATCTCCTCACCTATCCGCAATATTGGGCATGGAGACTTTCAGGCGTAACGGCGGCTGAAGTTACCTCGCTGGGCGCTCATTCCGATCTGTGGGCGCCGTTGCAGGGACAGTTTTCCAGCGTGGTCTCCGCACTCGATCTGCGCCGATTGATGCCGCCGCTGCAGCCGGCCTACCAGCGCCTCGCGCCGATCAAGCCCGACATCGCGGCTGCGGCCGGGCTGGGACGCGACGTCGGCGTGTTTTGCGGGGTCCATGATTCCAACGCCTCGCTGC
>Ga0080027_10001018_pt1 | contig 11446 bp, 11 predicted proteins | sample OrgsoiDNA2013046_FD_70962 | JGI IMG/M metagenome (GOLD analysis project Ga0080027, IMG submission 70962) | Permafrost soil microbial communities from the Arctic, to analyse light accelerated degradation of dissolved organic matter (DOM) -... | ecosystem: Environmental > Terrestrial > Soil >...
CCAATATATTTAATCTTAGTCATGAGGGTGTTCCTTTCCTTTGTAGTTGGTGCCTAAGCACACCAAGACTACTCAGAAAGGGGCGCCCTTTTATAATGCGTGGCCCAGGTAATCTCCCGGTTTTTTCTTTCCCTTACGAGGGCAAGGGGTGCCTCATTGTTTGCGGAGAAGCTCGGTTTTGTCTTTGAACTTTGGAGCAAACGGTGAGGGGATTCCCAAACAGGCATCCCCTCACCGTTTTGAGGTCACCAGAACCTCCAACTCACCAATCCGCATCTGTCTGCGTTCATCCGCGGTAAGCATTTGATTCCCCTAGTGCCGCCTGCTCTCGCCAGAACTCCACCTTGTCTTCCATCCGTGCATCCCATCTTCTAGTTCAAATTCATAAGGAGCACACTCAATGGCAGAGAAGCAATTATCCGGTTTGAGAGTCGCCGCCATACTTACAGACGGCGTGGAGCAGGTGGAATTACTGGAACCAAAGAAAGCGCTGGAGGCTGCCGGAGCCAAAGTTACCGTCATCTCGCCCAAAGCCGGCCAGCTACAAGGCTTTAAGCACCATGACAAAGCTGACAAGATCCCTGTCGATCTGGAATTGAGCCAGGCGAACCCCGCGGACTTTGACGCCGTGCTCCTTCCGGGAGGCGCATTGAACGCCGATGCGTTGCGCACAGAAAAGACAGCCCAGGATTTTGTTCGCGTGATTGACGAAGCGGGCAAGCCGATCGCCGTAATCTGCCACGGATCCTGGCTCCTGGTTTCCGCTGATCTGCTGGAGGGACGCACCATCACCAGTTGGCCCAGCGTGCAGGATGATATCCGCAACGCGGGTGGCGAATGGGTGGATAAGGAAGTTCAGCGCGACAAGAACTGGGTAAGCAGCCGGAAGCCGGATGACATCCCGGCCTTCAACAAAGAAATGATCAGCCTGTTCGGCGAAGGTCTGGGCAAGGGCAAAAAAGTGGCGTAAACACTAACCATTCATCCATCGGCCCGCCGGGAATGGCGGGCTTTTTCTTGTGTCATCGGGAAATCTTAACTGCTGGTATTCGCCCCGCAGCGGAGGAGTGGCGGCTCATGCCACTTCCTTGGGTTTGAGCTCCACCGGCTGTGGCCGTAGTTTTACGTAAACTTCGCCATTGCGTACTTCAATGGGATGCACGGTAATCTTGTGTTCTGCCGGCCCTGCCACCACTCGCCCACTCTGTATATCGAACTGTGAACCATGCCACGGGCACTGCACTGTGCATCCGACCAGTGCTCCATCACACAATGATCCGCCGCGATGTGTGCATGCGTCGTTGAAGGCGAACAGGCCTTGTGAGCACTTGCCCACCACTACGCGTTCCTGGCCCACAACGGCCAGCAGCATCTGTCCGTCTGCCAGTTCACTCTGGTTGCAAACCGGACGGTCCCATCCTGAAAGTGTCCGCTCCTTGGCTTTGCCCGCACCGGCGTAGCGATGGTCTACCCCGATCTGGTTGCGATACACCAGAGTCCCTCCCAGCCAGCCGGAGATGCCAATCATCACGGCTCCCATAGCGAGAAGAAACATGGTTATGCCGTCTGGTTTGGCTAGAGCAGATCCCTGGCGGTAAGCGATATAGATGTACAGCAGAAGTGCCGCCACGTTGATGGAGCCGTGCAGCAGGCCTCGGCGCTTGGCGCTTGATTGTGGCGGAACCACCGTGAGCCAGTCCAGCGTTCCCGGCACCGCGGCCAGCACCGCACCCACGCATCCGCCGATCACGCAATAGAATCCGGCGGCCCACAACATGGGCGCGCCGCGGCTGACGCCAATAAGATCAAGCACTAGCGCCGTGATCCAAAGACCAATCGGAAATGAAACCAGCATTGGGTGTATGGGGTGGGCCGCTACCGCAGCTTTTGAACGCATTTCGGCCTCCAGGTCTGACTTCTTTGGGATACGGTTGATAGCGGTCGGAGATGCCTGCGATGCTTCGTGGCGGTTGACCATCCTCTTTCCGTTTCCCTGCGTTTCATTTCTAATCGAATTTCACATGAACATCTGGTTCTGGGTCATCTTTAACGCGGGCATTCTGGCTTTGCTGTTTTTGGATCTGGCGGTCTGGAACCGTCAAGACCGGGTCATGCCGTTCAAGCGGGCGCTCATCAGCAGCCTGTGGTGGGTGTTTCTGGCCGGCGCATTCGCATTCTTTATCCATGTCAGGCTGGGCCCCGCCAAGTCATTGGAATTCATCACCGGTTATCTGGTGGAGGAAGCGCTCAGTGTGGATAACCTGTTTGTTTTTATCCTGCTATTCAAATACTTCAAGGTTCCGCCTGAGCAGGAAAGGACAGTGCTGTTCTGGGGGATTATTGGCGCGCTGATCATGCGTGGCGTGTTCATTGTGGCAGGGGTCGCTTTGGTCCAGCGCTTTCACTGGATTCTTTACCTGTTTGGCGCGTTCCTGATTTACACCGGATTCAAACTCATGGGCGCCGATGACGATCAGGTGGACCCGTCAAAAAACATGGTGTTGAAATGGTCGCGTAAATTGCTGCCGGTGACCGACCGTTATGATGGCGGCAAGTTCTTTTCCCGTGGCGAGGGCCGGCTGTCTGTCACGCCGCTGTTCCTTGTCCTGCTGGTCGTGGAGACCACTGACATTCTCTTTGCCACGGACTCAATCCCGGCGGTCTTTGCCATTAGCCGTGATCCGTTCGTCGTTTACACGTCGAATGTTTTTGCCATCCTTGGCCTGCGATCGCTTTTCTTTGCTTTGTCCGGATTGATGAAGCTCTTCCACTACCTGAATTATGGCCTGGCCGTGGTCCTCATGTTTTTCGGCGGAAAGATGCTGGCGTCGTTTCGGTATCACATACCCACGTGGGTCGCCCTGCTGGTGATTGCTGGCGTGCTGGCGCTGACAGTGCTGGCGTCAGTGGTCTTTCCAAAAAAAGAAAATCCGGCCCACGTTGAAGAGAGCTGATTCGCAACCCTAGTTAGGAAGGCCACCCTGATGATGATTCATCAGCAGATCCACCTGCTCGGAAGTGAAATTGTCTGATCGCCGAAAGTGCGGACGCGGCTTTTTCGGCTCCGCTTTTCCAGCCTTCTCATCGCTCAGCAGATTGAGTTCGTGGAAGCACCAGTAACGCGTCTGTCCAGAATCGTGTTTCTGGTTCAGGTAGGAGGTTTCGTGCTCCGTGCTAAGGGCCAGGGCCTTCTCGAATGCGTCCTGGTGTGAATCAGCAAAGATGACCCGGGTCTTGCGGTGTACAACGTTCCGGACGTTGCCGGCCAGAATCAGCTCTTCAATCAATTCCGCAATAAACCAGCGGGCGCTCTCGGGGGAGTCAGACATCCTATTCCTTTTTCATATTTGCCTGGTGCACGAACCGCTGGTTGGCGGTTTTGGGGGTGCCCCGGCAAAGTCTCGGCATTTATACAAAATGCCCTTCTAGTAATAAGTGTAGCAAAGTAGCGCTGAAATAGAGGTAACTAAACTTTATTTGGACAAAGGATTAATAAATTTAATTCGGGGTCTCAGGACTCGATTTTTAAGCCACCGTTGTTCAGCCGTCCAAACGGTTGATTTATAAGCTGGTTCTTTAGACAAAACGAACTCCGGCAGCGGTTACCACCGAATGCTTCTTGAACCGTGCATCATTATGTTCCGGATAGTCGGTCCGGTAGTGGGCGCCCCGGCTCTCCAGCCGGGCCAGGGCAGAACCTGCAATCAATGACGCAGCCGTATGGATGTTTCGGGCTTCGCAATGCCGGCGAGACGTTGCCGCAGGCAGTCCTGCAACATCAGTCTCCAATTGCTTTACCGCATCCTGAAGTCCCTGCCGGTTTCGCACAATCCCGACCTTGTTCCACATCATTTCCTGGATCCTGTGGATGAAGTCTTCCACGCTTCCAGCCCCGGTGCCATTGTTTCCTGAAGGCAAAACAACTTGGCCGCTTCCGCCCACTGTCGATTCTGCCGCACTCCGCATGGCATGGGCTGCACGCGCCCCGAACACCAGGCCTTCCAGCAGGGAATTGCTGGCCAGGCGATTGGCGCCATGAACGCCCGTGCACGCCGCCTCGCCGGCTGCATAGAGCCCGGGAATATTGGTTTGTCCGTTGAGGTCGGTACGAATTCCGCCCATCATGTAATGTGCTGCCGGACGAACCGGAACCATATCTACCGTGATGTCCACGTTGTACTTCAGGCATGTCTCATAGATTCGCGGGAACCTCGCCTTAAGATGGCTCTCTTTCAAGTGCGTCATATCAAGATAAACCAGCGGATCTTTCAGTCGGCAAACTTCCAGTTCATGCGCAATCGCCCTGGCCACCACGTCACGGGGAGCAAGGTCTGCCATCTCGTGATATTTCGGCATAAATCGGACCAGTTCCGCATTACGCAGCACGCCGCCCTCACCGCGCATCGCCTCTGAGAGCAAAAAACGCGGCGCATTTTTCACGTACAACGCCGTGGGATGGAACTGTACAAACTCCATATCACTGATCTCAGCCCCCGCGTGATACGCCATGGAAACACCATCAGCGGTGGCCACCGCAGGATTCGTCGTGTTGCTGTAGACGTTGCCGCCTCCGCCTGTGGCCATCAGGACTGACGAACTTTTCACCAGGCGCTTCTCGCCTTTTTCGGAAATCAACTCCACGCCGCAGGCGCGTCCGGATTCAATATGCAGGCCGGAGGTGAACTCAAATTCACAAAATGAAATATTCTTCAGGCTGGCGGCGCGGGCGTAAAGAGCGCGTCCAATCTCGCGGCCGGTGGAGTCTCCGTGGGCATGAAGCACGCGGCTGCGGCTGTGGGCTGCTTCACGGGTGAAAGTCAGTTTAGTTCCGTGGCGGTCAAACTCCGTGCCCCACTCAATCAGCTCCTGGATCCGCTCCGGACCTTCTTCCACAAGTGTATGAGCCGCTTCGGCGTTCACAATGCCATCGCCGGCGTTAATCGTATCCTGGAAGTGCAGGCTGATTTCGTCTTCGTCGCTCAATGCAACGGCGATTCCGCCCTGCGCGTATTGCGTGTTTGATTCCGTGATTTCCTGCTTGGCCACCACCAGCACTTTGCCGGCTTCAGCCAGCGTAATGGCTGCGCGCAGACCGGCGACACCAGCGCCAACCACCACAAAATCCACGTGCTTCGGAAGTGCTTTCATCTCCTGAATGCTAACAAACGTTCCCGTGCCTGCGCGACCCATCGCCGCCAGGCATTGATGTTCCCGAAGCACTGGCGCCTGCGAAATTGGCCATGCCCATGGATGCCTATTACGTGCTACTCGCGGCGGCCATCCCCATTTATCATCATGGGAGTGAAGAAAATCCATGTTGGGCTGAAATCGAATCCGTATGACGTGTTGATCGGCGCGCGCTTGTTGCGCAGTGCCGGGCAGGAAGTACGTCGCCTTCTGCCTTCGCGAACAAGTCGAGTGTTTGTAATCACCTCAGCCACTGTTCGCAGACATTGGGGAAGCGCGCTGGAACTTTCCCTGCGCAAAGCTAAAGTCCCGTTCCAGGTGCTGGAGATGGATGATGGCGAACCGGCCAAGCGCCTTTCCGGCGTCGAACAGCTTGCGGAACAGATGGTGGATGCGCGTGCCGACCGTGAAGCTATGATCGTAGCTTTCGGCGGCGGTGTTGTCGGCGATTGCGCCGGCTTTCTTGCCGCCATCTTCATGCGCGGTATTCCAGTAGTTCAGATTCCAACCACGTTTCTTGCCCAGGTTGACGCCAGCATCGGTGGCAAGACGGGAGTGAATCTTCGCGCCGGTAAAAATCTTGTAGGCTCATTTCACCAGCCGCGCGCAGTATTGATTGATCCTGAATTGCTGCGTACGCTCAGCGATCGTGAATTGCGTGCCGGACTTTTTGAGTCACTCAAGTGCGGCGTGATCCACGACAAGGATCTTTTTGAATTCATGGTGAAATCTCAGCGCAAGATTCTTGACCGTAATGCCAAAGCGCTGGAGAGAATCATTATTGATTCAGTACGGGTAAAAGCGACGGTGGTTGCGGCGGACGAGAAAGAGTCTGACCTGCGCCGCATCCTCAACTTCGGACACACGGTTGGTCATGCACTGGAATCAGCCACGGGATACTCGCAGTTTCTGCATGGTGAGGCCGTGGGCTGGGGAATGATTGCTGCCGCCGGCATTGCCTACGCATCCGGTGTCTGCTCAGCGGAAACCGCGCGCCAGATCAAGTCTGCGGTGATGGCCTATGGGCCGCTGCCGCGTGTGAGCACGCAGACAGATTCCATCCTTGGCCGTCTCTCAGCCGACAAGAAAACCATCGCCGGCACCGTGCATTTTGTCCTGCCGCAAAAAATCGGTAAAGTGAAGATATTGAGTGACGTGCCGTCAGCCATTGTGCGAGAAGCTGTGGAGCAGATCAGGAACCACGGGTTGGAACACGAATGAGTAAAGCTGGAAATCTGGAACAGGAAGCCATCACCAAAGGCACCACTCCCGCAGGCGCCACAGACGAACAATCCGCGGCCCGCGCCGTACAGAAGATGTTCGATGAGATTGCTCCGCGTTATGATTTTGCCAACCATGCCTTGTCCATGAACGTGGACAAACTCTGGTGGCGACGAACAGCCCGCATCTTCACCCACATCCTGCAGCGCCCGGAAACCCAGGTTCTGGATCTTTGTGCCGGCACTGGTGACATGGCGGTCGCGTTGCATACGCTGGCAGCAAAGCAAGGCGGCACCCCATCAATTTATGCCCTCGATTTCTCTCACCAGATGCTCTCCCATGGGTTGAGCAAGTATTCCGCTCGGGGCATTCAGCCCGTGGAAGCCGATGCGCTGGCGCTGCCACTCTCAGACCAAAAGATGGACTTGGTCGTTTCCGCATTTGGTTTTCGCAACCTGGCTAACTATGACGCTGGCTTGCGGGAAATCCACCGTGTTCTCAAAGCGGGCGGGGAGGTCGGTATCCTCGATTTCGGCGAACCCGGAGGTCTGATGGGCAAGCTATACGCCTTCTACTTCCGCCACATTCTGCCTCGCGTTGGCACCTTTATCTCCGGTGTTCGAGGCCCCTATGAGTATCTTCCAGCCTCGGTCCGCAAGTTCCCGGCACCGGAGCAGATGCTGTCACGCATGGAAGCCATTGGTTTTAAACAGGTTAGCTGGACGCCATATACGTTCGGCATTGCCGGGCTCTATCGCGGAACCAAATAGTACAATTTGCCGACGCTTTTGTGGCATAATGTCCATGGAGGCAAGCCATGGCTCATTCATCCATATCCAAGCGGCAGCTCTTTGCTGATCTTCTCGGCATAGCGATCCTCACTGAGCAGCAGATGGTCCATCTGATTGAAAGCCACTTGCCGCTGGAAACACTCTCACGGCTTGAGCAGCATGGCCTCTCCCGCGACGAAGTGTTTTCGCTCATCATCAATCCGCGTACACTCAAGCACCGTCGTACAAAGCGACAGGCGCTTTCGCTAGAGGAATCAGAACGTGCTGTGCGTGTGGGCAGAATTCTGGCCACGGCAGAAGCTACGCTCGGCGACGACAAAGTAGCATTGAACTGGCTGCGCGCACCCAAGCAGCGCTTTGACGGTCGCACGCCCATGCAGATGTTGTCCACGGAAACCGGCGGCCGCCTGGTGGAGCAGATGCTGTTGCAGATTGATGAAGGCATGTTCGCCTGATGTTCCTGTGGCGCATCAGCAATTACGCCACTCTCGACGGTCGCGGCGGACTCCTGGCCGGCGCACGCTGGCATCTTGCCGGTCAGCCGGTTATTTATCTGGCCGAAACTCCGGCAGGTTCACTGCTTGAGGTCCTGGTACATCTCGAACTCAATCTTGCCAGCCTGCCCAGAACTTTCAAACTTCTAAAGATCGAAGCGCCGGAAGAAATCACCATTACTCATCTGGATGAGCAGAAGCTTGCGGCTGATTGGACAATCGATCCTGACGCTACCGCCGAGATGGGGAGCGAATGGCTTGCGTCGGGGAGCAGCGCATTACTGCGGGTTCCTTCAGCGATTGTGCCTGAGACCTATAACTATCTGTTGAACCCGCACCACGATCAGGCCCGGCAGGTAAAAGTCGTTGGGAATCGCGACTACCCATGGGATCGGCGACTGCTATCGTAGCTCGCTCCAACCGAGGTTCCCGGCGCACGCTTGCGTGGGGGAACAGCGGTCGAGGACGTTGCGCTTTGCCTCCAACCCTCGGCGCTGAAGTCGGCCTCGCTCTTATGAATTAAGCCCGCAGAGGCGATTGATAATAGCCCGGCACGCAGCGAAGCAAGTGCCGGGAGCGGAAAGCAAGCAGGACAAGTCCCGCAGGGACGGCTGACAACAAGCCAGACATAAGGACACTTTCAGACATGCGAGACCTTCCCCCTCTGTCATCTCGACCACACACCGCGATATCTTTTCCCTCTGTCATCTCGACCGGAGTCGGAGCGCATGCGACGACGCAGTGGAGAGATCCCGAGGATGGCGGCAGAACCATGCCGATTTAGGGAGTTTTCTCGAGGCAAGCTTCGTCGCTTTGTCTAGTCAGCGAACGCGCGGTCATCAGCTCGTCGAGCCTTGGAGGCCGCTGCAACAGGAGCCCGCTACCGCATCCAGAAAAAGTGCTCTCAAGCGGTTTGTCGCGAAGCGACCAAAGAGGAAACCAAGGGCTCGCGCCGTCCACGCGCGTCGAGCCCGATGCAAAGGAGCCTCAGGATGCTACCAGAAGACTTGCACTTAAAGCGGTTTGGAGCGAAGCGACAAAAAAACTAGGTCGCGCGCAGAATCGTAAACAGCAGCATGATGCGGTAAAGTTCAAAGATTCCAAAAACAGCAACAATCAAAATCACTCCGCGAACCACATCCAGCCACAGACGGTCCTTGTAATACTTTCGCAAAGCTAGAAACAGATACACGCCAAATCCGGGAAACTCCAGGAGCGTCGCAAACGCATCCAGCGTGTTGTGCGAGATCAGGTGAAACACATAGAGCAGGGCCATCACGATGAGGATGGCAAGTATCCAGAGCAGCCACCACGCATATGCATGCAGAGAAAAGACCAGATGTTCAACCAGATAACGTCGCTTGCTGCTCAGCGGCCGGAGATATAACGCAGCCATCACAAGAGTCAGCATCGGCACCATGGCCAGGATCAGCGTCTTGGCCTGGAGGCGTGACGCGTGATCAAACCGCTCGGTGAATTCCGCATATTGTTCAGCGTTGGAGCGGCTGAAATGTTTTTGTTCCAGGCGATCGTTGATCCGCGGAACGGAAATGGCTTGCGGAATTGCATTGTTTTCGTACAAACGCAGCGGTGGTGCCAGAATTTCCAGTCCGGTAAAAGGCTGAAGAATGAAGAACAGAAAGTTACACACCAGAAAAAGCTGCAGCGGCGTCATATACCGCTTGCGCCGTCCGGCAAAATATTCAGCGGTTAATAGCCCGGGCTTTGTCACCAGTGTCCGCAGGCTTAGATATATTTTGGAGTCGAGATGAAAGAACGCCTCCAAAGTTTCGTAGACCATGTGGCGCAGTGAGGCATCGTGGCCGTCATGGCGCTTCTCGCCGCAGTGCGCGCAGTAGGAGTCGGTCCCCGCATAGCCGCAGGTTACGCACGTCCACGTGAGCGGATGTTCGGGCGATGGCATTTGACCGTTATGGTAGCAGGTGACTGGACCGCCATAGGCCGGCAGGCGTCAAAGCGTAGGGCCGTACCATTCAATTCTTCGCAGGACTAGCCCCGCAATCAGGGTCCTCAGGCTGCACGTTTGCATCACGTCCTGAAGTGGCTGCCTGATCCATGCTTTCCAGAATACGCTCCGTAGTGTTTCCCTCTTGATGCCTGTCCGCATAATGCCGGATGTAGTCGAAAACGTCTTTTTCGTTGATCTCCACAGCTTGTCCTGCATGGAGCGTAGGAATCTTGTCGGGCGTATTCTCCAGAAGTCCCTTAACCTTGTCATTTTCCCATTTAGTGACTTCCACCCACATCCACTCTTGCCCGCCATCAGGAGTTTGAAATGGCGCTTTGAGCAGAATATTTTCCCCCGGCGCCAGTCCGTTGTTGAAGGCCTTACGCAGTTCCGGCAGCTTAGCCTTCTCTTTCCGGCTTTCCTCCAGCAATTCAGCGGTATGTTTAACCATGTGCACCTTGTCGTCCCATCCGTACAGCGATGAGATCATGTTTTCCTGCCTGGAATAGCTGTCCGGGCCGGTATATCGTTCTCCCGATATTTCAAGCAGGCGTCCGGGCGGATCACCTTCCTCTCGGCGTCCCGGCTTCAATGCTGCACATGCATGCCCCAGTCCATTTGTTTTCACGGATTTTAGCTGTGATTCCCGGAACTGAATGTTGAGAATGTGTTGAATGTCCAGTCTTACATTGCCTTTGGTATTCAGATATTCATTTTCCGCAAGAGATTGGCAATAAAGATTAATCAAGCTTAGCGTGGTCGCACCCGATGACTGAGGTACCTCCTGAACAACCACATTCGGAAGTCCGACTTTTTCCATGCCCAGGGTGATTTCCCGCGGATATTCTCCATTGGGATAGAAATGGATGACTGTCTGGCTCGAGACCATGGGAACTCTGTCAGCCCACTCTTCCGGAGCCAACCTGGCCTTATGCCACTCCTCCGGAGTGAATACCTGACGGGTGGCTTCATCCCAGATCAAACCCTCTGTCTTGCGCGCCACATCTTCTATTACTTCGTTGGCACTCTTCAGCGCCACCCAAACCTGAGACTTCGGGTGGGCGAATTCCAGAATCAATGCCTCATTCGACTTTGGCAGTGCCTTCATCTGAGAAGGCGTCAGGCCTCTGGCCGAATACTTCAAGGTCGATTCACGAGGCGGAGCATAGTCTTTCTTGGCATTTCCATCGAAACGCAAGCGGACAAGCAGTGCATCTGGTTTTTCCGGCAGCTCGTTCACAATCTTTAAATCGCCGTGCCGCGTCTTGATCAGCTGGGAGAGTTCGTTCAGCCCGTTCAATTTTGACTGGCGCGAACTATCAGGCAATAGATAAACCGCCAGCTCAAATCGGATCGTGTCATTCATCGCGGATGTGCTTGATACGGGCTGGCTCGGCGCACGTTTACAAGAAGAGAATGCCAGGACCGCGACCAAGAAATACAATTTCAGGTTTCCCAATCAGCTTCCTCCAGATAATTTTATGCTCGCACCTCTCATGCCTTGATTGCATCCGTATAAATCGCCATGCCGACCACCGCGTCCACGTTCATGGCATCAAGTCGGGTTACTTCGTCCATGGAGCGGATGCCGCCGGCAACAATCATCTGCCGTGCTGTCGCTTTGCGCAGGCGCTCGGCTACCTCAAGCGGAAAGCCGGTCATAGTGCCTTCTGTATCGATGTGTGTATAGAGGAAAGCTCCGCAGAATGGATCCAGCAGACGCACCATGGCCAGGGGATCAATGCTTGTGGCTTCCTTCCAGCCTTTAATCGATACTTTGCCAT
>Ga0080027_10001019_pt1 | contig 11442 bp, 9 predicted proteins | sample OrgsoiDNA2013046_FD_70962 | JGI IMG/M metagenome (GOLD analysis project Ga0080027, IMG submission 70962) | Permafrost soil microbial communities from the Arctic, to analyse light accelerated degradation of dissolved organic matter (DOM) -... | ecosystem: Environmental > Terrestrial > Soil >...
TCGCAGCTGACCAAGGTCGACAAGGCGTTCACCGAGTTCGGCAAGCTCGGCCTTGTCGACGCGACGCCGTACCGCGTGTTTGGAGCCCAGGCTTTCGGTTGCACGGCGGTCTCGGCGGCATTCAAGGCCGGGTACGACGTCGTGCAGCCGGTGCGGCCTTCGACGATCGCCAAGTCGCTCGCGATCGGGAACCCGGCCGACGGGCCCTACGTGCTCGACGTGTGCCGGCGCACCGGCGGAGTCGTCGACGACGTGACTGACGAGGAGATCGTCGACGGCATGCGGCTGCTCGCGCGCACCGAGGGCATCTTCGGCGAGACCGCAGGTGGGGTCACCGTGGGCGTGCTGCGCAAGTTGTTGGCCTCCGGGGCCTTGGACCCCGAGGCAGAGACCGTCATCTTCAACACCGGCGATGGGCTGAAGACTCTCGATGCAGTGGCCTCCGTCGTGTCACCGTCGGTCACCATCCCGCCGTCCGCCGCAGCGTTTCGCGCTTTCATGGACGCCGAGGGCCTGGCCTAGCGCCCCGGCCCCTTGCCCGAATGCGGTGACGGCGGCGGGGACGACGCCGGCGGTGGCGCTGGCTCATGGAAGACCGCGCTGTCGATGTCGGGCTCGAACGGGGAGATATCGACGCCGTCGCCCGGGTCGTTCGGGCCGCAGTATTCCGACACCTGTTCGCCATCTGGGACCGCGACGGGGCTGAACGTTGACGAGCCCGGCAAAGCCACCGTGACATGAGTGGCGGGCTGCTCGCCGCCGAGATCGCATCGGTACTTGGCGAAAACGAACGCGCCTTCGCGACCGGGGCGCAGCAAGACGACAGGTGGCGGGGCGTCGGTGACGTAGCCGCCGCCATCGAAATAGGCCATGGGCAGCGGTTGACCGCTCGCATCGATCAACCTGATCTGCGGATATCCACTGAGCCAGCAGTCCACCGCACCACGGTTGGTGACGGTGATGGAGAACGGGTGCTCGCCCGTTTCCGGACTCAGCCGGTCGCCCTCGGCGAACGCGAGTGAGTCACCTGCGCACGGCTGCCCGCTGGCTGGGCTAAGTGAACCGTCGACGATCGGAGCCGACGGGGTCGTCGATCCGGCGCCTGCGGGATCGACGTGCGAGGCGCACCCAGCCACGGCCAGGGCGCCGGCGACCGTAGCGTTGACGGCGAGCGCGACGACTCGTGAACGTTGCATACCGCCGAGACGCCTGACGTGGCCCGAGGGTTGCGCGGCGGCTCCTCGGGAAGGGTCGCCGAAAGGGTCGCGGGCGGTTGCACTCTCTACGGTCGAGTGCTAAACATGAGCTAGCACTCTCAGCACCTGAGTGACAGAACTGTTCTTGGCCGGGCCGTTCGAGACCCTGCCGAGCTGGCGGACATGACGCTAGCTGGGCGCGGTCGTCCGTCGCGGGCGTCGAGTCCGGCCGTAGCTACGTTTCCGGGAGGACCATCCGTATGTCCAAGATCATCGCGTACGACGAGACTGCTCGTCGCGCCCTCGAGCGCGGTATGAACCAGCTCGCCGACGCCGTGAAGGTGACGCTCGGCCCGCGCGGCCGCAACGTCGTGTTGGAGAAGAAGTGGGGAGCCCCCACGATCACCAATGACGGTGTCAGCATCGCGAAGGAAATCGAGCTCGAAGACCCTTACGAGAAGATCGGCGCCGAGCTGGTCAAGGAAGTCGCGAAGAAGACCGACGACGTCGCCGGTGACGGCACGACCACCGCGACCGTTCTTGCCCAAGCGCTGGTGAAGGAAGGGTTGCGCAACGTCGCGGCCGGCGCGAACCCGATGGCACTGAAGCGGGGCATCGAGGCAGCCGTAGCAAGTGTTTCGGCCGCCCTGCTCGCCCTTGCCAAGGACGTCGAGACCCGCGAGCAGATCGCCTCGACGGCGTCCATCTCGGCGGCTGACCCCGCCATCGGCGAGATGATCGCCGAAGCGATGGACAAGGTCGGCAAGGAAGGCGTCATCACCGTCGAGGAGAGCAACACCTTCGGTCTCGAACTCGAACTCACCGAAGGCATGCGCTTCGACAAGGGTTACATCTCGCCATACTTCGCCACCGACACCGAGCGCATGGAAGCCGTCCTCGACGACCCCTACGTGCTCGTGATCAACAGCAAGATCTCCTCGGTGAAGGACCTCTTGCCGTTGCTCGAGAAGGTCATGCAGAGCGGCAAGCCGCTCGCGATCATCGCCGAAGACGTCGAGGGCGAGGCTCTTGCCACGCTCGTCGTCAACAAGATCCGCGGCACGTTCCGCTCGGTCGCCGTTAAGGCGCCCGGCTTCGGCGACCGTCGCAAGGCGATGCTCGGTGACATCTCGATCCTCACCGGTGGCCAGGTCATCAGTGAGGAAGTCGGTCTCAAGCTCGAGACCGCCGGCCTCGACCTGCTCGGCCGGGCCCGCAAGGTCGTTGTCACCAAGGACGAGACGACCATCGTCGAGGGTGCTGGCGACGCCGACCAGATTGCTGGTCGCGTCAACCAGATCCGTGCCGAGATCGAGAAGAGCGACTCCGACTACGACAAAGAGAAGCTGCAGGAGCGGTTGGCCAAGCTGGCCGGCGGCGTTGCGGTCATCAAGGCCGGCGCGGCCACCGAGGTCGAGCTCAAGGAGCGCAAGCACCGCATCGAAGACGCCGTCCGCAACGCGAAGGCTGCCGTTGAAGAGGGCATCGTCGCTGGTGGTGGCGTGGCGCTGCTCCAGGCTGGTCGCACCGCATTCGAGAAGCTCGACCTTGAAGGTGACGAGGCCACCGGTGCTCGTATCGTCGAGATCGCGCTCGAAGCCCCTTTGAAGCAGATTGCGATCAACGCCGGCCTCGAAGGCGGCGTTGTGGTCGAGAAGGTGCGCAACCTCGAACCTGGCTGGGGCTTGAACGCCGCGACAGGTGAGTACGTCGACCTGATCAAGGCCGGCATCATCGACCCGGCCAAGGTCACCCGCTCGGCGTTGCAGAACGCCGCGTCGATCGCCGCCCTGTTCCTCACGACTGAAGTCGTCATCGCTGACAAGCCGGAGAAGAACCCGGCGCCGGCTGGCGGCGGAGGCGGCGGAGACATGGACTTCTGAGCCCACCCGCTCAGAGGTTCTGACCGCAGCTTCACGCAGAGCAGTATGGGCGGCGTCCGGGAAACCGGACGCCGCCCCTTTGCTCGTTCGCCAGCCTCACTCCGCACCTGTATCGGCTAGGGCGCGCACGTGTGTCGGTCTGGTCGCGATCCACGGCGCCGTCGCCCACCCAACTCGATCGTTAACTGCGGACGAACGCCAGATATGCACGGGATGTTGGCGGACGGAATTCTTGCGGATGCCTCGCGTGGCGTGAATTCGTCACCCGGTTGGACCCCTGCAAAACCCCGCTGCTGCTCAGTAATCTGCACCCGTGAATGAGATGCGTTGTACGCGCGACATGACCGTCAGCGGCGTGATTGCGGCGAGTGGGGAAACCATCAAGCTGGCCGATCCGGTGCACGCCAAAAATGGCGATCGTGTCTGCTACGGGATGTTGCTCGATGGAACGCCGGTGGTATTTGTCGGGACGGACACTCCGATATTCGAGCAAGCGCGAAACGCTCAGCTCGACTGGGCTGACGGCGTCCTGGGCGTGGCAATCGCGGAGGAGCCCAAGCCCACGCCCTTGCCGGATTGGTCGTTGCACGTCGTTGGTGACGCTGACGCCGGGGCGCGGTTTGAGCGCGTCACCTCGCGGCGTCAAAACGGGCAGCCGGTGGCCGACCTCCGGCTTGTATCGAGCCACGAAGGCGTGAGCTTCGAGAGCGACGCGATCGACCATCGCGGGTTCCTGTCACTCGCCATCACCGCGAACGTCATCAACCTCACCGTCAACGCGATAGCGGCCGGTGACCAGCTGGCGAACCTGCCCGCCGACATCGCCGAGCGACTCCTGATCCCGTTGCGCCGCAACGCCTAGCCCCGCCTGCGCTCTGACCCTGTGGTCTGGGACGCTTCGCAGATGACTGAGTCGTCGCAGCCGCCGCCGGTTCCGCCGCTGCTCACCGCGCCGGTGCTCGTCGTCGTCCAGCAGGCAAAGGTCTTTTCGACCCGCGCCGAATACGACGTTTACGCGCCCGACGGCACGCCGCTGGGGTCGGTGCATCAGGTCCCGGGATCCGGCGCTGGCATCTTCGGTCAACTGGCCACGATCGACTACGACATTGCCGACGCAGCCGGCAATGTGCTGATGCGGATGCTCAAGCCAGGCGCGCTCGGGCGAGTGCATTTCGAGGTCAGCTGGGCGACCGGTCAGCCGATCGGCGAGATCGAGCAGGAGAACCTGCTGTTCGCCCCGCAGTTCTCGCTGACCGCCGTCGACGGCACCGCGGCCCGCCTCAGCGGCGGCAGCATGTTGAGTTGGAGCTGGACCATCGAAGGCGCCGGAGGCGAGACGCTCGGCAGTGTGTCGAAGCAGTTCGCCGGACTCGCCGAAATGTTCAGCAGTGCCGATCGCTTCGTCGTAGAGCTCAGCCCCGCTCTCGGCGGCATGTTGCGACCGCTCGCCATTGTCGCGACGATCTGTCTCGACGAGGTGCGCACCCAGAAGCAGCAGCGCAGGTAGGCCCTAGACCGACCCGAAGCTGGCCGCGATCTGCCGCTCGGCCTCGGCGTAACTGCTGCTCGCTTGACCAAGCAGCTGGCTGATGCCACCGAGCGCCTCACGCAAGCCCTCAGCGGATTTCTGCCACTCGGCCCACAGAGCGAGAAAGCGCTGCTGTGCGACGCCGGCCCAATCGCTGCCGAGCGGCGCGAGCGAACCCGACAGTGCGCGCAACTCACCCTCGATGCTCGCCGACCCCGAACTCACTCGCGACGACAAACCTGCCAGCTGCTCGGGAGTAACTCTGATGCCGCTCACGCCAACCTCCTGATCTCGAGCCGACGCCCCGTGCGCGGCTGCAACCGCAACGACAGTAGGTCGGACGGCGAGGTGCGGGCGTTCGTTGTCCACAGGGCTCCGAGCACTGCAAAACGAACGCGACAAATTAGCCCGGCGCACAACCACCAGGGATGCGAAGTCGTCTGCCTAGAGCTCCTCGCCGGCGAGCACATCGTCGGCGTCGATAATGCGGTACGCGTACCCCTGCTCAGCTAAAAATCGTTGACGGTGCGCGGCGTAGTCCTGGTCGAGGGTGTCGCGCGCGACGACCGCGTAGAACCGCGCGGTGCGACCGTCGTGTTTGGGCCGGAGAATGCGGCCGAGGCGCTGAGCCTCTTCCTGGCGCGACCCGAACGATCCAGAGACCTGGATCGCCACCGATGCTTCTGGCAGGTCGATCGAGAAGTTGGCCACTTTCGAGACGACGAGCGTCGTGATCTCGCCGGTGCGGAACAGGTCGTACAGTCGCTCGCGCTCCTTCACCGTCGTGTCGCCCTTGATGACCGGGACGCCGAGGCGCTCGCCCAATTCGTCGAGCTGGTCGAGGTATTGGCCGATGACAAGCAATTGGTCGCCGGCGTGGCGGGCGGCGAGCGCCTCGATCACGCGGGTCTTCGTTTCTGTCGTCGCGGCCAGGCGGTAACGCTCCTCGGGCTCGGCGGTGGCGTACATCAGTCGTTCGTGCTCAGTAAGAGTGACCCGCACCTCGACGCAGTCAGCGGGTGCGATGTAACCCTGCGCCTCGATGTCCTTCCACGGCGCGTCATATCGCTTCGGCCCGATCAGACTGAAGACGTCGCCCTCGCGGCCGTCTTCGCGTACCAACGTCGCAGTAAGCCCAAGCCGTCGACGCGACTGAATGTCGGCGGTGAATCGAAAAATCGGCGCCGGCAGTAGGTGCACCTCGTCGTAGAGGATCAAGCCCCAGTCGTGCTCGTCGAACAACTCCAGGTGCGCGTAGACACCTTTGCGTCGCGTCGTCATTACCTGGTACGTCGCGATGGTGACCGGCCGGATCTCTTTCTTTGCACCGGAGTATTCGCCGATCTCGTCGTCGGTGAGCGTCGTGCGCTTCAGCAGTTCGTGCCGCCACTGCCGGGCGGCCACGGTGTTCGTTACCAAGATCAACGTGGTCGCCTGCGCCCGTGCCATCGCGGCCGCGCCGACGATGGTTTTCCCTGCACCACAAGGCAAAACGACGACTCCAGACCCGCCGTGCCAGAAGCCCTCGACCGCGTCTTTCTGATACTGCCGCATCGCCCAGCCGTCTTCGACGAGCGCGATCGCATGCGCCTCACCGTCGACATAACCCGCGAGATCTTCGGCCGGCCAGCCGAGCTTCAACAACACCTGCTTGAGGTGGCCTCGTTCGCTCGGGTGAATCACCACCGAGTCGTCGTCGAGACGCGCGCCGATCATGGGCGCGACCTTCGGACTGCGCAGCACTTCCTCGAGCACTGCGCGATCGACCGAGCGCAGCACGAGCCCGTGCACCGGATCGTTGCTCAACTGCAGGCGCCCATACCGATCCATCGTCTCCGCGATGTCGACGAGCAGCGCGTGGGGCACCGCGTAGCGGCTGTATTTCAGTAGCGCATCGACGACCTGCTCGGCATCGTGCCCAGCGGCGCGCGCGTTCCACAGACCGAGCGGCGTGAGCCGGTAGGTGTGCACGTGCTCGGGCGAGCGTTCAAGTTCGGCGAATGGCGCGATTGCCCGCCGGCACTCGCCGGCCTGCTCATGGTCGACTTCGAGCAGTAGGGTCTTGTCGGACTGCACGATCAAGGGGCCGTCGGTCATTGCACCCATCCTGTCAGCCGCGCGCGCTTAGGCACTGGGCGCGTCGGCATCGGTGAGTTCGGCGACCCCGGTGATGCGATGCACGGCGAAAGTTCGCGGCTCGTCGCGGCGGTAGTCGAAGGCCGTGAGATACCCACCGGCCAGCCGCATCGGCTCGATTATCCGGTTGCTGGCCTGACCTTGCGCATTGAGATAGCCGATCCACACCGCGCGACCTGAGGCGACGGCGTCCTGCAACACCGACAACGTGTCGGTCGATGTCGATTGCGGTACGACACCAGCATTCGCGGACGCCGTGTTGCCGACCACCGCACCAATGCTCGCCGTCACCGCGCGATCGCCCCCGCGAATTGCTCTCACCGCAAGATCGAGCACCGAGGTTGCCGGTGCGGCAAGTTCGGGCCGTCGTCGCGGCGGCCGCGGCCGGGCGGGCGCCCGACGGGCATCGGGCCGGCGCAAGAGCAGGGCGCCGTCGGGGCTTTCGGCGGCCGGCGCGTAGCCCGCTTCGCGCAGCCGCTCGGCAACCCGCTCGGGAGCCAGCGGGCTGACGAGAACGGACGGCGCGAGGCGGCGTAGCCGCAGACTCTCGACGCGGCGATCGGCGAGTACCTCATTGAGTACCGCGTCGTCGTCGCACCGCACGTAGGCGCCGGCAAGTCCGATGCGGATGCGGCCGTGCCGACGGGCGACGTCGTCGACGAGATAGCTCAGGGGTTGCGGAACGGGTGTGCGCGACCGGGTGGCCAACATCGCGTGCAGGTCAGCGGCGCTCCGGCCGGCGTCGAGCGCGCGCCGGATCGATGCGTCGGTGAACCGGAACACGGTTGCGCCGCCGGTCGACTCGATGTCGGCAGCCATCGCGAGTTCGCGGGCCAGGTCACTTTCGAGCGGCCCGGGTGCGACCGCGGTGAGATCGGCCTGCAGCAGCACATGGTCGAGTGGCCGCGGCAGCAGCGCTTCCAGTTGGGTGGCGGCCGCCAAGGCGGGGTCGAGATCGGACGTGGACTCGTCGCCGATCAGCGCGCATAGGCTGCGCCCGAACGACGACATGGCGCCGCGCCCGGTGAGCCCGAGCAACTCGGCTTCTTCGGCCGACCAGTCGACGAGATCGTCACGTAGCCGCCCGCCCCGTCGCGGCCACGACCACCGCAACGACGCCCTGATCGACCTCGCGGTGGGTGCGACGCCGGCTGCCGCGCTGACCAGGAGGCGCAGCATCTCGCGGCGCACGATCGGAGCCAGCGCTCGGTCGCCATCGGGCCCGAGGGCATTCGCCGCCCCGGCGGGCCCGAGGGCGTTCGCCGCCCCGGAGGTCGAAGTCCCTGAGGTCGAAGTCCCTGAGGTCGAAGTCCCGGAGGTCGAAGTCCCCGAGGTCGAAGTCCCTGAGGTCGAAGGCCCCAAGCCCAGGGTTGAGGCGTCGCCATCGCGGCGTCCGATCAAGCCTGGCGCCCGGGTCGTGGTCAGCCACGCGCTGACCAACATCGCCCACCGGCCTGCGACCGGCTTCGCTAACCACAGGTCGTAGCCGGTGGTCGGGAGCCAGCTGTCGGCGGTTTCGCCGTCGGGCGCGATCAGGCCTGCGGCGTGAGCGACTTCGACGAGCAGAGTCGTCGCCCGTTCGTCGAGATCGAGGTCACGCGCAGTGCGCCGCAGCTCCCGGACGCCGAGGCCGCCGGCCCGCAGCACGCCTGGTGGGTCGATGCCCCAGCGTTCGAGCAGCGCTTCGACGAGACGGACGACAGTGAACGCTTGCGCTGCGGCGGTCGCGTCGACGTCCGCCGGCTTGTGTTTGGTGCTTTCGTCAGCGGGCGGGTCGAGTTCGACGCCGGCTGCGAAGGCACGGCCACCGCGCAGGTGGATCGCGACTTCACGCGGGAGCACGACCGTGTAGTCGTCGACCGCGACCAGCAAGGCGTGAGCGAGCAGCCAGCGCACGGGGGAGTCGGCGGTCGCGGCGTCGACTGCCCGTCGCGCTGACGGCACGGTGCCGGCCGGCGGTCCGAGGGCGAGCAACTCGACGACCGCGCGAGCCTCGAGGGGCATCCGGTCGAGCAGAGCGGTGAGGGAGTCTTGGTTTTCGAGGACGCCCGCCACCGCGTCGACGACGGCGGCGGACTCGGCTCTGCTGCCGGCCGGCTCCGCGTTGGGCGGGAGCCCGAGGTCGTTCAGCAAGCCCGCGAACCGGCTCGGCGCGACGTGCTCAAGCAGCGTTCGGGCGGGTGGCCCAAGGTTGGCCGGGGCGGGCATCAGATCGCGCACAACAGGAAGCACCCGCAGCGCATCGTCGCTGCCCCAGATCACCGCGGCCTGGCGAACTCTCGCGAGTGCGGGTTCGAGCAGCTCGTGCCGGACGCCGAGCAGCTCGGCCAGCGATTCGACATCGGTCGGATCGGGCGACAAGGCCATCGCCTCGACGATCTGCAGCGCGCCGACGTCGAGCCGGTCGAGAGCAATCTCGACGGAAGCCCGACCCGCCGCGCGGGCGGCCAGGACGCCGATGTCGGACGGCACCGGATGCAGCAGATCGGGGCGTGCGGTGAGCAACCGCCCGAGGTCGTCGTCCGACTGCTCGCGCAGCCAGCTGACGAGGTCGACCTGGCCAGTGCTCATCCGGTCAACGTTAGTCGTCCGCGGCCGACCGCGCCGGATCGTCTCGTCAGTTGACGGTGACCCGTACCGCAAAGACGAGGTCGCCGCCGTCGACGCTCTCGTAGGCGCCGATGCCGCTGAGGTGCTGGATGTCGGCCGGCACCTTGCTCGCCGTGCCCGATGCCCAGATGGCGGCGAGGTTCACGTACGCCGCCCCGACGACCTGAGTCGGCATGCCTGACATCGCGTTCTTGAATCCGGCGTCGTCGCTGAGGGCCCCGGTCGCGCCACTGTCATTGGTAATAACGATCTGCGAACCGTGTGCGGAGGCGGTGAAGGGGAACCGTGATTGGCTGGTCAGGGCGACCAACTTCTGCATGGTCTGCAGGCCCTTTGTGGCGTCGGTCGGCTCGGTGATCGCGGTCAACCGGCCACTACCGCTGCCCGACGGCACGGTGTCGAGACCGATCGCGAACTCGTTGCCGAGCAGGTTGACCGCATCGCCAGGAAGCGCGATGCCGAGCTTGTTGCCGATGCCATCAAGCTGGGAGTTCACACCTGCCGCGACCAGCGGCGACTGCTCGAGTGTGGCGAGCTCCTTGGTGATGACGGCACCGAGGCCTGATACGGCGACGGCGCCGACCGCGCCCGCGGGCAGTTGGCCCAGCAGGCTGCCGGCGGTGCCGTTTTGGTACGCGCTGACGTCGGAGCCGAGGATTCGGCCCTCAAGTTCGGCGTACCCCGGCTGGAGCTGAAGGCCGACGACCAGGCGACCCTTCGCTGTGGCGCCGGTCGTGCCGACGCCGAGAGTGGTAAGGCTGGTGCCGCTACTCCACCCACTTGACCCACTCCGCGCGCTCAATCCGGCCAGCCCACTCAGCGCGCCGAACCGGCCCGGAAGCAGGATGGAACCCCTACCAGCAAGGGCTTTCTCGGCAAGTTTGCTCATGGCGGCGAGATCGGCCCACGCCGTCAGGATTCGGTCGCCTTTCAGAGTCGCGACGTCGCTGGCGTAGTCGCCACCGCTGGTGATGTTGGACGTGTGAGCGGCGGCGATCGCCGCATCGACCGCGGCTTGCGACGGCCCGACGACGGCATACTCGCCCATGACGGCATAGCCAGCGGCGTGGCCGACGGAATCCTCCACGATCTTTGCCAGCCCAGCCTTAGCCTTCGCGGCGTCCGTCACCTGCACGATGCCGACGACCTGCTGCACGCTCTTGGCATCGGGGTAGACGGCGAGCGCGATTCGGCTGCCCAGCCACGGCTTGACGTCGTCCGCGTAATTGATCGGGCTTGGCCCGGACTGGTCATTGAAGGCGGCCGCGAGCAGCGCATCCTTCAGCTGGTCGGCGCTGGTGACATGTGGCGCGTTCGGGAACGTACGCTCGAAGCGCAGGGCGGCGATCTTCGCCGACGCCGAGGGGTCGAGGTCGACTTTGATGAACGCGATCGAGTTGGCCGGTGCCCAGCTGTCGGGTTGGCCACCGGTGCTCGCCAGTTTGTGGTAGCCGACGTAGGCCACACCGCCGATGATCACGGCCAGTACGGCGACAATGCTGAGGACGATCGCGAGCATGTTGCGTCGGGGTTCCGGCATCCGCGCCGTGGACAGGATGTCGCTATCGCTCATGCCAGCTATTGTCGGGCATCGCGGCTTCGACTGGAGTCGTCATCAACACATTGGTTAAGAGCCGTCTATGCGGCTAGCCTTGAATGTCCACTCCCCGTGATTTTCGAAAGGCTTCCCCCGTGCCAACCGGCAAGGTCAAGTGGTACGACACCGACAAGGGCTTCGGCTTTATCGCCCGCGACGACGGCGGTGACGTTTTCGTGCACTCTTCCGCCCTGCCGGCGGGTCTTGAGGCGCTCAAGCCGGGCAGCCGGGTCGAGTTCGGGGTGGCCGAGGGCAAGCGTGGTGAGCAGGCTCTGTCGATCCGGGTGATCGACGCACCGCCTTCGCTGGTGCAGTCGCAAGCAGCTGCGCAGCGCAAGAAGCCCGAGGAAATGGTCGTCATCGTCGAAGACCTGATCAAGCTCCTCGACGGCATCTCCAACGGGTTGCGCCGCGACCGCTATCCCGACAAGACGACCGGTCACAAGGTCGCGACGGTTTTGCGCGTCGTCGCCGACGATCTCGACCAGTAGG
>Ga0080027_10001021_pt1 | contig 11431 bp, 8 predicted proteins | sample OrgsoiDNA2013046_FD_70962 | JGI IMG/M metagenome (GOLD analysis project Ga0080027, IMG submission 70962) | Permafrost soil microbial communities from the Arctic, to analyse light accelerated degradation of dissolved organic matter (DOM) -... | ecosystem: Environmental > Terrestrial > Soil >...
GTAAATGACCAGGGAACATTGATTACCAAATATGCTGTGCTGAAGAAATGAAAACAACAAAAGTGAATTATTGTCGTGCCTGATTATTTTTTAAGGGCATCCTGAGTAAAGTATCCAGCTTTTTTAAATACTTTGATAATCATATCGGCAATAACCTGATAACCTATGTCTGATGGATGCAGGCCGTCATATGTATAGCCAATTGCATCAGTGGGATATGGATATTCGTCGTTTCCGGGACTAAAGGGGATTCCTATATAATCGGGGTATTTCATATTACGATATGTACCGGAAACCGAATCCTTCACTCGTTTATATTTCACGACATTTTTCACCATTATCCCGCTTTGATAATAGAGATCAATTACCGTATAGTGTTCATAGTTGCCAATCTCTTTCACGGCATCGGCAAACTGTGAAAGTTCCTGCCCGTTTTTGGGTTTATAGGAACCGTACGCGTTGTTATGGGCGTCGGCTATGTATACAAAATCGCCACGCTGCATGGGCGTGAGTAAAATAACTTTGGCAGTACCGTTAAGGTTTTTGATCTTGTTGATGATGATGCGGTATGCCCCGTAAGTCGTTTTAAGTCCGGTATTGTTTATATAGTCTTTCATTGAGCCCAAAGGCAGGCCAGACCACCAATCGTTGGTGCCCAGAAAAATTGAGTAAACATCTGTTTTAATCAGCCCCAGATTTTCAATTTCTTTTGCAATGCCTACCGTTGTCCATCCGTTGTGGCCCTGGTTAATGTATTTGATATTTGGATGTTGTACTACTACTTTAGCCATGTACCCGGCGGTGACCCTGTTGCCGGTTTCGTCGAGATGATCATTTAAATAAGTTATGGAATCACCGACAGCTGTCCAGGTGATTACGCCGGGAGTAAAAGCGGTGAGGTGGAATACCAGCACAAGAACTATTAATCTAATTTTCATACCCGACACATTTATTTTTTTAAGGTACTAATTAAAAATAGATGCCACTGCCTTTAATATATACGACTTTATATTTTTATTGCTTAAATTTAAATTCTCAAATTCATTTTAAGTTTGTAAATTATTCTAATGAAAAAATTATTTACTCCGTTCGTAATGGCCGTTCTTTTAGGATTAACATATAATGTTTCTCTAGCCCAGGAGGACAAGGAATTGGAAATTAGAAAACTCGAAAATATTGAGGGTGAAGCGTGGGTGAAAAAAGACAGTATGACACTTTTTAAACTGTTCGCGCCAGAGCTTGTGGTAAATTCCCCATTAAACAATGTTATTAATCTTGCTATTCTCAAAAAATTAATAAGAGCCGGTAAAGTCGATATTTCCTCCAGTGAAAAGAAAATTGAAAAAGTTAGTTTTATCAAGGATATGGTAGTAGTAATGGGCAGTGATATTGTCAAACCTCAGGGAGCCATGGACAATGCGGGGAAAACCGTCACCAGGAGATACACCGATATTTGGATTTATGACGGTGCTGGCTGGCGCTTAACAATAAGACAAGCGACAATTATTTCAATTTTATAGATGTCATTCCATTTTCCCCATGCTCAACACAAAGCCGCTGTTACATTTTAATAAAACGCTCATTCTTCAAATTGACAAGCCGCGGATTTTTTGTTTTCAAACGGGTATGGCAATCGATGCGGACGGGTGTCCCTATGCATATCATCCGGATAACACAGGTCTGGATGATCTAAAACACGGGGGCCATCCTGGAAATTGGTGGGGAGTCGCTACTGATAATGAATCTTTCAATGGGAATCCGCTCATTCAAAATAAAAATGACCCGGCCCCGGGATATTATGTTTCAACCACCTCATTGATAAATGCCGGGTTTAGTTATCGGGATCCGGCACGATATGTAAATGCCGGGAAGATACCCTATTTCGTTTTGCCAGAGCATCTATTAGGATTGACAACGCTGGGTGATATAGCCTGGATTTTTAATACGGAAAATAAATTGAATTGTTTCGCCATTTTTGCCGACGTTGGCCCGGATGTCGGCGAAGGATCTATACATCTTGCTAAGAAATTAGGAATCCCTGGTGATCCAAGGGTCGGAGGCATCGATTCCGGAATATTATATTTTGTATTTCAAGGATCGGGAAGGGGTAATGGTGTTCATCTGAACGAAACTGAAATCATTCAAATGGGAGAAAAATCCATGCAAGACCTCGATAAGTTTGAGCTTACTTCGATATTTAGATAAGCGGGGTTAAGGATTCCATTTCGTCATTTTATTGATTCTTAAGCCACTTACCAACGTTCCACGACCAGCTTTTGAGTACCCACGACATTATTTTTTTCATCCAGTATACGGATATAATAAAACCCCTGAGCGGTATAACCGGGAATATGCATAATCTCGGTCTGGGTATGTCCGGTTATTGTTGCCTTCTGCTGTTTCACACTTCTTCCTAATGCATTGGCCAGCTGAATCGTGTAATGACCGGGCTGCAATTCATTAAATTGAATGCTGACCTCATCATCCAGCACAGGATTGGGAAAGATCTTAATTCTATTCAGATTTTCGGGGGACTTGCTTATAAACACGGTGGAATTGGGTGTAGTTTTTGTAAGCAACACATTGCTATTGGCCAGATCAGCGCTTTCATATAGATCATGAGTCTGCGAGGGCGATGCATTCCATGTTTCCGGATCAATTAAAAAATAGGCATCAGAATACACCGAACTACCTACTAACAATTGTTTGCCATTCTCACTGACTGCGACCCCGCTTGTAGTAAATTTCTGAGGCAAACCTGAAACAGTTGCCAGATAGGAGGTTATCCTTGTTGCGATATCCACTTTAAATACTTTGTTGCTGCCGGTGATCAGATATAAATGCCCTGCATCATCGGCAACCAGGTCACCACCGGAATTGGTGCAGAAACTGTGAATGGTCATTTCTTTATTCAGCGGATCGTCCAGGAGGTCGCCCAGGTCAGTGAGAACAGGCGATCCATTTGTCGTGAACCTGATGAGGTGATTTCCGTCGTTCGTGATGGTATAGCCATAGTCATCAGGAGCAATGACCATCCGGTTAATGGGGCCGGCATTCTTAAAGTCATACTTGCCGGCTTTGCTGAAAAACTGATCCGAAATAGTAAATGACTCCATCGTGGAAAGATCAATATAGCGCAACTGGTCAATATTCATGGGCGCATAATAGAGACGATTGGCTTTTCTGTCATATGCAATGGCCGCCACACTGCTGCCTGGTGCCGGTTGCGGATGATCATAATCCTGCACATTTAGTAATATACTGCTGAATTCACCTGTCCGGGTATCCAGTTTACGTAGAGCGACCCACGCACTGCCTCCTTTGTTTACAGCTGTAAAAGCATAGGCAAAATGATCAGGCTGACTTTCAGCGGAATTAAAAAGGAAGGGCATTATAATAAATGCCAACCTGAAAAATGATTTCCTGCTCATTGTAAAACGGTCTTAATCTACCTTATATTCTAAAACACCGGTATTCAAAATAAGCAATTCCTTTAACATTTGCAAAAGGGTCGAACCGGGTATCAGATCGACAAAAGAAATAGAAATAAGTGCTGCATAAAAGAAATCGAAATGGAACCAGATTCCTAATGAATATTTACCGGAAGGCTTAACTTCAACAAATTATCTGATACGGGTCATTTTACAGACCCGCCTATAACATGATTCCTAACCTGGTTTGGACCACTTTATTTCTATTGCCTGTAACCATATTTTGCTATACTTTAATAAACCACAAAACCGTTTTTATCCTCCTTGGAATAAGTTTTATACCCATATTCTTTCCAAATTCGTTTTTCGATGCCATACAACTGAGTAGGAAAGCTGCATTTTATAAACGCATTGGTGTGAAGTATATAAACAAATTCGCGCAGAATGGTACTCTCCTCAACAAATATTTGAGAAATAAGTACCCGAAATTCAAACCTGTCTCGACAAATAAATCCTCCATAAAGAAACAATACTATCAAACCTATTTCTTTGAAAAATTTCATTTCTCGCTGTTTATCTTTTTCGCGGCAGTAACTGTCTATGCACTGGCTAAAAGTTATTTATTATGGGCACTCATCTTATCCATTTGCAACCTGCTTTATAACATATATCCGAACTTGCTGCAACAATACATTCGCCTGAAGCTGGCATCGGCGATAAAAAGGAATTACTGGTGATATTATCCCATTAACCAAAAGTTCCGCGAAATTCTACCTGACCAATAAAATATGGGAAAAATACGGGTATAGGGTCGGTAAAAAAACGGTATTTTTCTACCGTGTTTATACAATTAATAAATAAAAATGATTATTATTTGCTAAAAGAAATATTTTAGTTCATCGGATATCGTAATTTAATATGAGCAAATCGAAACCTGTCCGGCACCCTGTTTAAATTTCATTTTTAATCCATATCCTGTTGATAAAATTTTGGATCCTGAATTCATAATCCTGTTGAACATCTTTCCCCTTCCCTTCGAAGAGAATATCCTGGAATTTCTATAACCCGCAGCCTGGCATTTGAATTATTCGCATTCGGCAGTATCGTATTCTTTAATAACCTTAACCTTTCCTATGGCAATACTGAACGCTGCTCTGCAGTCGCTGTTAAACCAGAAGGATTATTTTGACAAAAATCCTTCTGCCGGTAAATTTTCCGTTGATGAACAGGAGAAGCTCCCGGTTTCCATTCAATATTCAGGAGATATTGCCGCGCTCGAAGCAGTCGGCTTCGCTACACAAAGCATACTCGGAAGAATAGCCAGTGGCCATGCCACGATGAATTCCATTAAAGTCCTTGCCGAAATGCCGCAAGTTGAACGGATGGAATCACAAACGGAAAATCACGTTCATCTAAACGACAGCATTCCGGAAATAAAAGCCGACCAGGTGTGGAACCGTTCCGGCGATAATTTTGGCGGTTATACCGGCAGGGGCGTCATCATCGGCATTATTGATACGGGCATCGATTTCAATCACCATACGTTTAAGAAACCTGACGGGACGACAAGGATTTTTAAGATCTGGGACCAGACCATCAACGCCCCATTAAATCCTCCACAGACGGGTGAAGCCCCTCCGCCACTCATAAATAATCCGGCTATTTTCCCAAACCCGATACCACTGGGTTATGGTGTGGAGTATACAGCAAAACAAATCAACGACACGATAAAATACCTGGCCGATACAGCGCACAATCCGAAACCTCCGGTGGTAGTCAGGCATGCGGATCAGGGAACACATGGCACCCATGTATCGGGTATTGCCGGAGGAAATGGCAACCAGTCCGGCGATTGCCATGGCGCTTATCATTATATCGGCACTGCTCCGGATGCGACGTTTATCGTGGTTCGTCTCTGGGGTCTGACTTACGGAGACAGCGGACAAAAACTAAAGCCTCCGAGCAGTCCTCCACTGCCTGCACCATCGGCTACTCCGGTCCGGGATGCCATCTGTTATATTGTCAATGAAGCAAAAAACGGTACGGCGCAGGCCGAACTGCCCGAGATCGTCATACCAGCCGCGGTTTCCATCAATATGAGTTTTGGAAGATTTAGTGATGACATGGACGGGACATCCCAGGTATGCCAGGACATCGATACGATTCTCAATGGAAATTCCGTTGGAACGGCCATCGTTATTTCTGCGGGCAATGATGCGGATGAACATTATCATGCCCAGGTAAATGTTCCGGCCGGCCCCGTCGCCACAGCAAAAATACCCTTTCAGGTTTTCAGCAATGACAAAAAAACAAGAAGTATCGCCATCCGGTATACCGGGAACAATCTGCAGGTCCAGCTGACTTCTCCTGCGGCAGCCGGCTCCAATACGATTGCCTTTATTGCGAGCGGGGCGTCCAATGGGACAAGCGCTACGGCAAACGGAGCCGGCGCAGGATCCCTCGTTACCGTTTCCAATGCACCGAATAAAATACTGATCACTATTAAGCCGCCCACCAACGGAAGAAATTTACCCGGCACCTGGACCATTGAATTAAGAGACAGCGGGTCCACCCTGACTCCGGTAGATACTTTCTGCCTCTATGGAAACTGGAGCGATCCGGGTTCCCTGAAATTTACTGACGGCAGCCAATACACGTCAAGGTCAACCCTTTCGGAACATGCGACCAGTTTTCAAGCCATCACGGTGGGAAACTACAGCACGCCCGGTTGGATATCCGGGGGATCGCTTGCCACAACTTCAAGCAGGGGACCGGGATTTGGCGCTGCAAGACCATTTCCAAAACCCGAGCTCTGTGCGCCGGGTGAGGATATCAAATCCGCCGGTGTGGCCGACGACCGTTGTTCCTGTTGTTGTACCTGCTGCCAGTGGTACTTTGTCTCCAAGGGTGGTACCAGCATGTCTGCCCCGCATGTGACCGGTGCGGTAGCCCTGATGCTTCATAAAAATCCGACACTTACGCATATCCATATCCGTGAGTTACTGGTTCAACAGATTGATCCGAAAGATCCGGGTTCAAGCGCGGAACAGGATCCGGGATGGGGCGCCGGCAAACTCGACGTAAAAAAAGTGGTGGATATCCTGGCGCAGGTCAACCCGCCGGTCACTGCGCCGATTGTTGCCGTGCAGCCGGATCACGTGGCCGCCTTACAGGAGCAATTCCTCTCAACGGAAAACGGCCCGCGCATCAGCGGTTTGTTCGAACGGTATTTTCCCGAAGTCATGGATCTGATCAATAAAAATAAAAGAGTCGCCACGCACTGGCATCGTATCAAAGGTCCGGTGTGGACAAGACTTGCATTGCGGGCTGCATATACACCGGACATGCCGGTACAGGCAGCCGATGAGAATATGAACCTGCAATCTGCGGCCGTGCGGTTTCTCTCCGTGTTAAAGGAATTTGCTTCGGAAGCATTTCAAAGAGACATCATGCCCTATGAGCCCTTGTTGTCTGTTATTTCAGAAGGCATGACCGTATCGGAAATGATAAACCTGATTGGCAACCGGCCCCTTGGATCTCCTGATCTGGCTTTAGCGGGATCTTACAGGAGTCCATTTGAAAAAGAAACGAGACCATACTGACTAGAAACGGATTTTTAATTTACTGATTCCTCTTCCTCATGGCTACATCAACCGGAACACTGGAGAGCGTCGCACTTGAACTGGGAAAATTACTCAGTCCGCTGGAAGATCTGCTGGGCATTGATATGTTCAGCCGCCTGGGCGTTGATCTTCCGTCAGAAATTGCGGGAGATGCTAATATCAGTTCAAAATTATCAGACGCTGCAACCAGTGCAGGAGCACTGGACGCGGATGTGACTGCGCTGGCGGCGGCCATAACCGGCGGCGATACCACCACCATTATCGCAGATGCGATTCCGCTGATAACCCATATCGGAGAACTGATCGGCGACCTGGTTGCAGTAGGCAACGCGCTGCAGACAGCAGCAGTCGCCCTTCCGCCCGCTGAACAACAGAAACTGCAGGACCTCGCATCGAATATGGCGGTGCATACGCTTGAATATATGATTGTCGGTTATCTCAACGATAAGATGCCGGTGCTGACCAGTTTTTTTTCCACGCTGGGCATAATCGATATGGAGCCGATACCCTCTCCCGGTCTGGACATTAGTCTGACAACCAATTTACCGGTCATTCCACGACGTTTCCATTTGGATCGTATTCCTACTTTATTCAGTCATCCGGATCAATATTTTCAACAGGCTTTAAAATGGGGCGCCAATGATTTCGACGGCGCGCTGTTATTTCAGAAACTCCAGCTGTTACTGGAGAATCTTTCCATCCCTGCAGTTATTTACCAACCCACGGGTCAGCCCATGTCGCTGGAAGCCTACCTCTTTATGCTGCAGGCAGATCCGACTACCAATCCGCCCGGTTTGAAATTAGAAATCAGTCTTCCGGGCAGTACAACTTTTGATAATAGTCAGGATCTCTCCACGCTTTGGAAAGCGACGGTGCATACGGAAGCCAGTTATGATGCGGGATTATCCGCCAGCCTGACGCCTCCATTCAACCTGACACTTCATCCGCCATCCGGCAATGTGGATTTGAAAGTTGATCTCGGTGTGAAAGCACAAAAAACAAATGGCGATCCCATCATGCTTATCGGTCTCACAGGGGGTTCGGGATTGCAGGCAAAAAGCATTAGCCTTAGTGTGGGCACCGATATCAGTCTGGGAACTTCCGGTGGCGCCGTTAGTCCGGAAGCCCAGCTGAGTATCGAAGACGGGAAACTGATCATTGATTTTTCACAGGGGGATGGCTTTATCCAGAAATTACTTTCGGGTGTTCACCTGGAAGCCGATTTCAGTCTGCAGGGATCCTGGAATCCCAAGGACGGTCTCAAATTACAGGGACAGGCGGGCGTGGAAATATTGATTCCGCTGCATATTGATCTTTCCGTGATCGTGATCAACGGTCTGTATTTTTCCATTGGTTTTTCCGGCACCACGCCTTTGCAGATTGGTTTGGCAACCCAGCTAACGGCTAACCTGGGTCCCCTGGTTGCAACGGTTGATCATATCGGTGTAAATATCGGCATCAGTTTTCCGCCGGACGGGAAAGGGAAACTGGGTATGGCCGATATCGATTTTTCTTTTGCACCGCCAAAGGGTGTGGGACTGGAAGTGAATGCAGGAGTGATCGTTGGCGGCGGTTATCTGTATTTTAATCCGGATAAGGGAGAATATTTTGGCGCACTCGAACTCGAATTCCAGGATCTGTTTAGTCTGAAAGCCGTTGGTATCGTCAATACTAAAATGCCGGATGGCAGTCCGGGTTTCTCACTGCTGATCATCATCACCGCAGACTTCACCCCGATACAACTCGGTTTCGGCTTCACCCTTAATGGTGTTGGTGGCCTGCTTGGATTAAACAGAACGATACAGACCGACAAACTGCGCGAAGGAGTAAAGACGAATGCGATCAAGAGCGTTTTGTTTCCGGAAAATATTATTGCCAATATTGACAAGATCGTCAGCGACCTGGTGCAGATCTTTCCCATCTATCAGGGGCATTTTATTGTGGGCCCCATGGGCGAACTCGGCTGGGCTTCCATCATCACCCTGGAGATCGGCATCCTGATTGAGATTCCTGATCCCAAGATTGCTATCCTCGGTGTGATCAAAGCGCTTATGCCCGCTGAAGATGCACCCATTCTCCGGATACAAATCAATTTCCTCGGGATCATTGATTTTGACAATAAATTTATTTCCTTCGATGCCAGTCTCTATGATTCCAACCTCCTGATCTTTACGCTGACGGGAGACATGGCATTCAGGCTTTCCTGGGGCGACAATCCTTATTTTCTATTGAGTGTGGGCGGCTTCAATCCTGCTTTTAAAGATGCGCCGGCCGACCTGCAGAATATGACGCGACTGGGGATCAGCCTGCTGAATAATGATTATGTAAAGATCAGTGTGACCTGTTATTTCGCGGTCACTTCCAATACCGTACAGTTTGGCGCCAAAGTGGAACTCTATGCCGGCTCCGGAAGTTTTAACGTATATGGATACCTGGGGTTTGATGTGCTGATCCAGTTCGATCCCTTTCATTTTGTTGCGGCCATCTATGCCGGACTGGCACTTCGGTCAGGCACTTCCGTTATCATGGGCATCTCCGTATCGGGACAACTGGCGGGCCCGACACCCTGGGACGTGAAAGGAGACGCGAGCATTTCGATCCTCTTCTTCTCCATCTCGGTGAGTTTCCACGAGACCTGGGGCGATCCCGGTACCGACCAGAATCAAAATAAGATCGACATCATTCAATTACTCACCGACGCTATTGCCGACAACAGCAACTGGAGAGCCGTTATTCCGGATAATAATTCCCAGCACGTCAGTATTAAAACCATCACTCCCGGGGGAAACGAATCGGTTGTTCATCCCTTCGGCACGCTGACTTTCAGCGAAAGGATTGTTCCGCTGGAAATTGATATCACGCGTTTTGGAAATGATCTTCCGAAAGATGCCAAACACTTCGACATTGTTGCAAGCGATACCGGTGTAACTACTTCGCAGGTAAAGGAAGAATTCGCGGCGGCTAATTTCTTCGACTTAACAGACGATCAGAAATTATCACGTCCGTCTTTTGAACCCATGATCAGCGGGTTCGCTGTCACCAATACCTCCGACCTGCTAACTTCCACCGCGCTGAGTGAGGATGTGGATTACCGGCTCACCTACCTGAGAAAGAAAAAGAATATTCTTGAATTTGCCGGTTCCTATAAATATGCCAAATCTTATTTCCAATCCAATCTGAAATCTGGCGCTGTTGCCAAATCCAATCTCTCCTATGCACGCAACAGGATCTCTTCGAATGCACCTGATGCGGTGGCTGTGGTTTCAGGCAACTATGCCATCGCCAACACGGCCGACATGAAACTGCATAACAGTAACCTGGTAGCAGGAAGTTATTCAGAAGCACAGGATCTGTACAATAAACTTTTATCCGGACAGCCCGCATTGAAGGGACAGGTACAAATCGTATTGGACCATGAACTCAATTCCAATTAAATTATTATGAGTATAGAAATCGCCAGGTATCAGTTTCATTCCTGGTCCAGAAGAGGGATCTCCGCCAACATCATCGATGATGATGACCTTGGGTCAAATACCGATGCGCAATTGGAACGTGCGGAAGTGGCTGTCGGTGTTACACTAAACAGCAATGCGCTGTCAAAAAAATTCCTCCTGATTGGCCCGGGCGATATCATCGGCGTGAACAGGAACATGATTGTGCGTACCGAGCCACTGAACGGGATTACGAATTTTGAACCCAACTATCTGGCCCTTATTGAATTTTATGATGAAGACTTTACCTGGCGATACACGCCGGCAGCACCGGCCGGAGGCGGAACGCCATCCACAAAAAATAAACTCAGACCCTGGCTCTTATTGCTTGTTTTGAAAGCGGATGAATTTGATCGCACCAAGGATCAAACCCCACTGCCTGCCATCCAGCTCAAAGTAAAGGATGTTTTTCCTCCACTCACGGAAAGCTGGCTCTGGGCGCATATGCACAGCAATGCCGACATACCGGATAGCGAACTGACCGACTACGAAAAATTCTTACTGTCCTTGAACCAGACGATGAATGCAGATCCAGATCAGCTGTACAGTCGCCTAATCTGTCCGCGAAAACTCGAAGCCAAAACGCCTTATACCGCTTTTGTGGTGCCCGCATTCGAAACGGGAAGGCTCGGCGGTCTGAACCAGGATACCTCTGCAACCCACGCCCAGATGCCTTCCTGGGATAATAATGGAGCAAAGGGCATCCTGCCCGTATATTTTGAATGGAGTTTTACCACAGGAGAGAATGAGGATTTTGAATCCCTTGTAAAATTATTGCAGCCGCAACCGATGGACCCGAGGGTGGGCATCCGCGATATGGATTGCTCAAGACCAGGATTTGTAAAGGCTGAAGATCCTTCGCAGGAAATTCCCGGAACGATGCCCC
>Ga0080027_10001022_pt1 | contig 11430 bp, 10 predicted proteins | sample OrgsoiDNA2013046_FD_70962 | JGI IMG/M metagenome (GOLD analysis project Ga0080027, IMG submission 70962) | Permafrost soil microbial communities from the Arctic, to analyse light accelerated degradation of dissolved organic matter (DOM) -... | ecosystem: Environmental > Terrestrial > Soil >...
TGCAGAGTTTTTTTCAGGACGTCTACGGATTCGAGACAGAGATCAACGACCGCGGGCGAAGGATCGATTTCGCCGTCGCGCAGGCGGCCGATCATATCCTCTACGCGGTGGGCGATCGCGCCCAGGCGCTTAAGGCCTACTTGGGCTGCGGAACCTTTTACGGTGTGAATGGCGCGGAAGAGGCGATTGATTTCTTCGGGATTGTTGTTGCCCTCGAGCGAGATCAGGCAATCGCTGACTACTTGCAGGTGCTCCTCTGCTTCCGGTTGGAAGAATTCCAGAATTTCGGGGCCGACTTGATCGTCGCCGGGTAGCGCGTCGAAATAGGAGCCGGTGAATGCGGATGGCGGAACTTCTTCAGCGTATTCGGGAGTAAAGGCTTGGCGCTGATCGAAGCTGAGTGGAACGGGTTCGACCGGAAACGCGAAACGATAGCGTTCTTTGAAGGAGGCGATGTCTTCGACGGTCTCGTTGCCGGTGTCGCTGATTTCCAGGAGATCGGTTTCGAGCAGCGAGATGCCGTCGGAAAGGAATTCGGTGAGCGGGCCGTGGAGATCGTCGCCCAGCGTGGCGTTCAGGGAATATTGAAAAACGTGGGCTAGCTTGCCAGCGATTTCGGAAAAGCGCGGGAAGCCGTAGCTCGCCGACGTGCCACTGAGCGTGTGGGCGGCGATGTACAGGCGCTCGAGATCTTCGCGGCGCGGCTCGATTTCCTGGAGCACGCTGACGTACTCGCGGAGATATTGCAAATGCTCTGAAGCTTCCTGGAGGAAGAGTTCGACGGCTTCGCGGTCGGGAATGGTCACGCGGCCCCTCCTTCCAGAACGAGTTCCGTTTTCTGGAGTTCTTCGGCGGTCGGCTTGCGATAGAGGATGCAATCGTTCAAGACAATCGCTTGGAACTTTACCGGCATTTTGGAAATGGATTCGGAGTGGCCGAGGAAGAGATAGCCGCCGGGTTCCAGGCTGTCGTAGAAGCGCTGCACTAGAGTGCGACGGCGCTCTTCGGTGAAATAGATCATCACGTTCAAGCAAAAAATCAGGTCCATGCGGCCGACATAGACCGCGGAGGCGAGATTCATCTGTGCGAAGGTGACCATTTTCTGTAGCCGGGGCTTGACCTGATAGCCTTCCTTAACTGCCGTGAAATGGGTTGCCAATTGCTTTTCGCTGACGCTTCCGACGCTGCGGCCTTTGTAAATGCCGCGCTCGGCTTGCTTCAAGGCGTTTCTGCTGACGTCGGTCGCCAGGATTTCGAGCTTCCAGGAGTCGGCGAACGACAGAGCGTCGGCGATGGTGATGGCGATCGAATAGGCCTCTTCTCCTGTGGAACAGCCTGCGCTCCAGACCCGTAGGGTTCTGGGATTTTTCCAGAACTTTTTTACGTGCAGCTCGGGCAGCAGACGCTTTTCGAATGCTTCGTATACCCCCGGGTAGCGGAAAAACGACGTTTCCTGGGTCAGCAAACTTTCGAGCAGGGCTTCGTACTCGACGTTGGTCTTGCGAATGGCGCGCAAGAGTTCGGTACCGCCCGCTAGTTTCTTGGCGACCAGGTGCTCGCGGACTCGCGTCGAGAAGAATCGCTCGCGCGATTCGTCGAAGTGAATGCCGGTGCGCTCCTCAATCAGCATGCGGATCTCGCTCAACTCGTGTTCACTCAAACGGGCCGCAGGTCCCTGGCGTTCGGTCATGGTGATTTCGTTTCGGCTCCATTGGTGACCGCTGGGCAGTCAGCCGGAGCGTAGAATCTTTGCCTATCGCGCTGCGCCGGCGGGAACGGGCCGGTCGGATTCGTCGTTCACGAGACCTTGCTTGGTGGCGCGGAACTGCGCGAGGCCTTCGTTGAGTTGATCCGAGAGTTTTACGAGCTGGCTGACGGTGGCGACCGTGCCGCGGGTGCCTTGCGACGTCTGGCGCGTGATGCTGGAAATGATTTGCATCGCGTGGGCTACGCCTTCGGTGCCGCGTACCTGTTGTTTGGAGGCCAGGGAGATTTCCTGGACTAGCTCTGCGGACTGGCGGACGACGGTAGAAATTGCGTCTAGGGCACGGCCGGCTTGATCGGCGAGCGTTGCGCCGCCTTCGACTTCCTTGGTGCCTTCTTCCATGACGACAACGGCTTCGTTGGTCTCGGCTTGGATGGCCTTGATCAAGGCTGCGATATCTTTGGTGGCGCTGCGGCTGTGTTCGGCGAGTTTGCGGACTTCGTCGGCAACGACGGCGAATCCGCGGCCAGCTTCTCCGGCACGGGCAGCTTCGATGGCGGCGTTGAGCGCCAGCAAGTTGGTCTGTTCGGTGATATCGTTGATGACATTGATGATTTCGGAAATTTCGAGCGAGCGATCGCCGAGCGACTTGATCTTCTTGGCGGTGGCCTGCACGGACGCGCGAATGCGTTGCATTCCTTCGAGCGTGTCGCGAACGGCGCGGTTGCCTTGTTCGGCGGCATCGAGTGCGCGGCGTGCGGCTTCGGCGCTGGCTTCGGCGTTGTTCGAAACTTGCTTCATGGAAACCGTTAGTTCTTCCACGGCGCTGGATGTGTTGGTGATTTCCTGGTCTTGCTGGGTGGCGCCGGCCTGCATTTCATCGGCGGCGACCAGAATGTTGTTAGAGCAGGCGGTGACTTCCATGGCGGCCTTGCGGACCCGCTCGAGAACCTTGGTGAAATTGTCGAGCATGTAGTTGATGGAGTCGGCGACGTTGCCCAAAGCATCGTTGGTGACCTTGCCGCGCAGGGACAAGTCGCCGCGGGCGACCTGGTTGATGACCGCGAGGAGCTCGGTGATGCTGCGCTGCAGGTTGTCGTTGGCTTCCTGGTTGCTGTTGGCCTTCGAAACTTTGGCTACCGCACGGTTCAGGTTTTCGGCGATGTAGCCGAGTTCGTCGGACGAGTGAACGTCGGCGCGGGCGCGCACGTCACCTGCGGCGAATTTCTCGGAGAATTCGGCGAGTTGCTGGACCGGAGTCAGCAGCGCGCTGCCCAGGCGCCAAGCGAGAAGCAGCGCCATGGTGACGGCGAGCGCTAGGGCGACGAGCACGGAGCCGCTCGCGCCGCTTGGCAATGCGCCAAAGTCGAACAGGGATGCGCCATTCGATTGCCGGCCCGCGCTATAGGCGAAGCCGAGCACCGCGAGCAGCACGGCGCCGTTGGCTAAAACGAGCGTCCAGATTGTGGAACTGAGTCGCGATTTCATGCCTTCCTCCAAAGCTTTCCTTCGGCCGGCTCCGGCGTTTGCCGGGACTGGCCGCGAATTTCAGATACTGGGTCCTGGGTACACTTCCAGCAATTTCCTTAAGTCAATCAGCAACGCTAAGCGATCGTCGTGCCGCAGCATACCCACGCAGTGCGGAACGTTTTCCGGCGCCTGCTCCAGAAGATCTTCTGAAGTTACGGAATAGGTGCCGATGACTTCGTCGGCGGCGATGCCGACGCGAAGATCGTCGTGGCCTGCTTCGCCGCGAAGCGAGGCGACGACCACGTGCTTCGGCAGCAGTCCTGGACGGCGGCCTTCGGTCAGCGCAATGTCGATCAACGGAACGATCACGCCACGCAAGTTGAAGATGCCGAGCAGATATGGCGGCGCGAGAGGCACTTTGGTCAGCAGCGGCCAATCCAGCACTTCTTCGACGTCGAGCACCGGCAAGCAGAAACGTTCGCGGCCGCTGCGGAAGACGCAGAACTGCGATTCCGCCGGGCTATCGTCGAGCGGACCGAGAGCCTCCAGCAGATCCATGGCGTCTGCGTTGGCGGACAGCGGCGTCAGGTGGAAATCTTCGTTCATGCTTTCGTGGTCCTCGTGCGATCGCCGATCATGCGAACCGCCGAACTGCGCGGAGTAACTCTTCCCGCGTAAAAGGTTTGGTGACGTAGCCGTCGGCGCCTTGCTGCTCGCCCCAATAGCGATCGCTGGGCGTGTCTTTCGACGTGACCAGGATCACCGGGATGGTGCTGAACTTGGCATTGTTCTTGAGCTCGCGGCAAACTTGGAAGCCGTTGCGTTCGGGCATGACGACGTCCAGCAAGATGACGCTGGGAGCCTCGGCAGTGATCGTTTCCTCAATGCGCCTAGGATCGTTCAAGCCGACAGGCTGGTAGCCTTCGGTCTCCAGGAGGCCCTGCATCAGCCGCACTTGCGAGGGCGAATCGTCGACGATGAGGATTTTTTTCTGCAGCACAGAGATCTCCGAACAGTTCTCCGCTGCGTAAGGGTGCACGTCAGCGGCCAGCTTGGCGGCGCGTTCGCGGCGCGTGTCGCGTTGGTATAACGGCCGTGCTATGAAGCAGTTACGGTAGGACTGGAGATCGCTCAGCGGCGCGGAGCGCGCGAAGGAATCGCGTCTTGCGTCTCAGCTTGAGATGCATTCTCAGCTTCCCGCATCTCGGTCGAGAGCGATGAGAATCGCTGCATGATTTCGTTGATGCGCAAAGCCATGTTGTGAATGGTCTTGATTTGCGCCAAAGATTGTTGGGAGAGCTGGCCGGGCTCGAGGAGCAGGAGTTCGGCGTTGCCGAGCATGGAGGTGAGCGCGTTGCTGACGTTGTGCTTCATGTCGATCATGTAGCGACCGAGGGTGGCGTGATGTTCGTTGCGCGCGGCTTTGCTTTCGGCTTGACGCGCGGCGCGCAGGGCTTCGGTGCGGCGAAGCGATTCGCCGGCGACCAGCAGCAGAGTTTGCGTCCAATCTTCACGCAGGGGGATGTGCACGAGGCGCGGATAGCGGGTGCGTAACGAAGCCAGTTCGCGGGACTCGGCGGGGGCGCAAAGAATCACCGCGGTAGCCGGGGCCAGCGACTTCAAAACTTCCGGAAGCTTTCCCTCGCGCAATGGCCCGACGACGATCAGCTCGTGAGCGATTTCTTCGTGCTCGCTCCACAGATCGCTGCCGAGGACGGTGATCCCGGGAGCCTGGCGTTCGGCTTGCCAACAGGAGGTGAGCAGGCGCGCGAATTCCGTTTCATCCGTGACGATCAGTACGTTGGAGTTTGCCAACAGGGAACGACTCCCAATCTTGGTCTTACACTTCTCTCTCAACCGCAATTTCCGTGCGTCGATCCGCTGCCTACAGTTTCTCTGCTTCGTCCAGCGCGGAAAGCAAACGCTTGGTGCTGATGCCAAGATTCACGGCGGCTTCGGTGTCTTTCGCCTGCTTGGCGACGTCCACGCGCTCTTGCAAGCGAGACACTTCGATGCGCGCGATGGAGAGTGCGCGTTCGAGGCCGGTGGCGTTGCCGGTTTCCTTGGCGGACTCGGTTGCGGCGGTGACCAGCGCGCGTGCGACGACCGCGCGGCGCAGATCCTCGGCACAAGGGCTGTCCTCGCTGATGAAAGCGGTGACTTCCCAGGAAGACATCAGAATCCGAGCGCTGCCGATGCGAACCGTGGTCATGGAGCGGCCGCGGGTTGGCGGCTCGGCGATGAGCTGCTCCCAAATCTGTTCCAGGCAGGATTCGAAATCCATTTCGGCGGGCGCTTCCGCTTTGCTCGGGGAATCCTTCGAAGACCGCGCGGAGGCGTCCGAAGCGGATTCGCGGCGAGAGGTCTCCGTTGCGCGGGGCGCGCTGTTTTCCGTTGGTTTCGGCGCAATACGTCCGAGAGCTCGCTCCACATCCGAGCGCAGGGCCAGGAGTTTTTCGAAGGTTTCGTTGACGGAACGTTCGGTATATTCCTGCTGAAAGGGCTGTTTCCACTCGTCGGCGATCTGACGGACCTTAACAATGGGTTCCGCCGGGGAGAGGCCGAATTGATGGCAGTCCATGATGTGGACGCCCGCGGAGTCTAGCTGGCTCAATCCGGAACGAATGGCGATCAGGTCGGCGTGCATCAATTCGATCAGCGTACGACGAAGGAGAAAGTTGAAACGGATGAAAGCGAGCAGTGAGGAAGGCTCGTAGAAAAGTTTTCCCGCGGTTTCTTTTACCTTGCGGCCTTGCTCGATGAAATTGGTCTTCAACATGTCGCGGAGGCTGCGAAATCCGCGCAGACCGAGGATCATTTTCTCCAGCGGCTCGCACCAGGCGATGGGAGTAGTGCTGGCTTCGCCCAACACCGGCTTCATGACTTGCGCGGCGTCTTCGAGCTCGATCTGCTTGTGATAGATCTTCGCGGGAGCGCACAACGCGAAGTACTGGACTAGGAGGAAGTCGGTCTTGTCGCGATCCATGTTGGACTTGGAAGGCTTGCGCAAATGACGGTGGATTAGGGCGCACAGACCGGCCTCGCTGGCGTTCAGCGTGGTCATCTGGAGCAAATGGCGGAGTTGATAGACGAGAACCTGTTGGTCCATGGCATCCAGCCAGGTTTGAATCTTGGCGAAGAGATCGGCGTCCGGCTTCTCGGGCAAGTGGCGCTTGTCCGGAGAAAAAGGAATGTCGATAGTGAGCTGTTTAGCGAGCGCCAGGTAAATCGGGAAGACCGAGCGAACTTCTTCCCACTGTTCCTGGCTGGGACCCGCGGCGCGCGGCGGCGGGCTATACGAAAGATTAAGCGTGGTCATTTTGGTCACGGCTGCGTCACCCAATCGCAAGGTCCTTGCGTAAACTTGACGGCTACCGCTTTGCGGTTTTCGTGGTATTGCACGGCGATTACGATGGCTTCCACGGCGCGTCCTTTTCGATCGCGTTCCAGACGGACGCGGTCATCAAACTCCAGGGGCAGAGTGGAAAGAAAGATGGCGAAATCGGGGGCGCCAAACTCAATGGTGGCTGCTTCGCGCAGCTTGGTGCGGCCACCACGCAGCGCGGTCACCTGCACCGGAATGCGTAGCGCAGCGGCTTGCGGAAAAAAGCGCGCCAATTGCTCGGCGCAACCTTGCTCCTGGTCTGGTACCGCGATCCCTGCCGAACTTTTCACATCGCCTCTCAAATGAATGTCGTTGGCCGCGCCGCCTTAAACGCGCGGCTACAACGATCACCAAAAACTCGCCATAAACACAGAATGCCGAGGGGAAGGATGCACGTGTGACGCCAAAGGGGGTGGCGGAGCCAGTGGTTGGGAAGATGCTGAAACGGTGAGGTTTAGGTATTTCAGCGATGCAGCCGAGGAGCTTTGGCGTCTCAGGGTGAAACGCGGGCGTCTCAGCGGTTCGTTGCGGCAAAGGCGGCGGGCGCGTGAGACGTCGAGTTAGGTTCCTGACACAGACTGAAGTCTGTGCCGCACGGGATGGCAGATGAGAAACAGCCACGTGAGATGTGTTCTAGTGAGATGCGGCCTGCACTTTGTCTTCGTCCGCGGCATCGGCGGATTCGGCCTTTATGGGAATGTTGTAACGCTTCAGTTTCCTGTAGAGAGTGGCGCGGCTGATGCCGAGCATTTTCCCGGCGAGTGCTTTGTCGCCGTGGGCTTGTTCGAAGACGCGAAGAATGGTCATGCGCTCCATCTCCGCCAGGGCCGTGGTGGAAATGGCAGCGGTATCCTGGAGCGACGTGATGGTCTGCGAGGCGGAGTCCATGCGAATCGCGGGAGGAAGGTCGCTGACGTCGATAATGTGGCGATCGCCCAAAGCGACGGCGCGGGCCACGCAATTTTCCAGTTCGCGGATGTTGCCGGGCCAGTCGTATTGCAGAAGGCTCTTCATAGCCGCGGGGGTGACCTGTAGATTTTCGCCGCGGGCGTAGCGGTCCAGGAAATGATGGACCAACATGGGGATATCGGAGCGGCGGTCCCGGAGAGCGGGGAGGTGGACGCTGACCACGTCGAGACGGAAATAGAGATCTTTCCGGAAGGTGCCGGCGCGGTAGGAGGCTTCCAGATCGCGATTGGTGGCGGCGATGACGCGCACATCGACGTTGACTTTTTCGTTGCTGCCCACCGGGCGGACTTCTTTCTCCTGCAGTACGCGAAGCAGCTTGGCCTGCATTTCCAGCGGGAGTTCGCCGATTTCGTCGAGGAAAATGGTGCCGCCATTGGCGGCCTGGAAGAGGCCGGCCTTGGATTTGGAAGCTCCGGTGAACGCGCCCTTCTCATAGCCGAAGAGTTCGCTTTCCATCAAGGTGGGAACGAGAGAGCCGCAATCGACGGCGATGAACGGGGTCTTAGCCATAGCGCCGCGGAAGTGGATGGCGCGAGCGGCAAGTTCCTTGCCGGTGCCGCTCTCGCCAGAGATTAGGACCGGAGTGCGCGTGTCTTTAAGGCGCGAAATCATCCGCAGCACGTCTTGAATGTTCGCGGAGGTGCCGATGATGCCGTCGAGGTTTTCTTCGGTGCTGACACGCTCGCGCAGGAATTCATTTTCGGTGACCAAGCGGATTTTTTCGGCCATGCGCTGCAGGAGCAGCCGCATCTTCTCGACCCGGAAGGGTTTCTCAATATAGTCGTACGCGCCGAGCTTCATGGCATCGACGGCCGACTCGATGGAGCCGTGGCCGGTCATGATCGCTACTTCGGTGCGGGGGATGATGGCTTTTACCTGCCGTAGTAGTTCCACACCGGACTGGCTGGGGAGCTTCAGATCGGTCAAGACCAGATCGGGAGCCTCGGCTTCCAGGCGGTTGACAGCGGACTCGGCGCTTTCGGCTTCTGCACAAACGAAACCCAGAGAAGATCCGATGGTCATGCACAGGCGGCGGATGCTTTGTTCGTCGTCCACTACTAGCAAGCGAATTTTTAAGTCGGCGTTCATGGTTTCCCGAAGGTTTTCTCCACGATGGTCAGTAATTGCTGAACTCGAAAAGGCTTTTCAATGCACGGCGTACCGCTCTGTGACAGGAAGGCCTGGGTGTCGCTGTTGGCCGTGTCTCCACTGATCAAAATGATGCGGGTGCAGAGTTCCGGGCGGTTCTGCTGGATCCAGGCATGCACTTCGACGCCGTTGACGGATCCGGGCATGCGGATGTCTGAGATGACCCCGAAATAATCGCGAGAGTCGAGCTTTTCGAGGCCTTCGGCGCCGGAGGTGGCGTCCTCGACCGAATAGCCGCGGCGCTCGAGAGCGGCGCGCAGGAATGCGGTGACCGAGGGCTCATCCTCGATGACAAGAATCGGTGAAGGAGTTCGCAATTCGAATGGCAAGGTCATCGCCCTGCTTCCTTGGCAATTGCCGCGGCGGTAGCGGCTTCCGTTGCGATCGGTACTCTCACGATGAAGGTGCTGCCCGGGCCGTCTTCATTGTTGCGGCAAAGGATCTCTCCGCCGTGGGCGCGAACGATTCCGTAGCAGATGCTCAGGCCCAGGCCGGTGCCCTTGGCGGCTTGTTTGGTGGTGTAGAAGGGATCGAAGATGCGTTCGGTATCTGGAACTCCGGTGCCGTTGTCGGAGATGGCGACTTCGATGTTTTGGTCACTGCGGCCGGTGTGAATGACGATATGCCCGCGTTGTCCAGCGTCTTGTACCGCGTCGTAGGCGTTGTTCAGGATGTTGAGGAAGACCTGTTGCAGCTGCTGAGCATCGCCTAAGGCCGGAGCGAGATTTTCGTCGAACTCTTCGGAGACCTCGACGCCATGGCTGGCGAAGTCGTAGCTGCGGAGCTTTATGGTCTGCCGCAGCACGTTGTTCACGTGCACGAGTTCGCGCTGCACGGGACGTTGGCGGGCGAAGCTGAGAAGATCCTGGACGATGTCTTTGGTGCGCTGAGTCTCGTGCAAGATGATTTGCAGGTCTTCGCGGGCGTTCTCGGGAATCGCGGGGTTTTCGAGAAGCAAGTCTGTAAAACCCAAAATAGCGGCCAGCGGGTTGTTGACTTCGTGGGCCACTCCGGAAACCAGGCGGCCGATGGAGGCCATTTTTTCGGAGTGCGCGAGCTTGGCCTGGAGCAATACGGCGTCGGTGATGTCGGTCATGACGACGACCACGCTGTTGACGAAATTTTGCTCGTCGCGCATGGGGCTGAGCGAGATCGAGAAGTGGCCCATGGATGCGTCACTGCGGCGGACGCGAAGTTCGAGATTTTCGACCTGGTGCCCGTGGGCGGTGGTGTCCAGGGCGGCTTCGAAATCGGACTGGTGCGAGGATTCGACCCAATCGACGAGGCGGTGGCCGATCAACTCGTCTTCGCGGTAGCCCGATTCGAAGCAGCGGCGGTTGGCGTAGCTGATGAGGCCGGCGGTGTCGAGCACCAAAATCATGCTTTGCGTGGTGTTAAGAATTTTCTGGTTGAAGTCGCGCTCGCGTTGCAATTGCGACTGGAAGGTGCGTTGTTCGGTGACGTCCAGCATCAGGCCGCGAATCTGGATGATTTTTCCGTTGGCGTCGCGGACAGCGGTGATGTTTTGCAGCGTGTGCAGCAGGGTGCCGTCTTTGCGGCGCAGGGTCTCTTCGTAGTTGCGTAGAACGCCGCGCTCGGACAGGGCGCGGGAAAAGCGCTCTCTGGCCGCAGGGACGGGGTAGAGATGGGGGCCGACGTCGGCGCGCAACAGTTCGTCGCGCGAGCCGTAGCCGAGCATGCGCACCATGGCATCGTTGACATCGAGAAAACGGCCATCGGGGGTGGCGAAAAACAGGCCTTCCTGGATGCTGTCGAAGAGTTCGCGGTAGCGGCGCTCGGCTTCGCGTCGGTCGGTCATATCCTTTAGAACGTGGATGGTGCGAGTGTCGTCGTCGGAAACCCCCGGAGTTCTGGAGGTGGATACCAGGAAGATGCGCTCAGGAGAGGCGACCACGTACTCTTCGCGGGCCTGCTGGGTATCGCGGCAGAAAGGGCAAGGCAGGTCGCTGCCGGTCTCGCCGATTTGTCTCAGGGTGTTCATCGCTTCGCCGACTAGGGCCACTGGCGGCACGCCGAGATAAGAGGCTAGAGAGCGATTGGTTCGAACGATTCGGAACGAGCGATCGTGGACGACGATGTAGTCGCTGATGGCGTCGATATCTTCGACCCATTGGCGTTTGGAGCGCTCTAGCTGCGAGAACCTGCGGAAATTTTCGAGCGACAGGGCCGCATGGCTCGCCAGAGCGTGGAGCAGATTTCGTTCGCTCTTCTCGAGCGTAGTGCGATCCCGAAGAAGGCAGACCGATCCGAGGATCTCGTCGTCGCTGGCGGTGATCGGGACAAGGATAACCGCGACGCCCGGATGCTCGGCTGAGGAGTTGAGCGCCGAATCCGACGCAAGCGGGCGAACCTCGACTTCGCGCCGGTGTTCGCGGGCCACACGCACGAGGGCGCTGTGTTGTGAAGGCTCGAGAGGATTGTCGCGGGAATTCGCTTGGTAAAGGTCGGTCTCACGGCCGCGAAAGACCATGACGCCGCCCCAATTGGCGTTCAGCATGCGCGTGGCGCGTTCGGCGAAGCGTTCCAGAAAGCCCGGAAGATGGCGAGACTGTGCCGCGTCAACGGCAAGCTCCATCAATTCATCGGCTTCTCGCTTCTGTGGCCGAGCGGGCGCCTTGGATTCGCGGCTGCGGGTAAGACGACCTGAGGTTTTAGGCGTTGCTCTAGGCATGTTTGATCGAGACGCACTGCCGGCGTCTCAATTTGATGACATCCACGCAGTACCACGCTA
>Ga0080027_10001023_pt1 | contig 11429 bp, 8 predicted proteins | sample OrgsoiDNA2013046_FD_70962 | JGI IMG/M metagenome (GOLD analysis project Ga0080027, IMG submission 70962) | Permafrost soil microbial communities from the Arctic, to analyse light accelerated degradation of dissolved organic matter (DOM) -... | ecosystem: Environmental > Terrestrial > Soil >...
GGCTGCATCGGGCAGCCAGGTGTGGAACGGCCACAGCGGTGCCTTGATGGCAAACGCGACGAAGAATCCCATGAACAGCCAGCGCTCGTCGTTGCCAGCCAGATGCAGGTGCTGCAACGAGGAATACAAGAACGTATGGCCGCCGACGACATAAAGCCCGATGATCGCGGCAAGCATCATGAGGCCGCCGAACAGGCTGTAGAGCAAGAACTTCAGCGCCGCATAAGACGATCGTGACGTACCCGCGCTGCCGACGATGAAGTACATCGGGATCAACATCGCCTCGAAGAACACGTAGAACAAGAAGACGTCGGTCGCAGCGAACACGCCGATCAGCAACGTTTCCATCGCCACCAGCAGGCCGAGATAAGTCTTGACGCTGCGCTTCGTGTTCTCGCATTCGTTCCAGGATGCCAAGATCACGACCGGCCACAACACGGCTGTCAGCAAGATGAGCACGAGCGCGATGCCGTCGATCCCGACCGCGTAGTGGATGCCGAAGGCTGGAATCCAGCTGACGTCCTGGTTGAACTGGAAGCGATCGCCGTGCGGCGCGAACTGAGTGGCCATCGCGATCGTGAGTGCCAACGTCACCAACGAGAAGCCGAGTGCGACCTGTTTTACCCGCTTGACGCTGGCCGCGGGAAGCGCGGCCACGACGGTGGCTCCGACGAGCGGCACCGCGCCTATGACCGTGAGCCAAGGGAAACTCATGTCAGCCTCTCACCAGAAGGAGAGCGGCCAGGACGAGGACGACGCCGCCGAACATCGACAACGCGTACGACCGGACGAAACCGCTTTGAAAACGGCGGAAGCGGCTCGACGTCCCGCCAACGAATGCGGCGAACCCGTTGACGAAGCCGTCGATGCCGCGGTTGTCGAAGTAGACGAGCAACCTAGTGAGGTACTGGCCGGGCCGCATGAACACCGACTCGTTGAACGCGTCACCGAGCAGGTCGCGACGGGCAGCTACGGTGAGCGGACCACCAGCAGGAGCAACCGCCGGCACCGGGCGTCGCGCGTAGAGCAACCACGCGCCGACCACGCCGAGGACGACGATGCCGGCCGTTGCGAGGCCGATCACCCCGATCGGCTTGAACGCGACATCGGCAGGCCTCGGCACGACGACCGAAAGGAACTTGGCGAGGCGACCGCTGAGGATCAGCGCGTAGCCACCCCCGACCGAACCGATCGCGAGGATCCACATGGGCACCGTCATCACGCCGGGCGACTCGTGGGGATGCACGCCTTCGGACCAGCGCTTCTCGCCGAAGAACGTCATGATCATCACGCGAGTCATGTAGAACGCGGTCAAGCCGGCGGCCGCGAGCGCGCAACCACCGAAGATCGCCCCAGACGTGCCGCCCTTGTGGAACGCCGCTTCGATGATGGCGTCCTTGGTGAACCAGCCGGCCAGGCCCGGGAAGCCAATGATCGCCAGATAGCCGAGCCCGAACGTGATGAATGTCGCCGGCATCAACTTGCGCAGCCCGCCGTAGCGGCGCATATCGACCTCGTCGTTCATGCCGTGCATGACGGAGCCCGCTCCGAGGAAGAGTCCAGCCTTGAAGAAACCGTGGGTGAGAAGGTGCGCGATACCGAACGCGTACCCCGCGGGCCCGAGCCCGACCGCCAACATCATGTAGCCGATTTGGCTCATCGTAGAAGCGGCCAGCGCCTTCTTGATGTCGTCTTTCGCGCAACCCACGATGGCGCCGAAGACCAGTGTGACCGTGCCAACGATCGCGACCGCCAGCCTGGCCTGCGACGAGACATCGAAGATGAAGTTCGACCGTGCGATCAAATACACGCCGGCGGTGACCATCGTCGCCGCGTGGATCAAGGCCGAGACTGGGGTTGGGCCTTCCATGGCATCGCCGAGCCACGACTGCAGTGGAACCTGGGCCGACTTGCCGCACGCACCCAGCAGCAGGAGAACACCGATCCACGTCATGGTGGCATGCGACGCCTGCGGTGCGCCCGCCTTCACATCCGCAAAGCTGAAACTGCCGAACGTCGTGAACATCAGCATGATGGCGATCGACAGACCGAAGTCACCGATGCGGTTGACGACGAACGCCTTCTTCGCGGCGGTGGCGGCAGACGGCTTGTACGACCAGAAGCCGATCAGCAGATACGACGCGACACCGACGCCTTCCCAGCCGAAATACAGGGCGACGAAGTTGTCGCCGAGTACGAGCAGAAGCATCGACGCGACGAACAGATTCAGATAGGCGAAAAACTTACGGCGCTCGGGATCATGCGCCATGTATCCCATCGAATACACGTGGATCAGCGAGCCGACGCCGGTGATGAGCAGCACGAAGCAGATCGAGAGCGGGTCGATCAGGAAGTTTGCGTTCGCTCGGAAACCGGCCACCGGCGTCCAGCTGAACAGATGCTCGTCGATGCTGCGGCCGGTCGACCCCTTGCCGATCAGACTGAAGAAGAGGACGACGCCGAGCACGAACGACGCGATCGGCGCGGCGACGCCGAGGTAATGGCCCCACGCGTTGGTGCGACGGCCACCTATAAGCAGGATCGCGGCACTGAACAGCGGCATGCCCACCAGCAGCCAGGTGACGGTGAAAGCGCCGCTAGCGACCGTCACAACTGCTCCCTCATCAGCGTCATCAGTACTTCAGCAAGCTGGCGTCGTCGACCGAAGCCGAGCGGCGGGTGCGGTACACGGACACGATGATGGCCAATCCGACGACCACCTCGGCGGCGGCGACGACCATGACGAAGAACGCCATGATCTGGCCGTTCAGGTCACCGTTGATGCGCGAAAACGTGACGAGCGCGAGGTTACCCGCGTTCAACATGAGTTCGACGCACATGAACAGGACGATGGCGTTGCGGCGAAGCAGCACGCCGAGCGAACCGATGGTGAAGAGGATCGCTGACAAATAGAGGTAGTAGGTCGGACTCACGGCGACCCCTTGCCCGTCGGTAGACCGAGCTCGGCCGGCTGGGGGTTGCGTCCGCGCTCAATGCGCAGCGCCTCGATGGCAGGTGGCACACTCAGCTCGGACGGCGAGCCGTCGGGAAGCAATGCCGGCGTGTCGACCGCGTTGTGCCGGGCGTAGACCCCTGGCCCTGGCAGCGGCGTCGGGTGTGCGCCGGGCTTGAACCGGTCGCGCATCTGGTCCTGCTGGCTGCGCCGGGGCTCGTGGCGCTCGCGATGCGCGAGCACCATGGCTCCGAGAGCAGCGGTGATCAGCAGAGCGCTGGTGACCTCGAACGCAAAGATGTAGCGGGTGAACAGCAGCTTCGCGATCTCGAAGATGTTGCCTTGCCCCGGAATCACGTTGCCCTGGTCATCCTTGGGGTTGTTCACGTCGGCCAGCCCGACGCTGCTCTTGATCGCAGCTTGCCGGATGCCCGCGAACAACAGCAGTAAGAACCCGATACCGGCAACCGCGGCGGCGAGTCGCTGACCGCGCAGCGTCTCGACGAGGCTCTCTCGCGTATCGACACCGATCAACATGAGCACAAACAAGAACAGCATCATGACAGCACCGGTGTAGACGATGACCTGCACGAACGCGAGGAACGGCGCATCTTGCGCGGCGTAGAACACCGCGAGCGACAGCATGACGCTGCCAAGCAACAGTGCACCGTGCACGGTGTTGCGGGAGAAGACCATGCCGAGCGCGGCGAGCACGGAGAGCGGCGCGAAGATCCAGAAGATCGCCGTCTCGGCCGCGCTGCCCTGCAGACTCGACGCGAGGACGAGGGCAGGCACTAGTCGGTCACCCCCTCGGCCGAATCAGGGGCCTCGACCTCGGCGCCCATGACGTGCGCGGCGGGGGTGCCCCGGTAGTAGTCCTTCGCGTCAGCGAGGCGCATCGGATGCGGCGGCAATTCCATACCTGGCGCAAGCGGCGCGAGCAACTGCTCTTTGGTAAAGATGAGGTCGGCTCGGTTGTCGTCGGCCATCTCGTATTCGTTGCTCATCGTCAGCGCACGGGTCGGGCATGCCTCGATGCACAGGCCGCACAGGATGCAGCGCAGGTAGTTGATCTGGTAAACGCGGCCATACCGCTCGCCCGGAGAGAACCTCTCGTCGTCGGTGTTGTCGGCACCCTCGACATAGATCGCGTCTGCCGGACATGCCCACGCGCACAGTTCACAACCGACACATTTTTCAAGGCCGTCGGGGTGCCTGTTGAGAACGTGTCGCCCGTGGAATCGCGGCATCGTCGTCTTCTTCTGCTCTGGGTACAACTCGGTGTTGACCGACTTGAACATGGTCGCGAAGGTGACGCCGAACCCCTTGACGGGCCCGAAGAAGCTACTCATCGGGGCCTCCGATGCCGTCGGCGGGATCGTCGCCATCACCTGCGGGCAGAACCGTCCGCGATGGCCCGGCACCGACGCGCACCGGTCGCCGGGGCGGAAGCTGCTGCCCTGGCATCGGCGGCACCGGAAACCCGCCTGCATACGGATCGAATGGTGCGAGGCCGGCGAGGTCCTGTTCAGCCTGCACGGCGAGCTGCTTCTTCTGCTGAGCGCCGTCGTAAATGAACGACACGACCACCACTGCAGCTGCCACCCCGCCGACGCCGTAGATGAGCTGGGTGCGGTCGAGTACCTTGATCGCGGCCTCGACCATGATCCAGATCAGGCTGACCGGGATCAGCACCTTCCAGCCAAACTTCATGAACTGGTCGTACCGCAGCCGCGGCAGGGTACCGCGAAGCCAGATGAAGCCGAAGAGAACGGCGAAGAGCTTGCCGAAGAACCACAACATCGGCCAGTAGCCGGTATTCGCGTCGCTCCACAGCGAAATCGGCCACGGTGCGCGCCAACCACCGAGGAACAGTGTGGTCATCAGCGCCGAGACGGTGACCATGTTGATGTACTCGGCGAGAAAGAACAGCGCGAACTTCAGGGAGGTGTACTCGGTGTGGAACCCGCCGACAAGTTCGCCTTCGGCCTCCGGCAGGTCGAACGGCGCGCGGTTGGTCTCGCCCACCATCGAGATGCCGTAGACGAGGAACGACACCGACGCGGTCACCGCGAACCACCGCGGCTGCTGGGCCGCCACGATCGCGGACGTGGACAGCGATCCCGACTGAATGAAGACACCGACGAAGGACAGGCCCATTGCCACTTCGTAGCTGATCATCTGGGCTGCCGACCGCACTCCACCGAGCAAGGGGTACGTCGATCCACTCGACCAGCCGGCGAGAACGATGCCATAGATGCCCATCGAACTCATCGCAAGCACGAACAGCACTGCGACCGGCAGATCGGTGAGTTGAAGATTGGTGTGCTGGCCGAAGATCGAGACCGTCGGCCCGAACGGGATCACCGCGAACGCCATGAACGCCGGAATCGCCGAGATGATCGGCGCCAGGATGAACACGACTTTGTCAGCAGCAGTCGGGATGAGGTCTTCTTTTAGGGCCAGCTTGATGCCGTCGGCGAGGCCTTGCAGCAGGCCGAATGGGCCGACCCGGTTCGGCCCGAGACGCTGCTGCATGCGCGCGACGACCCGCCGTTCGGCCCAGATCATGAACAGCGTCATGACCATGAGGAACCCGAACACCACAACGGTCTTGGCGATAATTAGCCACCACACGTCGCGGTGGTCTGGTGCGCTGATCGCGCTGGCCAGGAGGCTCGCGGTCATGCGGCACCTCCGGCAAGACTGACGACCGCGCCGGCGCCGACGCCAAGGGTGCGGTGCACCTCGCTGCCGGCCGAGCGCGTCGGCACCCAGACCACGGCGTCGGGCATCGCGGTGATCAACAGGTCGAGAGTTATCGCACCACGACGGGTGCGGATCGTGACCGGTGCGCCATCGACGAGGCCGAATGCACGTGCGGTCGCCGGCGAAAGGTGAGCGTGTAGCGGCTTGGCCGTGGCGGCCAGATAGGGCGTGCCTGCTTGCAGGCTGCCTTTGTCGATCAACTCGTGCCAGGTCGCCAGAATCGCCTGCCCTGCCGTGAGTTTGACCGCCTTCGCCGGAGGACTCACCGACGGGGCCGTAGGCGCCGAACCAGACCGGGTCGACAGCGCCTCAATTTCGGCCCGGGCGGTACGTACGTCGGGCAAGCCGAGATGGACATCGAGTGCGTCAGCCAGTGCGTTGAGCACCTCGAGATCGAGTAGTTGACCGGTGTCGCGCAGCGAGGCCTCGAACGGGCGCGACCGGCCCTCCCAGTCCATGAACGTGCCGGCTTTCTCCGCTGCTGCGGCGACGGGGAACACCACATCGGCGGCATCGGTGACCGCACTGCGACGCAATTCAAGGCTGACGACAAACTGCGCCGCGTCGAGTGCGGCGCGGGCTGCCATCGGATCGGGCATGTCGTCGGGGTCAACACCGGCAATCAGCAGCGCGCCGAGGTCGCCGGCCGCCGCGGCTTCGAAAATGCGGGCGGTATCACGGCCGGGCTTCGCCGAGATGGACGTCGCCCAGCGCAGCGCGACCTGAGCGCGCGCGCCGTCGTCGGCCAGGGCACGACCGCCGGGAAGAAGGTTCGGCAACGCGCCGGCTTCGATTGCACCCCGCTCACCAGCGCGACGCGGTACCCACGCCAACCGGGCCCCGGTCGCATCGGCGAGCGCGACCACCGCTGACAATCCGCCCGGCACACCGGCGAGTCGCTCGCCGACGAGTATCACCGCACCAGGCAGGGCAAGGCCGGCCGCGGTCTCAGTGAAGAGCGTCGATTGCTCGCCAACGCCGGCGGGTGAATTGACCGAGTGATTGGCTGCGAGTGCGTGCAGAACGGCTGCCTCGGTGCCCGGGATCGCCGCGATCAGCTGGCCGCTCATCTTGTCGAGAGCGCGTGTTGCCAAGGCAGCGATGGAGATCACCTTGGCCCGCTTCTTTAACGCCGCCTTGCGCAGACGCAAGAAGACGATCGGCGATTCCTCCTCCGGCTCGAAGGCCACCAGCAACACCGTCGGTGCGGCTTCGAGATCGTCGTAGGTCACCTCGACCGACCGGCCGGCGACGTGCGAACCGAGGAACGCGAGCTCCTCGTCGGAGTGCACCCGGGCTCGAAAGTCGATGTCGTTGGTGGCCAGTGCAACGCGGGCGAATTTCGCGTAAGCGTAGGCATCTTCGACGGTGAGGCGACCGCCGACAAGGACGCCCACGCCCGCGCCCGAGCGCGCGGCCGCAAGACCGGCCGCGGCGGCGCGCAACGCTTCCGGCCACGATGTCGGCACCAGCTCGCCGTCGTCGTTTCGCACGAGGGGGGTATCGAGCCGGTCGGGCGCAGTCGCGTAACTGAACGCCCAGCGACCCTTGTCGCAGTTCCACTCTTCGTTGACGTCGAAGTCGACCCCGGCGAGCCGACGCAACATCTTGCCCCGGCGGTGGTCGTTTCGCTGCCCGCAACCCGAGGCGCAGTGCTCACAAACGCTGGGCGACGACACGAGGTCAAAGGGCCGGGCCCTGAAGCGGTACTGGGTACCGGTCAGCGCGCCGACGGGGCAGATCTGCACGGTATTGCCGGAGAAATATGAGTTGAACGGTTGGTCTTCGTAGACCGCCACTTGCTCGAGAGCCGATCGCTCGAGCATCTCGATAAACGGATCACCGGCGATCTGCTGGGCGAAGCGCGTGCACCTCGTGCACAGCACGCACCGCTCGCGGTCGAGCAGCACCTGGGCTGAGATCGCAATCGGCTTCGGGTAGGTGCGCTTGACGTCGCGGAACCTGGACTCGGAGTAGCCGTTCGTCATCGTCTGATTCTGGAGTGGACACTCGCCGCCCTTGTCGCACACCGGGCAGTCGAGTGGGTGGTTCACGAGCAGCAACTCGATGACGCCGTTCTGCGCCTTCTCCGCAACCACCGACGTGTACTGCGTCTTCACGACCATGCCTTCGGTCACGACGGTGGTGCACGACGCCATCGGCTTGCGCTGGCCCTCGACCTCAACCAGGCACTGGCGGCAGGCGCCCACCGGGTCGAGCAGCGGGTGCTCGCAGAACCGAGGCACCTGAACGCCGACGAACTCCGCGGCCCTGATCACCAACGTGCCCTTAGGCACCGCAACCTCGAAGCCGTCGACCGTGAGCGTGACCAAGTCGGGCCGCGGCTGAGCAGGCGGATTGGCGCCGCTTGCGGGCGGATTCGTCGTCACGGTCATGCGTCAGCTCCGGCGAAGACGGTAGAAGCCACCGGGTCGAACGGGCAGCCGCGGCCATCGAAGTGCGCGATGTACTCGTCGCGGAAATATTGGATCGACGACGTCACCGGGCTCGTTGCGCCATCGCCTAGTGCGCAGAACGCCCGGCCCAAAATGTTCTCGGACAGGTCGAGCAACGTGTCGAGGTCGTGCTCGTCACCCTCACCACGCTCGAGCCGCTCGAGGATCTGCACATACCAGAACACGCCCTCGCGACACGGCGTGCATTTGCCGCATGACTCGTGCGCGTAGAACTCGCTCCACCGCAACACCGCGCGCACGACACAGGTGGTCTCGTCGAAAAGCTGAAGTGCGGTCGTGCCGAGCATCGACCCATGTACGGGTGGGCCTTCGAAATCCAGCGGGACGTCGAGGTGCTCGGCGGTAAACAAGGGAGTCGACGAGCCGCCCGGCGTCCAGAATTTGAGTTCGTGGCCGTCGCGCATACCGCCGGTGGCGTCGAGCAACTCGCGCAGTGTGATGCCGAGAGGCGCTTCGTATTGGCCGGGCCGCGCGACGTGGCCGGAGAGCGAGAAGATTTTGAAGCCGGGCGACTTCTCGCTGCCCATCTTCTTGAACCAGTCGGCACCGCCACGCACGATGGCCGGCACGCTCGAAATTGTCTCGACGTTGTTGATGACAGTCGGGCACGCGTATAGACCCTCGACCGCGGGGAAGGGCGGCCGCAATCGGGGCTGGCCGCGAAAGCCTTCGAGTGACTCAAGCAGCGCGGTCTCTTCGCCACAGATGTAGGCACCGGCCCCGATGTGCACGACGACGTCGATGTCGAAATCCGAGCCGAGCACGTTCGTGCCGATGAACCCCGCGACCTTGGCTTCCTCGACCGCATTGAGCAATCGCCGTACGACATGCAGAACCTCGCCGCGCACGTAGATGAAGGCCTGGCTGGCCCGGATCGCGTACGCCGAGATCAGCACACCTTCAAGCAGCGTGTGCGGGCTGGCCATCATCAGCGGGATGTCTTTGCACGTGCCGGGCTCGCTCTCGTCGGCATTGACGACGAGGTAGTGCGGCTTGCCGTCGCCTTGCGGGATGAAGCCCCACTTCATACCGGTGGGGAACCCTGCACCGCCTCGACCTCGAAGGCCGGAATCCTTAACTAGCTGGATCAGAGCATCGGGCGCCATCGTGAGCGCGTCGCGCAGGGCGCCGTACCCGCCGGTGCGTTGGTAAGCGGCGAGAGTCCACGAGTTAGGCGTGCCCCAGTTCGCGGTGAGCACCGGGGTGAGGGAGAAGGTCATGCGCGCTTCTCCGCCGCAGCGCCGATTGCTGGCGCCGACTCTTTGCGTTCTTTGGCGAGCTCGAGGCCGGCCAGTGACTCGGGCCCAGCGGATGGACCCTCACCCACGAGCCCATCAGCAAACCCCGCGAGTACCCGCGACGTTTCGACGTGCGTGATAAGCGGTGCACCGCGGGTAGGCAACGGGAGGTCGCCTGAGCGCAACTTGTCGACGAGCCCTTTGGCGGTCTCGACGGTCTGGTTATCGAAGAACTCCCAGTTGACCATGACGACCGGCGCGTAGTCGCACGCTGCGTTGCACTCGATGTGCTCAAGCGTCACCTTGCCGTCGAGCGTCGTGCCACTGTTGGCAACCCCGAGATGATCCTTGAGCGCAGCGAAAATCGCGTCGCCGCCCAGGATCGCGCACAGCGTGTTCGTGCACACGCCGACGTGGTAGTCGCCACACCTGCGGCGCTTGTACATCGTGTAGAACGTGCTGACCGATGCGACCTCAGCCGTGGTCAGGCCGAGCAACTCGGCCACCAGCTTGATGCCGTCGGGTGAGACATAGCCCTGCTCGGCCTGCGCCAGGTACAACAGCGGCATGATGGCCGATCGGGCGCGCGGGTAGCGAGCAATGGCCTCGGCGGCGAGTGTCCGAACTCGCGCCTTCGCGTCGTCGGACAGCGGATCGGCGGCCACCGCGCCTGGGCTGAGTCTCGGGTCGAGGACGACCGTCGGCAGCCCGTTCGTACCGTTGTCACTGTGGTTGTGGCTCATCGATCGCACCCACCCATCACCGGATCGAGGCTCGCGACCGACGCGATGACGTCGGCGATGAGACTGCCCTCGCACACGGCCGGAACTGCCTGGAGATTGACAAACGATGGCTCGCGAAGGTGCACCCGGTAGGGCTTTGTGCCACCGTCACTCACGAGGTGGACGCCGAGTTGCCCGCGCGGCGATTCGATCGGCTGATACACCTGGCCGGGAGGAACATGGAAACCCTCAGTGACCAGCTTGAAGTGATGGATGAGCGACTCCATCGAGGTGGCCATGATGTGGCGGATGTGGTCGAGTGAGTTACCCATGCCGTCGGCGCCGAGAGCCAGCTGCGCAGGCCAGGCGATCTTCTTGTCTTCCACCATCACCGGGCCGGGACGCAGCCGATCGAGACACTGCTCGACGATCTTCACCGACTCGCGCATCTCATCCATGCGGACGAGATAACGCGCGAAGCAGTCACCTTCGGTCTGCGTCGGCACGTCGAACTCGTAGGTCTCGTAGCCGCTATACGGCTGGCTCTTGCGCAGATCCCACGGCAATCCGGCCGCTCGCAACAGCGGGCCGGTGACGCCGAGCGCGACACACGCATTGACATCGAGGTAGCCGACCCCCTCAAGCCTCTTGATCCAGATCGGCTGGCCCGTGAGCAGCTTGTGGTATTCGTCGATGCGGCCGGGCATGATCTGGACGAACTCGCGAATCTTCTCAACTGCGCCGGGCGGAAGATCCTGAATGACACCGCCGGGGCGAACGTAGGCGTGATTCATGCGCAGGCCGGTGATCATCTCGAAGATGTCGAGGATCTGCTCGCGCTCGCGAAACGCATACAGCATGGCCGACAACGCACCGATCTCAAGGCCACCGGTACCGAGCCACACCAAGTGCGACGAAATACGGTTCAGTTCCATCATCATCACGCGGATGACCTGCGCGCGAACCGGCACCTCGTCGGTGATGCCGAGCAACTTCTCGACCGCCATCGAGTAGGCACTTTCGGTGAACAACGGCGACAGATAGTCGGCGCGGGTCAGGAAAGTCACGCCTTGGGTGAAGTTGCGGTACTCACAGTTCTTCTCGATGCCGGTGTGCAGGTAGCCGATCGCGAGACGGGCTTGGGTCACCGTCTCGCCGTCGAGTTCGAGGATGAGCCGAAGCACGCCATGAGTCGATGGGTGCTGCGGCCCCATGTTGACGACGACGCGTTCGGCGTGCTCGTTCGTCGCGTCGGCTGCGACGTCGTCCC
>Ga0080027_10001024_pt1 | contig 11426 bp, 8 predicted proteins | sample OrgsoiDNA2013046_FD_70962 | JGI IMG/M metagenome (GOLD analysis project Ga0080027, IMG submission 70962) | Permafrost soil microbial communities from the Arctic, to analyse light accelerated degradation of dissolved organic matter (DOM) -... | ecosystem: Environmental > Terrestrial > Soil >...
GGAACCAGCAGGACGTCATCTACTACGGGGCCGGACCGAACGTGTTCATCTTCCCGGGATCGCTGGTCACGCCCTTCCTGTCGGCTGCCGCGGGCGGCGCCTGGTCTCGCCCCAAGGCGGATCAGTTCCAGATTCCCCGGACCAACTACGCGATGGTCGATGTGGGAGGCGGGCTGCTGATCGCGCTGAAGAAGCGCGTCACCTTGCGGGGCGACGCCCGACACTACGTCATCTTCGATCCCAACCACACCCAGCGAGTGCAGGAGTATAGCGGTGCCCTCAGTATCATCTTCTGACGCATCACTTTCTGACGCGCGTTGGGCAGGATCGCGGCGCATGCCGCGGCTCACGGCCGTCATCCTGGCCGCGGCGCTGGGCCTGGCGGGGTGTGGGCATCTGGGGGTGAAGGCGCATCAGCGCGAGCTGCTGGCGGACCGGATCATGAAACTGGACGGTGACGCCCAGGAAAAGGCCGCCGACGAGCACGTGCTCTCCAATCGCGAGGGGGCCATCGGTGGAACCGGGACCGCCGGCGGAGGGTGCGGTTGCAATTAATGGGAGAATCCAGAACCGGCGCGACCGTCAAGATCGCCGTCGCCGTCGCCGTCGCCGTGGGCCTGTTCCTGGCGCTCTCGTCGGGGAGCCGGGCCCACGCCGTGGAGCTGGACGCCGCCCAGCGGGTCACCCTGTTCCGCGAGGCTTCCTCGTCGCGGAGCGGGATCTGCGCCGACAAGGGCAACTGTGATCTGACCGTGATCCATCCCCAGACCGACATCAGCGCCACCTTCGGTTCGGGCGTGAGCATGGCGGGCGGTTACGCCGTCGACATCGTGAGCGGCGCGACGCCCAAGGTGTTCGGGGTGGACGCGGTCTCGACGGCCACGCGCTTCTCCGACACCCGCCAAGAGGTTCGAGGCGCACTGACCTACGCGCGTCCCACGGCCGAGGTGACCGCCGGCTACAGCTACGGCTGGGAGAGCGACTACAAGTCGAACGGGCTCACGGTGACCACCCGCAGCGACATCCTCGATCATCAGGTGACGCTGGGCTTCGGCTACACCCACAACTTCGACACCGTGTGCGATCAGGACAACACCGCCAGCGCAGGCCGGCCCCTCGATCGGGTGGCCCTATCCTCCTCGCAGAATTGCTTCAAATCCGGCGCCGGCGCCCAGGGCACCGTCACGCACGCCTTGAACATCGACTCGCTCGAGCCCTCCGTCACCTGGGCGGCCACGCCACGCCTCTTGCTGCAGGGAGGGGCCACCGTCCAGATCCTGGATGGGTTTCAATCGAATCCCTACCGTCAGGTCGAGCTGGGCAGCGCCGCCCGCACACCCCAGGAGACCGTTCCCAACCTTCGTCAGCGCTTCGCCGTCTTCGGGCGGAGCGCCTACGCCTTCCCGCGAACCCGCACCGCGCTGCACGCCATGACCCGCCTGTACCGCGACACCTGGGCGGTCGAGGCCGTCACGGGCGAGCTGCTCGTCAACCAGTACCTGGCCAAGTTCCTGCTCTTCTCGGTCCGGGGTCGTGTACACGCGCAGCGGGGCGCGAGCTTCTACCGCGATGCCCGCGGCTATCGACTGCTCGGGCCCAACGGCCAGTACTGGACCGGCGACCGCGAGCTCTCGCCCATGGAGAACCTTCTGGTCGGAGGAAAGTTCGCTTACATCCGGATCCCCGAGCCCGGTGCGCCTCACTTCTTCAACGAGATCGAGGCGGCCGCGAAATGGGAGGGGCTTTTCTATCGACTGGATTCGGCCCTGGCGCCCAACGCCGACCGCAAGCTGGCCATGATCTGGCAACTGGCCATCTCTCTTCGCTTCTGACGAGCGCCGAATCTCGGATCTCATGGGCCGACGTCGGTGGACTGCGGGCTGGCGATCTCGGATTGCTGGACGTTGTCGGTGGACTGGCGGCTGGAGTCGGTGGTCTGCGGTCGCGCGAAGGCTCCCTCGTCGCGCGAGTCGGCAGCCTGGATCTGCGGGGCCATCCAGCGTTGCATCCGGCGGGTCGTGGCCGTGAAAGCCAGGTAGATCCAGGTCTGGCGTTCGTGAAAGGTCAGATTGTCGGCCCGGAGGCGCGCGGCCCTCTGGGACCATCGCAACCCCGTCTCCACGATCAGGTTCTCGGAGACCAGGTGACGTACAGGCAGGGCCAGCTCGAGGGTGGTCTCGTCGGCGCTGGCATTGGGATCCGGAGGGGCTGATGCTCGCAGGCTGGTGGTCAAACCTCCCTCCAGTACGACCGTCCAGTCGGGCTCGAACAGCACGACTGAGCGCAGGACGGATATCGCCCGCGGACCGGCCACCCGCAGGACCGGATCCACGAAATAGTCGATGGTGAGGCCGAGCGTACCCCGCCACGAGACGCCCCGCCGGCCGAGCAAAACTCCGTTGAGCTCGACGTTGCCCACCGGTCTCAGGAGCGACCCCGGAGTCGTCACCGCGCCGGACGTATCCGTGATCACGACGGGCGTGGTGCCCCGGTCCCGGGCATAAGTGACCCCGGCCGCCAGCCGGAGCTCGCTGCTCCAGGTGAGACGCCGGCGCCAACCCACCTCGGGCGTCACGGCGAAGACCTCGATGTTGTTGTCGAGGCTGCGATCGGAGACGGCGGCGGTCAGAACCAGATCGTCGCGGCGCGAGATGCGCCCGATGCCGCTCGCTTCGAGCGACAAGTTGGTCTGCCGGAACGAAGCGAACGAATTCATCATCTGCGCCAGCCCCGTGTCCCCGAGCGTGCGGCGGCTCTCGACGTCGAACATGGTCTCGAAGCGCCAGAGGCGCTGGGCGTCCCAGCGGAGACCCGTGCCGGCCGAGGCCACGAAGATCTTCGCCACGGGCGGCAGCTGCGACTGATTGGGCAGGATCGCGGTCAGGGCGGCGTAGTCGACCTCACCGTACGAGGCCGAGGCTCTCTCGATGAGCCGGATGCGTGGCGTGGCGTCGACGGTGGCGGACAGGTTCGCCACCTGCAGGATCAGGGTCTTGTTCGTCCCGTAGGGATTGGGCCGTCGCCACAAGAACCGCGGCCCGTAGTTGAACAGGATCTGCCGGTTGTGGCCCTGGTCCTCCAGCTCGAGGATGGGAGCCACGACCGCCGCCGCGGCCCCGTGTGGCTCGAGATCCTGGGGGGTACCCGCCGGCTGATCTCTCACGAAGGGGGCCTGCCCGACGCGGCCCTCGGTCACGACGGTTCCGTACGCCCCGAGCTCCCCCGACAGGAGGAGCAGTCCTGCCAGCGGCACAAGCCCGAGCACGCTTGCTACTCCACGACGACGACGTCACCGTCGCGCAGCCGAAATTGCGCGGTCTGCGGATCCGCCGAGGTCAGGTCCCTGGAGCTGAACCGGATGCGATAGTCTTTTTCGCCGGCCCGGACCACGAAGATCCGATCGCTGGATGCAAAGGCCGTGAGCCAGCCCGCGGCGGCCAGCGCGGCGGTCACGCTCCGGTCGCGCGTCAATTCGTAGGGTCCAGGGGTCTTGACCTCACCAACCACGTTCACGCGCGCGGCGCCGCGGCGAGCGATGGACACGGTGACGCGCGGGCTGACCACCACGTTCGTCAAGCGGAGCTGGATCAGCTCGGCGACTTGCTCGGGGGTCTTTCCGTCCACGTACACGTTGCCGAGAGCGGGGTGGGTGTAACCGCCATCCTCCCGGACCACGAATTCACCCGACAGGCTGGTCTGATCTTGCACGTGAACCAGGATGGTGTCGCGAGCATGGATCAGCGATTGGTTCTCCGCCGCGGCCGCCGGCACGTCCTTGGCCCACACGAAAGGCCTCTCGGTGGCGCAACCGCTCGCGGCCACCAGGAGGGACGTCAGAACCAGACCTAACAGACTCGAATTGATGGGCACGGTGGTGACGATAACTTAACGCGCAAAAGGCGGTCTGCGATAGTCCACCGCGGAGGTTGGACTGTTGACGACCCGCCGCCCCTCTCGAAAGGTGATCATGATGGCGGCCAGCACCAGCCCACCAAATAGCCCCATCGCCGATCGCAGCGCCAGGACCTTCACGGTCTTGGGCTTCTCCAGCCGCGGCGAGGTGATGATGTCGTAGCGGGACTCGGCGGAGACCCGCTCGATGCTCAGCTGCAGCTCGGCCTTCTTCAACTTCTCGAACAGCTGGCTGTGCAGGCGATTGGTCGCGTCCTGCGTGTGGTTGAGCTCCTGCACGCGCTCCTCGACACGCGGCAGATCTCCCACGACCTTTCGAACCTTGCCCAGGCTGGCCTCGGTGTCGGCCAGATCGGCCTTGGCGGCTGACAGCTGCGCCTGCAGGGTGGTGACCTTGTTTCCCAGCAGCTGCTGGGCGGGGTTGGCCTGCCGATCGAGCAGGGGGGTCTCCTTGCTCATCTCGTCGCTGATCAGCTTCTCGATCCGTTGCTTCTCGTCCTTGAGCTGCCGCACGTCCGGGTGGCCTTCGGCCAGCCCAGCCGCGTAAGCCTCGCTCAGCTTCCGGTTGATGGTCGCCAGCGAATCCCGGTACACCTGCGACGACTGCAACCTTGCTTGCGCCAGAGGCGAGTCGGCGGCCAGCTCACTCCGTTGGGCATAGAGATCCGCTTGCAACCGTCGAACCTGCGCCAGCAACTCGGCGCGGCGGCTCTCGAGCGCGAACCGGCTCGAATGAGTCTGAAGGGACTCCTCGGGGAGCCGATCCGAGTTGAGCTCGCGAAAACGCGTTCGCTCGGTCGCGATCTTGGCCTGATCCTTTTCGACCTGTTTCAGCTGATTCTGCAGAAACTCGGCCTCGGCGCTGAACACCCGGAGCGCCTTGGTGATCTCCGACTGCAGGTAGTTGCGCAGGTGAGCGTCCAGAAACTGGTCGGGCGCCGGGCGGCCGCGATCGAAGACCCCATCCTGGTAGGTGGCCCGGTAAGTGTGCTCATCGAGCGGGTCGAACCTCAGCCGGCTCGTGATCGCCGCGACGCGGGCCTCGTCGGGATCGACCCCGTCCAGGGTCAACAACGTGGACCGCACCAGCTCCGGATGGGTGAAGGCCCGCTCCGCGCCCCGAAAGAACTGGAGTGAATCCTCGGTCGGCCTCTCGGGATCGACCGGGTTCGACTTCATCTGCGGTTGCAGCTTCACCTCACAGAAGGCCGCCCGGGGCGGAGGGAAGACCAGGACCGATGCCAGGCCCAGGCCGGCGCCGAGGGCCAAGAGCGCGATGATCAGCTGGAAGTGGTGAGCCATGAACCGATAGAGGCCCACGATTCGGTGGACCACCTCGGCGAAGGACGCACCCTCGTCCTCGTCAACCGCGCTCGGCGGCAGCTGAAACTGAGTGGACGGCACCCGCGAGGGAGCCTGAGGGAAGCGCATGAGCGCTCCGCCGCCACCTCCTGCACCCGCCCCGGAGACCCCGCTCGACCACCGCTCGGGAGAAATCAAGGCGATGGTGGCGTCGGTCCGCCGGTCGAGCAGGAAGGTCAGCTCAACCGTTCCCACCACGAGCCGGTCCCCATTCTTGAGCCTGGCTCGCTTGATCCGCTCCCCACGCAGAAACGTGCCATTCGTGGAATTCAGGTCCTCGAGCTCGAACCCATCGCTCCCGTTGATGATCTGGGCGTGCTGTCCCGAAACGGAAGGATCGGCGATCGAGACGTCAGCCGCCTCGTTGCGGCCTATGACGATGGTGTTTCGGGTGAGCGCGTAGACACGCCCGGGATGATCCCCGTTGACCGCGATGAGAAACGCCTGCGCCTCCCCACCGGGCACAGCCCGGTCGAGCTCCGCATCGAGATCAGCCTCCGGCGCGGGCGCGGGGGAAGCGGCTCCTGATCCGTCACCTGGACCCGACGGTTCACTACTCATTCGTGATCTTCCCGAGGTTACCACGCTCATGCTGCGTCGCAACGTTTGTGCCGGCGTCGCAGTATCAATATGCGCCCTGGTTCTTCTTGGAACCCAGCATGGTCATGAAGATGATCTTCAGGTCGAGCGCCAGGTACCACCCGGTGATGTAGTCCAGATCGTAACGAACCCGCTGCTCCATCTTTTCCAGGGTGTCCGTTTCGCCGCGCAATCCGTTGACCTGGGCCCAACCGGTGATTCCGGGCTTCACCTTGTGGCGCAGCATGTACCCCTGAATCAGCGACCGATACGCTTGATTGTGGGCGACGGCGTGAGGGCGCGGGCCCACGATGGACATCTTGCCCGTGATGACCTGAAGGAACTGGGGAAGCTCGTCGATGGAGGTTCGCCGCAAGAATCGCCCGAGCGGCGTGACCCGCACATCCCCCTGGGTGGCCTGTTTGATCTCTGGCCCGTCCTCGCAGACGGTCATGGTCCTGAATTTGAGGACCCGGATCTCCTTGGCGTTCAGCCCGTACCGTCGCTGCCTGAAGAAGATCGGTCCCGGAGAGGTCAGCTTGATGGCGATCGCCACCACGATCATGGGGAGCGCGATCACCAGCAGGATGAGAGAGCCGAGCACCAGATCCTCGGTCCGCTTCAACCAGCCTGCCACCCCGTGAAAAGGCGAATCGTAGATGCTGACCACGGGGATGTTGGCGACCTGATGCCAGCGTCCGTGCATCAGGTCGTAGGTGAAGAAATCCGCCGCCAGGTAGACGGTGGCCGTGGTGTCGGCGAGCGCCTTGAGCACCTCGCCGATGCGGCCCTCCGCGCGAAGGGGTAGCCCGATGTAGATGATGTCGAGCTTGCCGGCGCGGGCGTCCTCGACCAGCTGCTCGGACGATCCGGCGAAGGGGCAATGCTGCCGTGCAAAACGCCGACGGCGCCTGGGGGACCGATCGTCGTAGAGGCCTGCCAGCCGCATACCCAGCCAGGGACGATCCACGATGCTGTCCGACAGCTTCTCGCTGATCTTGGTCGCCCCGAGGATCGCAACCGACTGCATGTTCCGGCCCTTGGCGCGCAGGTACCGCAGCAGGATGCGAGCAGCCATACGCCAGGCGCTGAGCAACAGGGGCGTGCTCAGGAACCATCCCACCGAGACGGCGCGCGAGAAGCTGGCGCTGGTCTTGGTGATGAACCCCAGCGCGAACAACATGACCGGCACCGCCAGCCAGGTGGTGAACGCCGCTTCCAGCTCGCGCGCAATGCGCTCGGAGCGCCAGGGCCGGTACAGGCCTCTCCATTCGGCGAGCAGGTTGAAGGCCACGAGCGCGATGGCCGTCGCGGCGGTCATGGGCGCGCGCCAGGAGTCTCGATAAAAGGTACACGCGAGATAATGCGCGACGGCGATGGACAGGAGATCGGCAAGCCTCTGGAAGGCGCTCAGCAGCTCCTCGTTCCCGCGCAAGAAACCTCTGGGAGAATTTCGTCTCATATTCCGCCCGCCCGGTAAAGCATGCTTTTATGGCTCCGAATTACTCCGAAATATGTGTCATGGATTACAGGGCGCAGGTGAGAAAGTAAAGCGGAAAGTGAGGCACATTGGCACGGTGTTTCGCCAATATTGCCACATTCGCGCGCGGGCGTAAGTGCGGCCGATTTGGAGCAACGGACGCTGTCGTCCAGGCACTCGACATCGACGGTTTTCTGACAAACCAAACCCCGACGTCGCACGTTTTTTCCACGTTTTTCCGATGACGGCCCGGCACGCGCGGAGGGGCCGCCCGGTCGACGGCCAGGGGACAGCCGGCTATCGGCAGTCGCCGACCGTCACTTACCGGGCCCCTTAATGGGACACTGCGGCGTCAACGATGTCTTCTGCCTGGGGCTCCACCTGCCTCGCCCTCGAGACGAGGAGGTTGGAGACGAAGTACCCGATGGTCAGCGTCACCGGGAGGGCCAGCAGGGCCGACACGATGACGACATTCCAGGTCCGCCAGAAGGACTTCGGCGCAGGCCGCCCGTCAGGAAACCCCGCGGACAGGTGAACGGTCCGCGAGGGCAGGGTCTTGTTCGCGCCCAGCTTGGGAGTGTGAAAGGTCTTTTGAGAATCGAGGACCACGGTCGCGGCCCCCACGCGCGGCGCGAAGGGCGTGTTGATACGCCCCGACGGGCCCTTGCCGCCAAACATCAACTGAATGCGCCGGCGCTGCTCGGCAAGACCCTCGCCAGATTCGCGGCGGACCCACTGTCCGACGTCGGCCGGCGATGCCAGGACGTTCTCCTCGGTGGCCACCCGCAACAACTCGCGCGCCATCTCCTCGGCGGTGGCGAACCGACCCTCCCGTGAGCGGGAGAGGGCTTTGAGGCACACATCGTCCAGAAAAGCGGGCGTCCCGAAGCTGCTGGGTGGGGGGATCTTCTTCCTCAGAACCTTGATGATGGTCTCGTCGTAGGTCTCCCCGGCGAAGAGCTTCTGCCCCGTCAGCGCGCTCCACATGAGGATTCCCACTGCAAAAAGGTCGGCGCGTCCATCCAGGGGCTCGGCCCGCAGCTGTTCGGGCGCCATGTACGCAGGTTTGCCCGTGCCCATCCATTTCGGCTCGTGCAGTCGGCCCTCGCCGTGAAAACTCGAGCTACCGAAGTCGGTCAGGCGGGCGATGCCGTCTATGCCGACCAGGACGTTCTGGGGAGAGACGTCCGCGTGCACCAGGCCCAACCGGGCCCCCTTCTCGTCGACCAGCCCATGCGCGTGTTGCAGCCCGCGCAGGACGTCCAGAATGATCGCGATGATCACCGGCAAGGGCGCGCGACGTTCCTCGGAGATCAACTCGGACAGGCTGGTCCCCTCGATGTAGTCGAGCACCAGAAACGGCTGATCTTTGTAGGAGCCCACGTCGAGAACCGTCTGCAGGTTCGGATGGTGGAGCATCGAGCCGACATGGGCCTCGCGCTTGAAGGAACGGACCGCCTCGTCCTTTTGCGCGGAGTGCTGCCTCACGACCTTCAACGTGAACAGGCGTTGGAATCCGGATTCCCCGGCCCGACGGCACACGTAGATCGAGCCCATGCCCCCCTGCGCGATGCGGGTGGCCACCTCGTAGCCGCCGACGCGAAAAGGAATGTTCGGGTTCACCTGGGCCGGGGCGCGGGCGGTGCCGTCGTGGGTAGGCGAGCCGGTCACGACCACCACCGGGCCCGAGGCGTTGGCGGGGGGACTCACCGAGGGAATCGGGCCTGTCGTGATGGGAAGGCCTGGCATGCTCGGAGGCGACGGAGGCGCCCCCGGGATGGCCTCCGCCACCATGGAGGGGATCCAGAACGCGGTGACGTTGGGCCGAAAGGCCGCCTGACCGGGCTTGGCGGCAGGCCGGTCGTGAGAGCCTGGTTCCGGGCCCCGAGGGGGCGACGGCGACGATCCAACCGCGCTCCCCGACGCGTCTGCCGTCGCGCCGCCGATAGCGTGGCCTGCCGATTCGTTGGAGGTGACCGCCCCTCCTGATCGCTGCGATCGTTGCGCCGTTCCAAAGAGCTGGGGCAGCACGGGATCCAGGTCGAAGCCTGGCCTCAGCCGGTCTCGCTCTGTCGCCGGCTCCCCCGATTCCTCGAGGTCGGCGCCCGTCAACACGCTGGCCGCCAGCTCGAGGTAGTCATCGATGGCCTTGGTGAGGGCGCTCGGACCGTCGGTCGCGAACGCCGCTTCGGACACCTCCGCGGCGCGAGCGGCCATCAGATCCGCGCCGAGCGGTGCCCCGCCCGGCGCCGGCACGAGAATGCCTCGATCGAGCAGCGATTTCAGGTGGCCGCTCGCCGCGACCGGGGACAGCGTCGACTGCGCGATCAGCTCGCCCACGGAGCGGTGGCCATCCGTCAACGAGAGGAGCTCCCTTTCCTGATCATGCAAGCCCGACAGCGCGATCTTCCCGGCGGCCGGCGGGGCCGACGGCGCGGTCGGCCAAGCCGCGGTCTTGCCGTCTCTTTCTCGGCCTTCGCGTTCTTGGGCGTCGCGGACACGATCCTGTCCCAGCGACACATGCGGGTTCAGCATGAGCACGACGTCGGCGCTCAGGACGTCTTCCGCGTCCGAGCTGCCTTCCCGTTTTTTGGTGTCCATGGTCTGCTCCACGTCCCCGGCCATACGGATCAAGCCCTTACGAGCTTTGAATGTTCGAGAATCTCACTCCCGACCTGCCGGAGAACAACTTCGTGCGCCGGTATTCTGCATCATAGTCACTGCGACATCCACATTATCGAGCGATTCTGCGGAGCGGAAGAGGTGCGCCTGGCGCCTACAACAACGAGATTCGGGGGCGGGGCACGGCGACCGCGGTCTTGACCAGCTCTTCGTCGAACGAAAACCGTCCCGTGCAGCGTCGGGGCACCTCCCCCAAGAAAGAGGTCGGCGAGGCATCGAGCGAGGCCCTGGGCGGGACATTGGATGAGAGCTCGACCTCGAAGGTCGCTCTGCCGACGTCGAGCGCCACCGTGACGTCTTGAAAGCCCAACCAGCGTCGGGTGATTGGGTATTGAGCCTTGTAATAGCTCTCCTTGGCGGAAAAGATCACCTTGGCCAGGAGGCCCTGGTGAGCCGGCGAGAGCCCCTGCAACCAGAGCTCCTCGGCCGGTGTCAGGACGAAGGACCACAGGCGCGCGGGAAGATCCGTGGCCTTCTCCGCGTCGACTCCTAGCGTGAGCATGCGGTCGGCTCGAGCCACCACCACGGCGCAATAGCCCCCAGGGACCTCGCCGGTGTGGGTCAACGAGCCCACCACGTTGGCGGGCCATCGCGGCGACCTGCGGTCATCGTTCCGCAGGAGGAACCCGCTGACGCCGATGCGGGCCAGCGCGCTGCGAGCGCAGGCACGCCCGGTTGCGAATTCCACCCGTCGTCGGTGAATGGCGTGCGCCACCTCCGCCGCCTCCTCCGGAGGAACTGCGGGAGCCTCGGCCGGAATGCGCGCCTCCTCCGCGATCACGGGCCAGGGGGCAAATAACCTCTCGAGCGCTCCGAGACCAACTTCGGAACCAAGGCTGGAGTCAGTCGGAGGCCGAGGAGCAGGACCAGAATCTTTTCGGACCTCCCACTCCCGTCGTTCGGCCTCGTCGTCGGACATCAATACGATCCTGCACAGAGTCTATTCAAAACCGGTAACATGTGGGCACCTTGATCCGCCAACCCGAGGCCAGAGGGTCAAAAAAGCGCTGCCCCGCGGTCCTGCTCAGGTGCCGCCGGAGGGGGCGGGGATGAGCACATTCGGGGCGCTCGTGGAGGCTCCCCTCTGGCTGGCGGCCGCCTGGTTGCTGCCGCCGCAGGTCATCGTGCTGTGCGAGACGATCGGCGCGCTGTTGCCCCTCCGGAAGGAGAAACCGCCTGCGGCCGCTGCCCGGGCCTTGCGAACCGCGGTCCTGTTACCGGCCCACAACGAAGGCGCCCAGATCGAGCAGACGGTTCGTGCTCTTGGCAGCCAGCTACGTGTCGGGGATCGCCTGATCGTCATCGCCGACAATTGCAGCGACGACACGGCGGCCCTGGCGCGCAGCGCTGGCGCGACCGAGGTCATCGAGCGTGACGATTCCGAACGACGGGGCAAGGGCTTCGCCATCGC
>Ga0080027_10001025_pt1 | contig 11406 bp, 10 predicted proteins | sample OrgsoiDNA2013046_FD_70962 | JGI IMG/M metagenome (GOLD analysis project Ga0080027, IMG submission 70962) | Permafrost soil microbial communities from the Arctic, to analyse light accelerated degradation of dissolved organic matter (DOM) -... | ecosystem: Environmental > Terrestrial > Soil >...
AAAAAAATATCAGAGTTTTAATGCTTCCAAAAAATTGATGTACTCATCCATTAATTTATTGTTGAGATAATAACGAACATTACGGCCTTCTTTATCTGATGTTACCAGTTCACTTTCTATTAATAATTTCAGGTGGTGTGCAATGGAAGGTTGCGCGAGGTTAATGGTATTATTAAGGTCTACGCAGTATAGACACTGTTTACTCTTTTTTATTTCTTTCAAAATCGTCAGACGGTTAGGGTCGGCCAGCGCTTTTGAAATTTTTTCTGCTTTCTTTGCGTCCATAAAATTTAATTGCGACACAAATATATAATCTATTTATCGAAGTTTTTCAATAAATGAAAAATGATAACTTTTTTTTGTGTTTTAGTGATCACAATCAAATAACATGCTTTTGAAACTGCTTTAATTTTACAGGTCCGGGCAGGTCATCACATTTTGTGATAAGTTCTTTCCATTCTTCTATATTTACAGGAAACATAAAATCGAAGGGGAAGGCGATCGCTATCGCTTTTGAAAGCCTACCGTCATTATTTATTCGGATACCAGTTTCTCAGCCTTACTTCAATCTTTTTATTACCCGTATTTACCAGCGCTTTAAAAGCATTTACGTCACTAAACCCTCCTTGTCCGCGGTAATGATAGGGATAAACAATTTTTGGTTTGAAAGCTAGCACTGCATCGGCAGCCTCTTTTATATCCATGGTATAAGGAAGGTTCATGCAAACAAAAGCTACATCAATATCTTTTAATGAACGCATTTCAGCAATGCCCTGCGTATCTCCGGATATATATATATTCTTACCACCAATACCCAGCACGTATCCGTTGCCCCTGCCCTTGGTATGCATGGCCGTTGGGCTTTCAGGAAGATTGTACATAGGTATTGCGCCTATTGCAATTCCTGATTGCATAATCTTATCTCCATTCTTAATAATAACAAGATGCGCCTTATCAGCATCTGGTAATTTATCTGCTACTACCTGCGGAACAACAAGAATTGTATTTTCAGTTTTAACCGCATCAATTGTTTTTATATCGAAATGATCTCCGTGTATATCGGTTATGATTATAAAAGTCGGCGGCTTAACGCCCTGGAAATTATCGGCGCCACTGGGATCTGCATAGATGGTTATTCCATTTACAGTTAGTACAAGACTTGCATGCTGAACTGGCTGAATAAGAAGCGGGCCCATTTTTGTTTGTATAGTATCGGGCAGAAGAAATTGTGCATTTACAGAATAGAACCCGGCCATCAATAATAATGAAAGAATGATGTTTTTCATACTGGCTAATTTTAAGTTTTGGCGAAGGTAGGAAAACTAAAGGAGCATCGGGTGCTACCATGCTAATGTATTGCAGTCTTTCAGACCTCGCCTTTCGCATAATTTGAAGGAATAATATAACAATTGAATGATTTAAGAAGGCTTCCCCGCTATCAGCCGCATAATTTTTTCTTTATAAATTAGCCCAATTGGAAGCAGTGCTTTTTCCATTTCTACTGAATTGCCAAATACCGCTTTAATGCGGGCGAAAGCAACTATATAAGACTTGTGGATGCGGGTAAACTGTCCCGAAGGCAAAATATTTTCCATTTCTCCCATAGTTTGATGGGTAACAATAACATGCTCTTTAGTATGAATTTTTAAATAATCTTTCATGCCTTCTATATAAATGATATCAGAAAAACTGATGCGAAAAAATTTACTGTTAGATCTTATAAAAATATGCTCGTGGTTAAAAGACTTCATTTCATCACTAGGTGTCTGAAATATTTTTCCGTCCATTAACTTATCAATTGTTTTAGAAAACCGTTCAAAAGAAATGGGCTTTAGTAAATAATCAATCACGTTGAACTCATAACTCTCTAAAGCATACTCAGGATAAGCTGTTGTAAATACTACCAGTGGCGGATTGCTCAAGGATCGCAGGAAATTCAGGCCGGTCATGCCGGGCAATTGTATATCCAAAAAAATAAGATCTATTTCCTCTTTTTCAAGCGCTTCTTTTGATTCTGGCGCATTGCGGTAAGTTCCTATAAGACTAAAACGGTCTGCACATTTTTGCAAATGACTTTTAATCACATCCTGTGCAAGCCTTTCATCTTCTATAATGATACATCTTATCAAGGGAAGCAGTTATTAAAATTAATGATACGGTAAAAGTATTGTTGCTTAAAATTACATCAAGGGTATGAGTATCCGGGTATAAACGTTGCAATCTTTCCTGCGCATTTTTAAATCTCGTTTTACTTTCTTTTCTTTCGCCTTTTTCTGTTTGAATAATATCAAGCGCATACGCTTCAGGATAGAGCAGCTCCAGTACGCTCTTACTGTTTTCAAGGCTTTTGCCACGTATTCTTTTTGCCTGTACTTCAAGCTCAAGACTGGTATTGTTAATTACATTTAATGCAACCTGGTTCGGGCTAACCTTTAGTGTTATGTAAATAAATGGCTTTGCATAAGAAGTATCTATAGCATGCTTAAAACCATTTTCAATAAATGAAATAAAAAGAAAAGGCTCAATCATGATACCTTCTGTATCTCCTTCTAAGGTAAATTGTATATCAGCATCGTACCTGATTCTTTCTATCTCTATATAATTCTTTATGAATTCAATTTCTTTTTCTATTGGAATCTTTTCTTCATTGCATTCGTAAATCAAAAAGCGCATAATATCTGAAAGCCGGATGATTACCTCAGGCGTTTTTGCCACGTTATTAAGACTTAAAGAATAAATACTGTTTAGCGTATTAAAAAGAAAATGCGGGTTTAATTGCGTTCGAAAATAACGAAGCTTGTAAAAAGTATTTTCTTTTTGGATGCTGTCTGTTCTGTCCTGATCATCCAGCTTTGCCCGCAAATACGCAATAGATACCGCCAGAAAGCCATTTAAAATTATCCAACTGCTTTCACGTGCTGCAGTAGCGGTTGTATAAAAGAAATAATGCTGCCCCAAATCGGGTATAATTGATTGTGCAATTTTGTAAAAAAGAAATAAAAATAAATGCACGAGTAAAAACAATGCAACGGTTAAGAGTCCGTAAAGCATGTATTTCCTTATAAGCAATAATTTTGTTACCACTATCCTTGAGTATAAAATATACAGGGGTGATAAGAGCAGGCTTATAACCAATAATACCGCCCACGCAATTTTCTGGTGCGGAAAAATGCCAAGACTGTTTATTACCGGGTTTATCAATACAAAGAATATCCAGCAAAACAATTCAATCTTATAAGTGCCTTTGATGATTCTGTCGTTATCAAATTCCATCGGTGATATATTTAGGATGGCTAAACAAATTATCGATATTTGTTGGTATTGTTATTACCGTTAAAATATCATGTAAAGCTAGCCAGGCGCCAGCTACCCTGAAATAATTTCGACAAACCGGCTAATGGCGTCGATGTAATTTGAAAACCGCTTACAAAAACCTATAAGTTTGCTGTACCGCATTTGCTAGGTGGCAAGCCTCTTATAGGTTTCTGCAAAACCCACCAGCACCGCGGTTGGGTTACAAATAAAAAGAACAATTTTAGATAAACTTATTAATTAGATTTGTTAAACCCTCCTGCTAATTTTAATTTGTAACAGATGAAAAGAATTCTAACGCATGCTTCGGTGCTGATGTGTTTAATCATCTCTACCTGCCAGGTAAACGCTCAAATAAAAAAATCTAAGCCACGTACTATTATTACCACCGATGGTGAAGTAGACGACCAGGATTCTTTTATAAGGTTCCTGCTGTATGCAAATGAATTTAAAACAGAGGGATTGATCTATAGCAGTTCTGAATGGCATTATAAAGGCGATGGCAAAGGCACAAAGTTTGTTTCTGAAATGCCCTATACTTCTAAACGTTACGGAGAGCGGACCGATTTGCGCTGGCCCGGCACAGAATGGATGCAGCAGTTTATTGATAAATATGCAATGGTGTACAGCAACCTGCTAAAGCATAATAAAGATTATCCCAACCCTGCTTATTTAAAAAGTATTATTAAAACCGGCAACATCAATTTTGAAGGTGAGATGACAATGAACACAGAAGGTTCTAATCTTATAAAAAAAGTATTGCTGGATGAAAACCCGGAACCAGTTTATTTGCAGGTTTGGGGTGGCACCAACACGATTGCACGTGCATTAAAATCTATAGAAGATGAATATAAAACCACGCAGCAATGGGATAGCATTTATAAAAGAATTTCTGCCAAAGCAATTCTTTATACTGTTCTCGACCAGGACGCAACCTACCTTAAATATGTTGTTGTAAACTGGCCCAGTATAAGAGTGATGTATAATTCTGCCCAGTTCTGGAGTTTTGCATATTCGTGGCCACGAGTAGTGCCCGAACCGTTGCAAGTTTATCTTAAAGGCGAATGGTTAGCGAAGAACATTAAATTTAACCGCGGCCCATTAATGGCAAATTATTTTCTTTGGGGCGATGGTTTAAAAATATCTGGCGACCCGGAAGATACACAGGGCGATACTGCTGAAGCAAAAAAAGCCAACCGTAGTAAATATGATTTTATATCTGAAGGCGATTCACCCGCATTTCTTTATTTGGTTGATGTTGGTTTACAAAACCTGAAAGATGCATCTTATGGTGGATGGGGAGGACGTATGATGAGATCAGAAAAAAATCCACAGCGCTGGGAAGATGGCCCAAATGTTACAGATTACAATCCATACAGTAAAAAGAACGATGACGCCTTTCCACAAACGAGGTGGATTGCTGCGCTGCAAAATGATTTTGCTGCACGAGCCGCCTGGTGCGTATTTGATTATAAAAAAGCAAATCATCCGCCAATAGTAAAACTCAGCCACCCAAATTATCTTTCAAAAAAGCCGGGAACAAAATTAAAACTTGCGGCCATTGCTTCAGATCCAGATAATGATAAACTAACCTATAACTGGTGGCAATATAAAGAAGCAGGCACTTACAATGGGGATATTGTAATTCAGAACGCAAATGCCCCAAGTACTTCTTTTATTATACCGAAAGACGCAAAGCCGGGACAAACCATTCATATTATTTTAGAGGTAAGCGATTCAGGGACGCCGGTGCTTACAAGATACCAGAGAGTGATTATTGAAGTAAAGTAAAGAAGACTGAATTTGTTATGAATTTACAGGCAACAGAATTAAAAACAAATCTAAAAAATCAAATGAAATACTACTTTCTGCTCATTTCTATTTTATTTGTTCATTCCATTTTCGCACAATCAAAATTGCCAATTATAAAAGCAAATTCTAAAAACGTTGATATAAACGACGATGGTTACCTCAATAAAAATGCATGGACGCTTTCGCCAAAGGCAAAGCCCGATGTTTATACAGCAGACAGAACCAGAAAAACAAAATGGGTTACTTTCTATACAGACATAGATTCTTTCAGAGCAAAAGTAAAACCAGGTTCAAAATATAATTTTATCATCCTGCTGAATGGAAAAGATTCCTGCTTTACACAAATTGCCAGTGCAATTGCACCTGAAAATAAACTATCAAATAATATTGATACGCATGATACGATTCCTTTTACATTAACCCCCTTTAATGCTATCGATGTAAAGTCAGTTATTAACGACATAGACACACTTAACCTGCATTTCGATCTTGGTTCTTTTGATTTTCGTTTTACAAAAGATGCCATATTAAGAAAGACAAAATTATTACCCAACCAGCAAGATGCTTTAGCAGGCAAAGCAGAACCAGATTATAATCATTTAAACAAAGTTTTTAAATTACAAATGGGAACAGCAACCTGGTATAACCCCGGGGTTGGTACTACCAGTTTTACGGCGCATGATATGGATGGAAGATTTGGCTGGAACCTGTTCGACGGAAAAATCGTGCAGATTGATTATGATAACAGCCTTTTAATCATTCATTCAAAGTTGCCGGAAAGTTTGAAAGGATACAGAAAATTAAAACTCGAATTTATTCATTCATTTGTATGTATTAAAGGAAGTTTTGAAATAGAAGATAAAAAATACAGTGGCAACTTTTTACTCGACACCGGGTCTGACCAGGCCATTATTTTAGACAGCGGCTGGACAGCCAAACAAAATTTTCCTTCAAATCTGAAACTCATTAAATCGTCGGTACTAAAAGATCCAAGAGGCGTACAATATGAAAGTAAAACAGTGCTTGCACCAGTTTTTAAAATTAATAATTACCCACTTAAAGGTATTCCAACATTGGTTTTAGGAACCAGAAATCCAACCGGCTTTGAAATTAATTACCTGTGCAACGATCTTTTAAAGCGATTTAATATTATACTTGATTTTACAAACGATTATTTATACCTGGAACCAAATAAATTAATAAACTTACCATATAGAGGTAATTCATAAGAGAATCGCAAAACCACAAACAAGTTTATGTACTTAAGTATTCTACTGCCTGTAATTATAGTTGTGTTGCTTATGTTAAGAAGAAGGAGGAATAGAAAATTATGATTGAATTGTTTTTCAATTAACCCAATGCTTCTTTGTTGTATTTACCCCTGTATTCTAGTGGTGATACGCCGGTAATTTTCCTGAACACTTCACGAAACGCTTTTACATCAGCATAACCAACTTCATACATTACTTCAGTAATTGTTTTACGGCTGGTTTCAAATGATTTTTTTGCCGATTCAATTTTTACTCTTTGTGAATATTCAACAGGCGTATTCCCTGTTGCTTTAATAAACCTTCTGTCGAAGTTTCTTCTGCCAACTGCAAACCTGGAAGATAAATGTTCAACAGATATTTTCTCGTGCAGTTTGGTTTCAATGTAAGCCTGTGCTTTTTTTACCATTTCATCTCCGTGTAATTTCTGACCGGTAAAAATGGTAAATTCTGATTGACTGTTACGATCCATTTCAATCTGAAATACTTTGGAACAAAAAATGGCTGTTTGCCTGTCGTAATATTTCTCGACCAAATAAATCAGCAGGTTCAGAAAAGAATAAGCGCCACCATTTGTATAAATTCCATTTTCATCAGTGATCAACTTATCAGCCTGCAAATTTACTTTCGGAAACATCGTCCTGAAATTTTCTGCAGCAGACCAGTGTGTAGAACAATTCTTTCCATCCAGCAGGCCCGACGATGCAAGCATAAATGCACCGGTACAAATACTGGCAACTTCAGCGCCGTCTTTGTATTGCTTCTCAATCCATTCAATCATCAATTTATTTCCCTTCACTGCTTTTTGATAATTATGATTCAATGATGGAATAATAATGAGATTGGTTTTTGTTATCGAGGAAATATTAGTATGTGGCTTAACAGCAAACAAACCATCATAGAATTCTACTTCTTTTGAAATGCCTGCTAACTGAATTTTAAACAATTCTTTTCGCCCGGTTTCCTTCCAGTATGCATTGGCCCTGGTAAAAATTTTATAAGCTCCTGCTATGCTGCTGATGTTGTTCTCACCGTCTGGCACAAGAATGGTAAGCTGTTTCATATCATAATTATTTTGGTAAAGATAGAAATTTGTCTTGTCCAAATCAACCCGTTATAAAGTCCATTTTACACCCCTGCCAAGTAATATTTAGACAATACATTTGCTGTATAATGGTTACACTAATTAAAAAACATTGCTCAATAAAAATGTAAAGCCATGGCAAATCAAAATTTCACACTTGATCTTTTAGTAGATCAAACACCGGAAGAAGTATTCAGCATTGTCAATGATGTTCGTGGATGGTGGTCAGAAGATTTTAAAGGAAGCTCGCAAAAACTAAGTGATGAATTTGAAGTTCGTTTCGCAGATGTGCACTATTCAAGGCAAAAATTAACAGGGCTGATACCTGGTAAAAAAGTCGAGTGGCTTGTTACGGACAGTTATTTAAGTTTTCTCAAAGACAAAACTGAATGGACAGGTACAAAAATCATTTTCGAAATTTACAGCCAGGATAACAAAACAAAAATTCAATTTACGCACCTGGGTTTAGTTCCGGTAATTGAATGTTTTCGCGATTGTTCAAACGGATGGAACTACTATTTGCAGGGCAGTTTATTAAGCATGATAACTACTGGTAAAGGACAGCCCAATATTCTAGCGGAAAAAATAAAAGAAAAATCAAGCAGTAAATAAAGGGATAATGGCAAAAAATAAAGGCCCTCAAAAAAGGGCCTTTATATCTTTATATAAAAAGATGGTAACAGGCTGTTTAAAAAGCCTTTTTACTTTTGCGTTCTTTTATCTCCACTTTGGGTGTCATTACCTTATTCACCTTTTCTACCGTTAATTCATTAGAAAGATTAAATGAAGTAGATTGTTTGATATTGATGGAAGAGGCGCCAACGCTAACGGTGTATTTGCCTGCTTCTGCAATCCAGGCAGAAGCATGGGTATCGAACGATGCGAGATCTTCTGCGTTTAATACAAAAGTTATTGTTTGAGATTTGCCGGGCGCCAGCAATGCTGTTTTGCCAAAGCCTTTCAACTCAGCATTTGGTTTGTCTAATTTGTTTGCCGGTGCACTGAGGTATAATTGAACTACTTCTTTGCCGGCAACTTTTCCAGAGTTGGTAACCGTTACAGTTGCCGTAATCTTACCATTAAATGATGTTGAACTCAGTTTAAGGTTACCGTAAGAAAAATTTATGTAAGTCAAACCATATCCAAATTCATAGTAAGGTTTAACGCCAAAACTAATGTAATAACGATATCCAACATAAACGCCTTCATCGTATGTTACTTCTGCAGGAACCAGTTTCATTCCCATCATACCGGTTGTTGCTTTTTCAGGAAACTCTTTGCCGGGAAAAGTTTTAGAAGAAGGCACATCGTCATACTTTGCAGGAAAAATAGTAGCCAGTTTACCAGATGGATTTACTTTGCCGCTAAGCACATCGGCTATAGCATTGCCACCTTCAAGACCGGGCTGCCATGCAAGCAGTATTGCATCTGCATCATCGGCCCATTGTGCAACATCTATTACTCCACCAATATTTAATACAACTATTATTTTTTTATGCTGTTCGTGAAAAGCATGTGCTATATTTTTAATCGAGACCTTTTCTGTATCGGTAAGATAATAATCAGCCTCTGTTTTGCGGTCTCTTCCTTCACCGGCATTTCTTCCGATGGAGATGATAGCAAGATCTGATGAAGCCGCTTTTTTGCTGATTAAATCTCTATCAAGTTCATATTCGGATGCAGGTGGTGTAGGGTTCATAAATTCCTGGAAGAAACTTTTCTTTGGATGTTTAACTGCATAATCTGCAAGGTAAGATTTGTAAATGTTTTCAATTTCCTGATCAACTTTGTATCCTGCACCAGATAAACCCTGCACCAGTGAAATTTTATAAACTTTGTTTACATCGCCACTGCCGGTACCACCTGCAATCAAATCATAACCATTAATGCCAAAAACAGCAACGTTGTACGTTGATTTAGCAAAAGGCAATGAATGATCCTGATCCTTTAACAACACCATACTTTCTGCAGCTGCTACTCTTGCAATTTTAGCATCCGCAGCCAGGTTGGGCGCATCAGAAAATTTATACCCTTTAAATGCCGGCGATTGAAGAATAATGTTTAGTATTTTTTTTATGTTTTCATCCAGCACGCTTTCGGACAAACGGCCTTCTTTAACTGCATCTGTAATTGCTTTTGATTGTGCTGAGGTGCCGGGCATCAGCAAATCATTACCGGCGTTCATTTGTGCAACAGCGTCTTTACCACCAAACCAATCTGTCATTACAAAACCTTTAAAGTTCCACTCATCGCGGAGAATGGTCTTTAGTAACTCGGGGTTTTCTGACGTGTATTTGTCATTAATATAATTATAAGAACTCATTACCGTCCATGGCTGCGATTTCTTTACAGCAATTTCAAATCCTTTCAGATAGATTTCACGCAAAGCTCTTTCGCTTACAATTGTATTAACAGAATTTCGATCTGTCTCCTGCTCATTGCCCGCAAAATGTTTTATGGAAGTACCAACGCCGTTTGATTCAATACCGTTTACCATGGCTGCCGCCATCATACCTGAAACCAGCGGGTCTTCAGAGTAATATTCAAAATTGCGTCCGCCCAGTGGGTTGCGGTGTATATTTAATGCAGGGCCGAGAAGAATATCAATGCCATATTCTTTTACTTCATGTCCAAATGCTGTACCGACACGTTTTACAAGTGTTGTATCCCAGCTTGAAGCAAGTAATGTACCCACAGGCCATGCTGTGGCATAGTAAGTTTTACCGGATGTACCTTTGCGCACTGGATCAATTCGAACACCTGCTGGCCCGTCGGATACTACGATAGATGGAATGCCCAGGCGGCTGATAGCAAAAGTAGTGCCTGCAGCGCCGGGCACCTTATCCTCCGTCATTCCTACACCGGTACCATTTGGTACGCCCGGCATATTAAATCCATTTCCTACAACAAGCTTGGCTTTTTCTTCTAATGTCATTGCATGGAGTACTTTATCAATGGAGCTTTTTCCCAAACGGATTAATGTGTCTTGTGCAAATGTTGCATCATACATAAAAGTACCCAGGCAAAGCAAAATGGCATGTAAGCAAATCGTTTTCATCAATTATATTCTTTTTATTAATAGAGAGGGAAGAACAGACTGAATGAATGAAAAATTTACCTGCCAATTATTTTAATTTCTTGTTTGTTTTTACACGGTCTCCATCCACATCAAACATACCAAGCAAATTACCCGTGAGGTGATCATCATCTTTCTTATTCATTACAACATTTACATCATAGTTCTGTGCATTAAAATAAACGATTGCTTTATCTCCGTTTAATTCAATTTTATCAATCTTACTCATTTCTTTGCCGGTACTGTCTTGTACTACGCCCGTGAGAAGGGTATCTTTCTTTTCAAGAACAAAAAACATTTTAGAATCGCCGCCTGGTGTTCCTTTCACCAGTATATTCCATGTGCCGGCAAAATAATCTGCACCTGTTTTTGATTGTGCATTTGATACCAGGAGAATAAACAATGCTGTAAAAACCAAACTTATTTTTTTCATGCAAGCTGTTTTAGGTTGTTAATTAAATATCATTGTGTCGTAGTGACGCAATAATAAGTATTAGTTTTGTAACAACAAGAAAAAAAGAAGGTATATTTTTCGCCTTCGCAATTATTTAAAACCTCTATTTTAGCCCTGTTTAGCTTACTAGAAAAAACATTATGTCTGACCCCTCTACGCCATCATGATTTAAACATAATTCACTGTGGCCGCACGGGGTCAAAGCTGCCGGATTTTCCATTAAGCTGAGCTTCGAATTTTGGAAAAATCTGAATGCTGTGTTGTGAAAGTCTTATTCAAGACAAAGATTCTTTTTTATCATTAGATTTATTCCTGATGAATATGCCATGCTACTTACTTGCAAGTTGCCATAAAGTTGCCAATGCAAATTGTGTCCTTCGTTTAAACAATGGAAAATTCA
>Ga0080027_10001028_pt1 | contig 11389 bp, 7 predicted proteins | sample OrgsoiDNA2013046_FD_70962 | JGI IMG/M metagenome (GOLD analysis project Ga0080027, IMG submission 70962) | Permafrost soil microbial communities from the Arctic, to analyse light accelerated degradation of dissolved organic matter (DOM) -... | ecosystem: Environmental > Terrestrial > Soil >...
GTTACATTAGGGGTAGATAATATTTTCAATGTTCATCCCAACATTGCAGTTGTAAACGGTTCAGTTGGTGCATATGGCAATGGTGGTAGTTCATGGGGCGATAGTGAGTCTGGTGGCGCTTTTGATGCGGTTCAAATGGGTTCAAACGGAAGAAGGCTTTTTGCCAAACTTCTATTTAATTTCTAGTTGGGTAAGTAAATTTCTATAAATTGAAACTGTCTCAAAACAACTTTTTGAGGCAGTTTTTTTATTTCCATTTTGATTACAGCAATAGGGGCGGTTTTTAGGGTAATATCCAGCCATTTTTAGTTTCCTAGCGCAAACAAAAAATAAAAGTTTCATTTAATATAATCATGTTATTGAATTTTTACATAATTGGGCAAAAAACATATCTTTATACGTACATAATTTGACATTAAGTACTTGTCTTATAAAGTCCATCCAAAAGAAAGCCTCCTATTTAATTTCCTGCTAGAAACCTCTGTCTATTTATTTCTCTTCCCATTAATTTAATTGAAAAAATAAAAAAAACCATATGAGGAAAATTTTCTACCTACCATTTTTTCTTTTCGCAACGGTTAATTTATTTGCCCAGGCACCTGGTGGTGTTAGCGGCTCTGTGCTTTGGCTAAAAGCAAATGACGGTGCCAGCTCTTCGGCCTGGATTGATAAGTCTGCGTTGCTAAATGATTTTGCGCAAGGCGTCCCTGCCAATCAACCCGCATTGTTAAGCAATATTTTTAACTTTAATCCTGCATTACAATTTAACGCCGCTGCAAATACTTTGATGACAAGGGCTGTTCTTAATGGCTTTCCCATAAACGATGACGATCGTACCATTTTCATTGTAGCCAATGCTATGGCTACTGATAATTACCGTTGGATTTTTGTTTACGGATCACCGGGAAATCTTAGTCAAACCTGCCAGTTTGGTAATCATGATATGGGGGGGTTAACAACCGCATTTTATGGCTCTGAACTCAACTCACCGGGTTACTGGACTGCACCGGTAAATGCTAATGGAGCGTTGGCTGACTTTACCTTAGCCAGCAGTTTAGTTACACAATATGATAGAAGTAATCAAATTCAATCCGGCTTATTTGGTGGATTATCAGCAACGGCTATAAATGGCACTGTTGGTGCACTTGACGCAAGCGGAACCGAACCTTGGTCTGGTTCAATTGCGGAGATTATTGTATTTAATTCTGCCCTTACTGACCCAATGCGCCAACAAGTAGAAGCCTATTTAGCATTAAAATATGGTTTTACATTGGGAACTCCTGCCAATCCTATAAACTATGTATCCTCTGCAAGTACTATATTCTGGAACTCTTCCAACCCTAATTTTCCAAATGATGTATTTGGAATTGGAACCGATGCAGGTTCAGGTTTAACCCAGACAAGTTCTAACAGCATGAATTCAGGAAACGGTGATGGTACGGGGCAATCTGTTAAAGGAAATCTTGTTTTATCTGTTTCAACAGCTCTCACAGACGGCCAGTTTTTAATGATTGCAAACGATGGCGGCGATTTTACAGAAACTATGATGACTACAGGTCCTGCTATTGCAATAGGTTCGCAGAGAATTTCGCGGAACTGGCAAGTTCAAAATACAGGTAGTGTTGGCGCCGTTGATCTTAGTTTTGATACCAACGGTTTTACATTTGCCGGAGGTACAAACCCTGTTAATTACCGTTTAATGATAGACGTAGACGGAGACGGAGATTATACTACCGGAACACCAATCTTTGTAACCCCGTCTTCTATTACCGGAAATTTGATAACCTTTCCTGGTATTACGCTGAACAATACTTATGTGTTCACCCTTATTACACAAGCCTCTTCTGCACTGTTACCGGCTATTTGGGAAAGCTTTAATGTAACACTGCAAAAAAATAAAGCACTCCTGGTTTGGAAAACAAGCGATGAAATAAATGTGGACCATTACACCGTTGAATCATCAACAGACGGCAATTCATTTAACGCAGCCGGTACTGTAACCGCTAAAAATGGTTCTGGCACTAACACATACACTTTTGTTCAGGAAAATCTGCCAGCAGGCACCCGTTATTATCATATTAAGAGATTTGACAAAGACGGAAAGTTTCAGCTTAGCGATGTAAAAAGTGTACACGTTGGAGGCCTTAATACAGTTCTGTTAAAATCTAATCCGGTAACAAAAGGCAAGCTGGAGTTAAACATTGATGTGCAGCAAAATCAGAACGCTATTATACGCATTGTAAATACAAGTGGTATTATAATGCATCAACAGCAAACAGGTTTATCTGGTGGCACTAATTCTTTGACTACAGATATTTCTGCAATGGCCAATGGAACTTATTTCCTCCAAATACAATTAGGAACAGAAATTATTAATAAAAAATTTGTGAAGATTTAATTATAACACAAACAATAAAAAAGAGACTGCACTTTATGCTGCAGTCTCTTTTTTATTTTAAACCATTGACTGTTATAAAAACTTTGCGGTATAACTTGTTTTATTTTTTTTCAGATCTGCAGGTGTACCATTGAAAACTATATTACCGCCGTCTTCACCTGCTTCAAGGCCAAGATCTATCACCCAGTCGGCACTCTTTATTACATCAGTATTATGTTCAATTACCAAAATAGAATGGCCTTGCTCTATTAGCGCGTTAAAAGAAGCAAGCAATTTTTTTATATCATGAAAATGAAGACCAGTTGTAGGCTCATCAAAAATGAAAAGGATATGACCCTGTGCTTTGCCCTTCCCAAGAAAAGATGCCAGCTTCACACGTTGGGCTTCGCCACCTGAGAGCGTATCAGATGATTGCCCGAGTTTAATATAACCAAGACCAACATCCTGCAAGGCTTTTATTTTATTTACCACATCTTTTTCATCTGCAAAAAAAATCATTGCATCATCTACACTCATTTCCAGTACATCGTGAATATTTTTGTTTTTGTATTGAACTTCCAGAACTTCTTCTTTAAATCTTTTACCGCCGCAAACTTCGCAGGTTAAGTGTACATCTGCCAAAAATTGCATTTCAACAACCTGCTCGCCTTCACCTTTGCAGGTATCGCAACGACCACCATCAACGTTAAAAGAAAAATGTTTTGGCTGAAAAGCACGCATTTTACTTAATGGCTGTTTGGAATATAGTTCCCGTATTTCATCATATGCTTTAATATAAGTAACCGGGTTGCTGCGCGAAGATTTACCAATGGGATTTTGATCAACCATTTCTACCTGACTGATGTAATCAATGTCTCCGCTAATTGATTTATGACTGCCTGCTTTATCACCGGTTTCTCCTTTCAATATTCTTAATGCAGGATAAAGAATTTGCCTTACCAGTGTTGTTTTGCCGCTGCCACTGACGCCACTTACTACGCAAAGTAAGTTTAATGGAAATTCAACATCAATATTTTTAAGATTATTCTGACGGGCCCCTTCAATTTTTATTTTACGGTTCCATTTTCTTAGTTGTTTTGGAGCTGCAATAAAAAAATCTCCTTTTAAATATTTGCCGGTAAGGCTTTTCTCATTAGCAATTAATTCATCATAATTGCCCGATGCCACAACTTCGCCGCCCAGGTGACTTGCTAACGGACCCATATCTATAATGTAATCCGCTTCACGCATCATCATTTCGTCATGCTCTACTACTATAACGGTATTACCCAAATCACGAAGCTCTTTCAAAACAGTAATTAATCTTTCCGTATCTCTTGAATGAAGACCAATAGAAGGCTCGTCCAGTATATACAATGAGTTAGTAAGGTTACTGCCAAGACTACGTGTTAATTGAATACGCTGGCTTTCTCCGCCGCTTAAAGAATTGGCAAGACGGTTAAGGGTAAGATAGCCAAGACCAACATCCATCAATGTTTTTATGCGGTGATGAATTTCAATAAGAATTCTTTTTGCAATTTGTTTATCGCTTTGTCCGAGTTCCAGTGTATTAAACCATTGCTGTAAGTCTTTTACCGGCATTTCACAAAGTTCGCCAATATGCTTACCACCTACTTTTATATACAATGCCTCCTTACGTAAACGGTAACCACCGCAATCAGGACAAATTGTTCTGCCCCGGTACCTTGATAATAAAACGCGGTACTGAACTTTATATAAATTCTGTTCTACTTCCTTAAAAAAATCGTCAATGCCATTTACAAATTCATTGCCCTTCCATAATGCCTGGTATTCTTTTTTAGAAAGATCCATAATCGGCTTATGAACCGGAAAATCAAATTTTCGGGAGGCTTTTATAAATGAATCTTTCCATAAACCAAGTTTCTCTCCTTTCCATGGTGCTACAGCGCCTTCATATACACTCAGTCGTTTATCTGGTATAACAAGATCTGCATCAATACCAAGTACAAGAGAAAAACCTTCGCAGGTAGGGCATGCACCAAAAGGGTTATTAAATGAAAATAGATTTGGTACCGGCTCTTCAAAAGTAATTCCATCCAGTTCAAACCGGTTTGAAAAATGCATCGGCTCCGCACCATTCACTTCAACATAAACATCGCCTTCGCCTTCATAAAAAGCTGTGTTTATTGAATCCGCCATGCGGTGCCTGTCGTCTTCATCAAATTCTTTTACTACAAGTCTGTCTATTAATAAATATAATTTTTTCTTTGCTGCAGGTTTCCATTTGTTATCCTCCAGTAAGTCTTCAATGCGTTTTACTTCGCCATCATATAACCGTGAAAAACCTTTTTGCAACAGAATATTCAGTTCTTCTTTTACATCGCGGTTTGCATGTTGTTTAAAAGGAACAAGTATAAGCGCTTTATCAGCTTGTTTTAAATGACTGATCGCATTTACGACATCTGCTACATCATCTTTTTTTACTTCACGACCTGAAACAGGAGAAATTGTTTTACCGGCTCTTGCATATAATAAACGCAGGTAATCATAAATCTCCGTCATACTACCAACAGTAGATCTCGGTGTTCTGGTAATTACTTTTTGTTCAATAGCAATAGCAGGACAAAGGCCTTTTATATAATCCACATCGGGTTTATTCATGCGAGCCATAAACTGTCTTGCATAAGCACTTAAACTTTCTGCATAACGCCGCTGGCCTTCTGCAAATAAAGTATCTATTGTAAGTGAAGATTTACCTGAACCGGAAACGCCGGTAACAACAATTAATTTATTGCGTGGAATTTCTACATTAACATTCTTCAAATTGTGTACACGGGCGCCTTTAATAACGATTGGGTTACCGTTATTATGGGTGTCTTTTGCCTTTGAGGGGGTATTTTTTGTGGTAACTACTGTCATATATAGTAAAAAAACAATTGAAATTATCGAAGTTCTACGATCTTTATACGTATTAACACCCAATTATGAATTCTGTTGCAATATTTCTTTTTTAAAAGTTTTTTTTTTTGAAAAAAGTATTATTTTCGAAAGACAATTAAAAGCCAATTAAAAACTATGATTAATCACTCAAAAACTCCCCGCCTATAAGCAAATTTATACTTCGCTAGAAAATTTCCCAAACACTGAACGTTGTAACCAATATCCAATAATTTTTAAAAACCCGTAGAAGTTTATGAAATCACTCTGCAAAAACACTGATCATGAATTGATCCACTCATTCATGGATGGAGACATGAATGCCCTTGAAACGCTGGTTGTGCGCCATAAGGACAAGCTGTACACTTCCATATTATTTATGGTTAAGGACAAATATCTTGCTGAAGATATTTTCCAGGATGTTTTAATTAAAATTATTGACACTATCAGAGGCGGCCGTTACACAGAAGAAGGTAAATTTTTGCCCTGGGCAATGCGTATTGCACACAACCTGTGCGTAGACCATTTCCGTAAAGTAAAAAGAACCCCTGCCATTAAAACAAGTGATGACCGCGACATTTTTGAAGTACTGAACTTTACTGAAGACAGTGCTGAAACAAAAATGATGAAACGCCAGAGCCACGACAGGGTTCGCCGTATGCTTGACCTGTTGCCTGAAGATCAGCGTGAGGTTATTATACTGCGTCATTATGCAGAATTAAGCTTTAAAGAAATTGCAGCGCTTACAAATTGCAGTATTAATACAGCACTTGGAAGAATGCGTTATGGCTTAATTAACCTTAGAAAAATGATGGTGGAAAAACAAATTTCACTGTAATAAGATTTGCTTTTTGTTTTGGAAAGATTAACGCTTACCATTAAATTTAATTGAGCTTCATGCTTAGATTTTACAAATAATTAATTTTAAAGTTCTTGTCATTCTGGCCCTCCATCTTACCTTTTGAAAATTTATCCGCTTGCCGTTAAGAAGGCTGGAACAGAATGACGCCTAATTGAAAAAACCTCCTGATGGGAGGTTTTTTTTATGGCTAATGGCGGATTTAATGATAGCTGATTTCTTTTATCTGATCATTAATTTTAAATAATCACGTGGCGTTCCCCCACTTACACATTTTCTCCTTTTTTATATTCCCGCATTTTCTATTTGATTTTCTTAAACGCATCAACCCCGCATTGTAACCAGTCGGAATAATTTTTTGCATCCGGGGTATAAGCTACAGGTCTTGTAAGCACTTTTTCCTGCGGCGAAATAATAGCGTAAAAAGGCTGGGATGCAGTCTTAAAATTTTCTGATTGCAGGGTGATAAATTTATCGCCAATTGTTTTAATAGCTTTTTTAGATCCATCGCTGTTGGTAAACAAAAATTGCTCATTATCAGACAATGCCTTCCTGTCATCTACATATAATGACACCCTGATAAATTCATTGTCAATTAATGCTTTCACTTTTTCATCGGGCCAAACATGCTCTTCCATTTTACGGCAATTAACACAAGCCCATCCTGTAAAGTCAATTAAGATTGGCTTGTTCTGTTCTTTAGCCAGTTGCAAAGCCCTTTCATAATCGTTAATTACAACTACTTCTATTTTTTTATTCAAATCGTCTTTATAAATACTATAGGTTAAAGGTGGAGGGAAGCCACTTATAAGAGAAAGATTAGCATATTTTGTATTGCTAAGGCCAGGAATTAAGTAGAGCGTAAAAAGTAAAAAAAACATACCAACAGAAATGCGTGCTGTGCTTAATTTTTTAGGTGGGGGATCGTAGGAGAATTTTAAAACACCAAACAAATACAATGTCAGTGCAATGCCTATCACTATCCAGATTCCAAAAAATACTTCTCTTAATAAAAGACCCCAGTGCATTACAAGATCTGCATTCGACAAATATTTTAACGCCAGTGCAAGTTCAATAAATCCAAATACAATCTTTACGGTGTTCATCCATCCGCCAGATTTTGGCAGCGATGAAAGCCAGTTTGGAAACAATGCAAACAATGCGAAAGGCAATCCAAGTGCCAAACCAAAACCAGCCATGGCAATGGTTAGTTGAAGTGCTCCGCCATTCTGGTTTAATGCGCCAACTAACAGCGTTCCAAGAATTGGTCCTGTACAAGAGAAAGAAACAATAGCAAGTGTAAGGGCCATAAAAAATATTCCGCTTATGCTGCCCACGCTTGATTTTGCATCTGCAGTGTTAGAAAGATTGGATGGCAAACCAATTTCATAGAACCCAAAAAAGGATAATGCAAACGCAATAAAAACTACTGCAAAAGAAATATTCAGCCATGCATTTGTAGATATGCTATTGAGTATGCCTGAACTGCCACTGTCTAAAAAATAAAACGGTACGCTTATTAAAACATAAATCAGGAAAATAAAAAAGCCATAGAGAAAAGCATTCTTTATTCCCTGTTGTTTGTTGCCGGATTTCTTTGTAAAAAAAGAGACCGTTAATGGAATCATGGGGAAAGTACAAGGCATAATCAAACCAATTAAACCACCAATAAAACCTAAAACAAAAATTCCCCATAAACTTTTTTTACTGCTGTCTTCACTTCCTGTACCGCCGCAATTATTAGCCGGATGGTCTATATCAATAGCAGTTCGTTTCAATGATTGGGTTGCTGCATCAGAAGCGGATAGTCCGCCCTGTTTAACAGTTATATTGCCATTTGCATCCAGCGAAAAACGGAAAGGTATTTCTTCAGGACCAACAACACTATCACCTTTGATAGTCATATACGACACAACTCCTTTGATATCTTTATTTTCTTTAGTATCTGCTGTAATCTCAATAGTAACCGTGTTCTCGAAATAATGAATCAGCAGATCACCCAGTAAAGGTTCTTTAACTGATTTAATATCTCCTTTCTCGTATATTTTTGTAACTGTACAAAATGCAATCGAAGCAGAATCTAATTTTATACGTGTATTGGGTTCATCGTCTTTTGCGGTGGCAGAAAATAATTTCCATCCTTTTTTTATTGCAGCCGTAAAAGAAAGTTTATAATTTCTGCCGGAAGTTTTTTCAGCGGCAAATTGCCAGTTCACTGTTTTTTGCGATGCAGTATTATCCTGGGCTGATAAATTAAATGCCAGTAAGAATAGAATTATAGAAAATAAAATTGTTTTCATTGCTGTCTTATTAAAAAAACCAACGGGCTCCTTTTGCAAAGAACCCGCATTTATAGAGATAAAGTATGTCGTGCAATTGACTATCCTCCAATATTAACTTTAAATTCTACCGTTGAAGGTGGCAAACACTGGCTTTCATTACAAACCATAAATTCTACGGAACCTGCAAGGTTGGTTTTAATATTGCCTTTCAATTTTACTATCTGTACAAAATCAACTGTCTTTTCATAATAATTTACAGAGCCTGGCCAGGCACTCTCGTACTTTTTTATCATATTACCCGATTCTTTTACTTTACCAGCCAGTACGGCCAAAGGGCTATTGGTAAATTTAAAAACGGTCGGCAACGGTCCTTCTACACCTGCATTTTGCGCATACATGTGATAGTTGCCGCCAATGACAGCTGTCATGTGCACTTCATATGTTTTATCGGATATCTTCTTTGCCGAATAAGTCCATTGCACCTGTTTTACAGATTGAGCGTTGACTGCCGCGGCGGTGATGATTATTGAAAATAAGATGTACAATTGTTTCATATACTTTGGATTCTTTTGCGCAAGAACGCAAAATCTGCGTATAAGTTGGAAAATACAATGCTAATAAAAATGTAAAACCTATACCAGCTCCGGCAGGCGGCTCATTAAGAGCGTTTTCAGTACCATCCTTCCGTCTGTATTACTTAAGGCTTCAGAAGTAGCACGTTCAGGATGCGGCATCATACCAAATACATTACGTTTGCCGTTGCAAATACCTGCAATGTTTCGGGTTGCACCATTAGGATTTGCCGCTTCATTTATATCACCATGCTGATCACAATAGCGGTAAATAACCTGGTCGTTCGTTTCAAGTTCGTCAAGAATTTTTTTATCGGCAAAATATCTTCCTTCACCATGTGCTATGGGCAGCATCAATGCTTTATCAGAACCCATTCCTTTAATATAAACATTTTTGCAAACAAACTGCTGACTGGCATTTCTTAATAAAACACCTGGCAACAAATGAGACTCACATAAAATCTGGAATCCATTACACACGCCCAGTACTTTACCGCCCTTATTGGCAAATTCAATTACGCTTTGCATCATTGGACTAAAACGAGCAATTGCGCCGCAGCGAAGATAATCACCATAAGAAAAGCCGCCAGGCAATACAAGACAGTCGTCTGTAGAAAACATGCTGAGATCTTTGTCTTTATGCCAGAGCATAATTACTTCCTGTTTAAGATCATTCTGCAGAGAATCCTGCATATCCCGATCGCAATTGGAACCCGGAAAAACGACAACACCAAATTTCATAATAGAAAAGATTTGTACCCTGTAAAGATAGTTCAAAAACGGCTGATGTCTGATGCAACGATGGCTGATTTCTGAAAATGTGGAAATGCCAATAATGGCTGATGTTAAGATGGCTGATTTATTCTATTGAATCAAACATCTTATTTCTTAACCTGTTATTTGCATAATTTTCAACTACCAGGCATCATTATATCCGGCATCATCATTTCAGACATCAGACATTTTTTCAAGTATGAACCGTATAATTAAGCATAATTACAAAAGCAAAGATTACCCAATGCAGCAAAGACGGAAACCATTTTCCGGGAAGATAATAATATGCTGCGGCATGAAAAGCGGCCAGCGGCACTACTACCGGTAACCAATGCAGGTAATTATTACCAGGGTTAAGCATTATAATCAATACTGAAACAACCAGCAGCATAAGTAACAGGCTCCAGCTTTTACGCATTTGAATAAGCATCTTACCCAGGTTGGTTTGCGCATACCAGGCACCTATTAAAAACGGAACAACCATAAACACAATACCACCGGTTACCCATAAAGATGATGGCAGCTTTGGCAGGTGAAAAGAAATAGCAGGAATTACCTTATGCCAGTTCCATTGATTGGTTAAGAACAATAAGACAAACAAAAAATAGTAAGGTGTTGTAAAGCCAAGCAGGGCAACCATCCATTCAGTAATACGAAAAGGCCTTGTAACAATGAGGGCAAACATTAACAGTAAAAGAAATACAACTGCCGGGCTGTAAATGAGCGGCAAGATACCCACCAGCATACTAATATTAAAAATGGCCGTTTTAGGATTACTATGGTTGTAAATATTGGTAAGCCTGTACCATATCCATATCAGCATAGAGTTAACCAGTAAGGGCGCCGAAAATAAATTCCACTCATGTACAAGTGATGTAACGAGTATATAAGACATACCAATTAAATAGTTGGGCCTTGGCAAAAGTTTTACGGAATTACCTATTCGGTTTAATAAAGTGGCCTGCGTAAAAAGGAGAATAAATGCAAGTATTGAGTAAACCAGGGCATTACCACCTGTAATTGAGTTAATAAATTTTATAATAATATTGAAGATGTAATTATCGCCTTCATTAACCATTTGTTTTTCCGGGTGCAGAAAAAATGGAAATTTAAGCGCCAGTGCATAGAGCAGCAATACGAATGCGTTACCGGGATTTTTTTGTTTAAAGATTCCGACCATAGTTAGTTTTACGGTTCTTCTTAATACTCGATTTTAGCAAAGCAAAGATAATTGCGATAGATACACGGCACAATAACCTGCCTGCCAGAAACCTGTTTGCCGGAACGGGTCATAAAATCGAACCCTTTATCGAGATTTTTTAAGGTTGGGTTTCGCGTAATTTTTCCGTCCGGGCCAACGCTCTGATCGTTGAGCATCATGGTTCTCTTTTCAGCTACATTAAACAGGAAATGAATATCGGCGCCGGTATTTACTAACTGAAAGGAAATCATATTGTCGCTTTCATCATCAAACTGGGTTTTAGGAATTACGTTGCTCCAGTCAATTGACCCGTCTTTATTATAGGAAAGTATCATTATGTTTTCGGCATTGTAACGTGTATTTAACCCGTTGTTCCAGCGATTCCATGGACTATTAAAATAACCG
>Ga0080027_10001031_pt1 | contig 11370 bp, 8 predicted proteins | sample OrgsoiDNA2013046_FD_70962 | JGI IMG/M metagenome (GOLD analysis project Ga0080027, IMG submission 70962) | Permafrost soil microbial communities from the Arctic, to analyse light accelerated degradation of dissolved organic matter (DOM) -... | ecosystem: Environmental > Terrestrial > Soil >...
ACTTATCGGCCATCAAAATCAATTTTATCTTCTGTTATTAAACACGATGAAAGTATTGAGACGGTATTAAGTGCAGGAACACAATTTCATAAACTGTCACATCTTACTAAATTACCTTTTACAACGCCGGTGGGCAAGCCCGAAACAATAGGCGCAGACCGGTTAGCGCTTTGCGCAGCAGCAGTAGAATTCTTTCCGCAAAAAAATAACCTGGTAATTGCACTGGGCACCTGCATCACGTATAATTTTATAAATAAGTTTCATGAGTTTACCGGTGGCGGCATTTCACCGGGCATGGATATGCGCTTTAAATCGCTGAACACATTTACAGCTTTATTGCCGGTAATTAAAGAAGACTGGAATTTTCCGTTGATAGGATATGATACACGCACCAATATTTTAAGTGGTGTTATATTGGGGATGGCTAAAGAGATTGATGGATTTATTGATGCCTACCTGGAACGCTACGGCAACTTTAACGTGCTTTTAACCGGTGGCAATTGCGCCTATTTTGTGCCACATCTCAAAAACAAGATATTTGCTGATCCTGATTTGCTGTTTAAAGGATTGTATGCAATCAGTGAATGCAATAATAAAAAATAACCAGTTCATGTTTTTTTTACGCAGGTATAGCAAACTATTATCAGCCCTTATAGCGGGCTGTTTTATTTTGTATGGATGTGAAAACGATATAAAAGATATACCCAACCTGCACGACAAACGTACTGCGCTGGATGAAGGACACGATATTACTATTTATTTAAGTGAGGATGGAAAAGTAAAAGGAAAATTAACTGCACCGTTAATGTATAATTACCAGTCAGGCTCTCCTACAGATTCTCCTTACATGGAATTTCCAAAAACGCTGCATGTAGATTTTTACAACGATTCGCTTATAAAAGAAAGCCAGCTGGATGCGCGCTATGCAAAAGACAGGCAATGGGAGAACAAAGTTTTTTTAAAAGATTGCGTTGTAGTAATAAATGTACTCAAAGGCGATACACTTCGCTGCCAGGAATTATGGTGGGACAAAAACCTGCGAAAATTTTATACAGATAAACCAGCGCTTTATACCACCAGGGATCATTTTGTTAATTACGGCCGAAACGGGCTGGAGGCAAAACAAGATCTCAGCGACCTGGTGTTTTACAATAACAAGGGTCAGTTGCCTGTTCCAAAAAATTCTGTTTCCGACACAAATGACAGCAGTGCTGTAAAAAAAGACACAGGTGCTACTGCCAGCCACCAATAACTTGCCGCCCGTTTGGCCAGATAAGTAAACCCCATTTTCATTTCAATTCCTTTTGCCAGCGCTGGCCTTTTACATTTCCGTAACAATTATTTAACCCCGGGGGAATAAAAAATATTTAATTAAACGTTTGTTTAATATTAAACAAACGTTTAACTTTGCTCCCTGAATTTTTGATCTTATGACAGACAAGAAAGCCCATATTATAAACCACGCCATCGAACTGTTTGCAGAAAAGGGTTTTGAAGGCAGTTCTATCCGTGACCTTGCCGCAAGGGCAGGGGTAAATGTTGCGATGGTAAATTATTATTTTGGTTCAAAAGAAAAGCTTTTTGAAAGCATGGTAGAAGACAGGGCTTCTTACACTCGTGGCCTGCTTGATGAAATAGCCAATAATACTTCTTACACCGATATTGAGAAAATGGACCGCATCATTGATGCATATATAAACAAACTTTTTTCTAACCGTAAATTTCACCGGGTAATGCACCAGGAAATGATGCTGAGCCAGCGTGAATCTCTTCAGCAGGGTATTGTTAACGTTATATATCCCAACAGTGTTATTATCAAAACCGTTATTGAAGCAGGCATAAAAAAAGGAACATTCAGAAAAGTGGATGTGCCCCTTGTAATAGCAACCATGGTTGGTACCATTAACCAGGTGCTGTTATCAAAAAGCCTTTGTAACCGGCTATTGAACAAAGAAACAGGTTATGTTCCCTACGATGATCCGCGGTTTGTAAAAAGGCTAAGCGATCATTTAAAAGAACTGATGCGTTCGCATCTTCTCCAGAATAAAAAACTCAAAAAAAAATAAAATAATACTGCAAGATGGAAAATCAGCAAACACAAACAACAAAAAAGAAATCACCACTGAGGTTCATTATCCTTGGAATAGTGCTGATAGCAGCGGGCATTTACGGGTTTAAAAAAATATCTTTTGCGCTGTCGCATGAAACTACCGACAATGCACAGGTTGATACCCAGATCTCGCCTGTTTTGCCAAGAGTAGCAGGTTATGTAAAAACCATTGCTGTAAACGATTATGATTCTGTAAAGACCGGCCAGTTACTGGTTGAGCTGGATGATGAAGAATTGCAAACGCAGCTTGCGCAGATGGAAGCAGACTATAAAGTTGCCCAGACTGATATCGTTAATGCCAAAGCAGGTCTTAACAATGCGGTGGTTTCATTAAAAGGTAATAAAGGAACCATTACATTAAATGATGTAAAAGTGCAGCAGGCGCAGGACGATTATAGCCGCAATAAAAATTTATTTGCCGACCAGGCCATTACAAAGAAGCAACTGGATGACAGCCGTTATGCTTTGGAGCAGGCAAGCCAGCAGGTTAATAACAGCCAGAGCGATCTGGGTACTGCGCAAAGCCGCATTGCTGTTTTGCAATCGTCTATCCAGAAAGCAGATGCACAGCTTGCGGTTAAAAAAGCAATTATAGATCAGCAGAAACTAAAAATATCCTACACAAAAATTTATGCGCCGCAGGCAGGTAAAATTGGTAAAAGAAATATTAGTAACGGCCAGTTTGTACAGGCAGGCAGCCCGCTGTTTTCTATTGTTAGCGATACCACTTACTGGATAATTGCCAACTTTAAAGAAACACAAATCAAAAAATTTCATCCCGGCCAGCAAGCAGATATTGAACTGGATGCATATCCGGATCTTAAAATAAAAGGAACGCTTGAAAGTGTAAGTGATGCAACTGGTGCTAAGTTTTCTTTATTACCACCAGACAATGCCAGCGGCAATTTTGTAAAAGTTACCCAACGCGTTCCCGTAAAAATTAACATTACCGACATTAACAAGTACAAAGATATTTTGCGGGCAGGTTTAAGTGCATACATCGTTGTGCCAACTAATTAAACGAATAAGTTATGGCTACGCCCAAAGGATTTGCAAGAACAATTATTGTTATAACTACGATTTCGGCGGCTATCATGGAGCTCATAGACACCTCTATTGTAAATGTGGCTTTGAATGATATGAGCGGCAGCCTTGGTGTAAGTATTGAAGATATAAGCTGGGTAATTACTGCCTATGCCATCGCAAATGTTATTATTATTCCGCTCACTGGTTTTTTGGCTGAATATTTTGGAAGAAAAAATTATTACATCGCTTCAATGATAATTTTTACGGTGGCCTCGTATTTATGCGGCCAGTCTACAAGTCTTGTAGAAATTATCATCTGGCGTTTTGTACAGGGAGTTGGCGGTGGTGCACTCTTATCGACTTCGCAGGCTATTTTGTTTGATGCCTTCGAAATAAAAGATCGGCCCATTGCTGCTGGATTATTTGGAATGGGTATCGTGCTTGGTCCTACACTGGGGCCAACACTTGGCGGTTGGATAATGGAGAGTTATAGCTGGCCGCTGATATTTATGATCAACATTCCAATAGGTATAATTGCAACTATACTTGCTTATACTTTTATTGATAAAAAAGAAGGGGAAGGCACCAAGAAAAAACAAATGAAGATTGACTACAATGGTATTTTGTTGCTGGCGGTGGGCATCGGTTGTTTGCAATTTGTGTTGGAACGGGGCGATGCAGACGACTGGTTTAGCAGTGAAGCAATAAGAATTTGCACCGGCTTTGCTATAGTAGGCATCATTAGTTTTATATGGTATGAACTTAGTATCGAAAAACCGGCGGTCAATCTAAGGGTTCTTAATAATACCAATCTTGCTTTTACAACCATTTTTACTTTTGTTGTAGGGTTGGGATTGTATACTTCTGTATTTGTCTTTCCCGTATTGGCGCAAAGTGTGCTGGGCTATACACCTCTTGAAACAGGTTTAACATTACTGGCGCCCACTATGATAACGGTGATACTGATGCCGGTTATAGGTACACTAATGAGTAAGGGCGTAAAGCCGATACCGTTTGTAATAGCCGGCTTTTTACTTTTTGCCGGGTTTGCATGGGTTAGTTCAAAAGTGAGCATGGATGTCAGCAAGGGTGATTTCTTTTACCCCTTTGCATTGCGTGCCATAGGCATGAGCATGGTGCAATTGCCATTGATTAACCAGGCAGTAGCAGGCCTTCAGCCAAAAGATTATGCATCCGGCATTGCATTAAATAATATGACACGCCAGTTGGGTGGCGCATTTGGTATAGCGATGGCTAATAATTATGTATCGCACCAGTATGCACAGCACCGTTTGGATTTGGTGGCCAATATTACTCAAGGCGCTGCTGCGGTAACGGAACGTACAAACGCGCTTACCCAAAATTTTGTAAATAAAGGCGGCCTTGATGTTGGCACTGCTACTACCAAAGCCTATGGTATGATAAGCAATGCGGTTGACCGTCAGGCGCATTACCTCGCGTATTTAGATACATTCAGGCTGGTCGCTTTATTTTTTATTGTAGTTATACCATTGGTTGTTTTTTTACGTGTAAAGAAAACGGCGCCTGTCGATCAGGCTGCTGCAAAAGCCGCCATTGCGGAAGCGCATTAATTTTAAAAATCATTTTACATGAAGAGGATATTATTTACCATTCTAACTGTTACAACCTTGTATCACTCACAGGCACAGGTAACCGTAAACAATGAATTGAAAGGATTGGTTAACCAGTCGTTCAGTTATTTTCCAGGAATTAAAGAAGTAGAAAATACTGTTGAAACGGCTAATCAACGGTTGTTGTTAGCAAAGAATAAATTACCGGAAGTAGACGCCAATGCCAGTTATAATTTTGTAGAACCCAAAATTGTTTTGCCATTGGAAGTAAATGGTAAAGTAGAGCAGTTTCAGTTTGCGCCGGTACACAATCTCAATGCCAATGTGGGTGCCAGTTATGCGCTGTTTGATTTTGGCCGTATAAAAGCCAATGTTCAAAAAGCAAAAGACGATATTAAATATGCAGAGCACAGCACAGACAACGCAAAAGCACGGTTGGCCAACCAGGTTACTAATATTTACTACAATATCATTTATTTTCAGAAGGCTATCACTATAGAAGATAGTGTGATTGCTTATCTCAACGATAATAAGCAAGTAGTAGAAAGCAAATTAAAAAATGGGGATGCCATCAAGCTGGATTTGTTAACTATACAATCTCAGCTGGATGCAGAACACAACAGGAAGGTTGATTTGCAGAACTATCTTCAGAAGCAACAAAACCTGTTGCAGTACAGCACAGGTGGAAACAATACTACCGGTTCTGATTTTGATTTTGAAATTCCTTTAAAAGCAGTTACAGAAGCATTAAGCGATGCGCAAATAAATAACCTGGAATATATTTTGGCAAACGACAGGGTAAAACAATCTCAGAGTGATATCGCTATTGCAAGGCTCGGTACAAAGCCTTCTGTCAATGTCGGGGCAAGCACAGGGTTTAAAAATGGTTATGTACCGAGTGTAAATACAATGAAATTTAATTACGCAGCGGGCATTTCATTCAAACTACCTATTTATGATGGTAACCGAACAAAGCAACAGGTTAAATTATCTGAAACCGTTTTAACGCAAAACAAACTTGCAATAGAAACGCTGAACAGTAATTATAAAAGAGATATTCAACAGGCGCTGATAGATATACAATCGAACCAGGAAAGAATTAATAATACCAAAGGACAAATAGAACAGGCGCAGGCTGCACAAACAATTGCTTCAAGCCGTTTTAAGAATGGAATAGGAACCAATCTTGAAATTACCAATGCAAGTACTAATGTAGAGAGAGCACAATTTAGCAGGCTTCAATATGAATACCAGCTTTGTCTTGCAAAAGTTGAACTGGTAAGATTGTCAGGATATAAATATTGGTAGCATCAGGAATCGTTTTTTAAAACCTATAAAGTTTGCCGTGCAGTTAATGCCGCCCGGCAAACGCCCCTTTAGGGTGGGGGTATAAAAGAGCCCCCCGGTGTTTTCACCGGGGGGCTTAATTTTTTTGTACGAAACCTCACCAAATTTTTTTAGGTTACATCATAGGTACAAAATTAAAGTGGTTCGTTCTGCAGGATTTGGATTTTAAATGGATAGGTTTTTCGGTTTTCAACTTGATATTGGATTCTCTCAAAAAAAAGGTTTTCAGGACATTGGTTTAAAAATGGTTTTTTTAAGGACTTGGGACAGTTTGGTTTTTTTGGATTTGGATATTGGATACTGTATCAATCATTCATTCAACAATATAAAAATACAATCGGCCGCAGCCAGCCACAAGCGCATAAACGCCCATTTATTTTCTTCGGTATTTACAGGCTTAATCGTAAGTTTACTATATTCAATTTTTGTATTAACACTCAATTTTAGAGCTATGAATCATAATCATCGATTATTAGAGTTATAATATAGAGAAATGATCCTTTTAGGATGATGTCTTAACCTTATTTATTAAACCTATGTCGTATGAAATTTGAAAATAAAAATGTCTTTATCTCCGGGGGCAGCAGGGGAATAGGCAAGGCCATTGCCTTGCGCCTTGCCAAAGAAGGCGCCAACATTGCCATTGCAGCCAAAACAGTAGACCCCAATCCTAAACTTGACGGAACTATTTTTACGGCCGCAGAAGAAATAGCCAAAGCTGGTCCGGGCAAAGTGTTACCGCTACAGGCAGATATTCGTTTTGAAGAAAGCATCAATGTAGCTATAAAAACAACGGCAGAGGCTTTTGGCGGTATAGATATTCTTATTAACAACGCAAGTGCCATCAGTCTTACAGAAACACCGCAAACCGAATGGAAACGCTGGGAGCTGATGCATGGCATTAATGTAAGAGGTTCTTTTTTTACCAGCAAAGCATGCATCCCTTATTTAAAAAAAGCACACAATCCGCATATACTTAATTTATCGCCACCCATTAATCTTGATCCCAACTGGTTTGCAAAACACCTTGCCTATACCATGAGTAAATATGGAATGAGTATGGTAGTGCTTGGTCTTGCAGAAGAATTAAAAGGCGACCGAATTGCTGCCAATGCACTATGGCCAAAAACAACCATTGCTACGGCAGCCGTTCAAAATTTATTAGGCGGCGATTTTTTAATGCAAAGAAGCCGTACTCCAGAAATAGTAGCTGATGCGGCATATTATATTTTACAACGTCCTTCTTATGAATGTACCGGAAACTTTTTTATTGATGAAGATGTTTTAAAAGCAGAAGGCATTTCAGATTTTACTCATTATGCAGTAAACCCACAGCATAAACTGATGATGGATCTCTTTGTTTGATAGTGAATCTTTTTTTAAACCGTATAGGTTTTTTATTCACGTTTTTTATTTTCATTAACACTGTTCATCACGTAAATACGCCACTCCGTATAATTCTGCAACAATAAAAAGGTGCCCGCCCTATCTTCATTGCGTTAAAAACAATGCGTAGTAAAACTTATCGTGATGGATACCTTACTACTGTATTATTCGTTTTTGATTTTTTCAACCTGAACCATGCTGCGCCTCCTTTTTTTCTTACTACTCTGTTTTTTTATTACGGCTTCGGCTGTAAATGCGCAATTGCCCAAAGAAATTCCCGCAAAAAGAGCAACAACAGCTATTAAAATTGATGGAAAGATTGACGAGATAGCATGGAAAGATGCACCGCTCGCCAATAATTTTATTGAGCTTAGTCCTAACCTGAATAGAAAACAAGAAGAAGCAAACAGAACGGAAGTATATTTTTTATACAATGATCAGGGTATCTATATAGGCGGTTATTGTCATGAAAAAGCAAAGGATAGTATTCAAACTGAATTAATAGGCCGCGATAATTTTGGCAGCAATGATTTTATAGGAGTGATCTTTGATACTTACAACGATAAGATAAATGGATTTGAATATTTTATTACGCCGCTGAATGAACAAATGGATGCCAAGATGGGACCGCCCGATAACAACGGCAATATTGAAGATTTTAGCTGGAACAGCGTCTGGAAAAGCGGAACCAATATTGTAAAGGATGGATGGACATTTGAATTCTTTATTCCCTATTCTGCCATAAGGTTTAGCAACAAAAGCAAGCAGGATTGGGGTTTTAATATTGTACGCAGAAGACAAAAAACAGGGCAGCAACTTTTCTGGAACCCGGTAAACCCGGTAGTAAATGGATTTTTAACACAGGAAGGTTACTGGAGAGGTATTGAAAACATCAAGCCACCGGTTCGTCTTTCATTCTCTCCTTATTTTTCTACTTACCTCAATAATTATCCTTACAATACGCCCGGTATAAAAAATACTACCACTAGTATAAATGGCGGTATGGATGTAAAGTATGGAATCAGCCAGGCATATACCTTAGATATGACGCTGATACCAGATTTTGGCCAGGTACAAAGCGATAACCAGGTATTAAACCTTACACCTTTTGAAGTAAAGTATAATGAAAACAGGAGCTTTTTTACAGAAGGCACCGAACTGTTTTCAAAAGGAAATCTTTTTTACAGCAGGCGCATAGGTGGTAGGCCTTTGCATTATTACGATGTTTATAATGAAGTAAACAGCAATGAGACGATTGTAAAAAATCCAACAGAAAGTAAACTGCTGAACGCAACAAAAATTTCTGGCAGAAGTAAAAGCGGGTTGGGCATTGGTATTTTTAATGCCATTACCCAAACGCAGTATGCCCTTGCTGAAGATGACAATGGTAAACTACGTAAAATTGAAAACGATCCGCTTACCAATTACAATGTGTTTGTATTGGATCAAACACTCAAACATAATTCAAGCGTAAGTTTTGTAAACACCAATGTAATGCGCAGCGGCAGCGATTACGACGCCAATGTAAGTGCAGCATTGTTTAATTTTTACGATAAGAAAAACGTATGGACTTTATACGGTAAAGGTTTTACCAGTACATTGTTTAATAAAGACAATAAAAATATTACCGGTTACAAATACAATCTTGGTACAGCAAAAGTGAGTGGCAAATTTAATTTCCAACTTGAGTCAACCTTACACGATGACAAATTTGATTTTAATGATCTCGGATACATGACTTATACCAACTATTGGGAAAAGATTCTTTATTTCGGTTATAACATTGTAAAGCCTAAAAGATTTTTTTCGCAGCTGCACCACAATCTTAATTTCAATTATACACACCGTTACAAACCTTACGGCTACCAAAACCTGCTGGTCAACTATAACTTCAACGGACAGTTAAAGAATCTCTGGTATGCTGGTACCCTTTTAAGTTTTTCACCGGCAGCAAATGATTTTTATGAACCGCGCCTTGCAGGAAGAGTTTTTAGAACACCGGCCTTCATGAGCTTTGGTAATTTTTTTCAGAGCAATGTTGCTAAAAGATATTCAACCACCGGAAGTTATTCAATCAGTCTTTATAATTTAAGCGGATGGAAGGAGGTCTCTGTTCAGTTTACTCACCAGTACCGGGTTAATAATAAAATTTCTTTTGGTCATGATATCAATTGGAATCCGCGATGGAACAATGTTGGATTTACAGATACGGTTACCGGCGTTCAGCCACAAACGGATACCGTTATTTTTGCAAGACGCAACCGCAACACCATAGAGAACATTCTGCATTTTAAATACAGCTTCAATACCCAAATGTATATTACTTTACGGGTACGGCATTACTGGAGTAAGGTAAGCAACCATGAATTTTTTACTTTGGGCAAAGAAGGAGAACTCATCAGCAATACAACTTATAACAGGCCTGTAGATCAGAATTACAATGCATTTAATGTAGATATGGTTTATAGCTGGCGATTTGCACCCGGCAGCGAAATAAATATTGTATGGAAGAATGCCATTGGCACTTTTAACAATACCGTTGTTACCAACTACCTGAAAAATATAGATAACACACTGGCCGCTCCCCAAAACAACAGCATCTCTTTTAAAATTTTATACTTCCTGGATTATTTGCAACTGCATAGAACAAAGCCATGAGCTTTTAGTTGCGGGCTATGAGGGGCGGATTGCGCCATCGTTTCAAACAGGCTCATAGCTCATAGCTCGAAGCTTTTTCTTACATTGTGTACAAACAGCTTTATAATGAGAAAATTACTTTGCAGGGCAATAGCCGTTGGCTTATTTGTTTTTTTATCACTTCCATCTATTGCACAAAAAAAACCGCGGGTAGTAAATAACGATGCAGCTAAAACGCTTGCCGTGGCCGATATACAGGCAAAGTATGACGACTATAAAAAGATCGCAATGCAAATTTGGGATTATGCGGAAGTTGGTTATAAAGAAGTAAAGAGTTCCGCGCTACTTCAAAAAACATTACAGGATAATGGATTTACAGTGCAGGCGGGTGTTGCAGATATTCCTACCGCATTTGTTGCTACTTACGGCAGCGGCAAACCGGTAATTGGTATTCTTGCAGAGTTTGATGCCTTACCGGGCTTTGCGCAGGAAGCCGTGCCTGAAAAGAAAATAATAGATGGAAAAGCAGCTGGCCATGCATGCGGTCATCATTTATTTGGTACTGCTTCTGTTGCTGCCGGCATAGAAATAAAAAAACTGATAGAGCAAAACAAACTAACGGGAACGGTTAAGGTATATGGCTGCCCCGCAGAAGAAGGTGGTAGCGGAAAAGTATACATGGTACGAGCCGGTCTGTTTAATGATGTAGATGCAGTAATACACTGGCACCCGGGAGATCAGAATGGTGTAACCATGACCAGCGCATTGGCGAATAAATCTGCCAAGTTTCGTTTTCACGGATTATCTGCACATGCTTCTTCAGCCCCTGATAAAGGCCGCAGTGCATTGGACGGTGTAGAGTCATTTGATTATATGGTTAACATGATGCGTGAACATGTGCCGCAGGAAACGCGCATTCATTATGTAATTACCAATGGTGGCAAGGCGCCCAATGTGGTTCCTGATTTTGCAGAAGTATATTATTATGTTCGCCACCCCAAAAGAGAAGATGTGGTAAGTATTTTTGAAAGAGTAGTTAAAGCTGCACAAGGCGCCGCAATGGGTACCGGAACTACAATGGATTATGAAATTATTGGTGGCACACATGATTTATTGCTGAACCGTGTATTGGGCGATGTTATGCAAAAAAATCTTGAAAAAGTGGGCGGCGTAATTTACACACCGGAAGAAATAGAATTTGCAAAAAAACTTCAAACAAGTTTTACTTACAAGGTACCGGCTATAGAGACAGCCGCAATAGTAAACCCGATA
>Ga0080027_10001034_pt1 | contig 11352 bp, 11 predicted proteins | sample OrgsoiDNA2013046_FD_70962 | JGI IMG/M metagenome (GOLD analysis project Ga0080027, IMG submission 70962) | Permafrost soil microbial communities from the Arctic, to analyse light accelerated degradation of dissolved organic matter (DOM) -... | ecosystem: Environmental > Terrestrial > Soil >...
AAGCGGGATTAACGCCCTTTGACGCGTTAAAGACCGCGACCGTTAACCCGGCCGTATTTATGGGCATGGCAGATTCGCTTGGCACTATACAAAAAGGTAATAATGCTGACCTGGTCTTGCTGAATGCCAATCCACTGGAAAATATACACAATACCAAACGCATTTATGGGGTCATTGTGAATGGAAAATATCTTTCAAGGAAGGTATTGGATAAAATGCTTACAGATGCTGCTGAGCTGGCGAAGAAAAATTAATCGGTAGACTCAAGTAGCCTGTAATTTTTATATAGCTGAAATATAGGGTTGTTGTGACAGCTTTTGCCAGATTTTTTATCGATAGTATAGCGACGACAGATTTGTTATTGAAACTGTTTTTATCGCCTGAATAATTATGCCTGAAATACCTGATATTCCTGAGCAAAAAACAAATGAAGAAGCTGCTGCGGACTCAAATACGCAGGAATCAACTACTCCTCAATTAGAAACCCAAACAACGGACATGGAAGTACATCATCACCCCGATCTGCATCATAAATCAAAGCCATGGAAGGAATTTCGGCAGGATCTTTCTTATTCATATCGCAATGCCTCAATTGGATCCAGGCGGGATGCTTTTTGTGCCGGATAGTAACCAAAAAAAACTCCCGTGACTACACATACCATAAAGGATAAAACAATAGAAAACTGAGTAATCAACGTTGGCCATAACAGGAAAATAGTGACAAGCTTTGATGCTGTTATACCCAATAAGACACCGATCAATGCGCCGGTAATACTAATCATGATCGCTTCCGTTAGGAATTGAAGTAAAATATCCACCCCCCTTGCACCAATTGCCATACGCAATCCGATTTCCCTCGTTCTCTCAGTAACTGAGACATACATAATATTCATTATGCCGATTCCTCCAACTAACAGGGATATTCCGGCGATCACAGCCAGCAGAATAGTTAGCAGCTGGCTGGTAGAACTAAATGTTTTGATTAACTCCTCCATGGTTCTTACTGCAAAATCATCATCCTCACTCGACTTCAGCCTGTGCGAATCCCGCATGATCTCTGATATTTCAGCAGATGCCAGAACTGTGGATGCTTCATCTCTGGAAGAAGCATAAATATTTTGGAAATAAATACTTGACAATATTCTTTTCTGCACTGTTGTATATGGCGCAACAATGATATCATCCTGGTCCTGCCCAAAGGCGTTGGCCCCTTTTGGAGATAATACGCCGATAACAAGAAAGGGGATCTTTACAAACCGGATGTATTTTCCAACCGGGTTTTCGCCATTGGGGAAAAGACTGGTCACCACTGTTTGTCCCAGCAGGCATACTTTATTTTCCGAACTGATATCCTTACTGGTAAATTCATTGCCCGATGATAAAGCCCATTGACGGATGGAATCGAGGTAGAATGTGTTTACACCTTGAATCGTGGTTGACCAGTTGTTGTTGCCATAAATAACCTGCCCCCTTGCCGTAGCAGAGGGAGAAACGGCGCTCAGATAGGTCGCTTTTTTTTGCAACGCGGTCACATCCGGCAAAGTCAGCGTTTGTACAGCAGTTGCATCTAAACGAACCCCGCCTGTTACGTTACTGTTTGGACGAATAATAATCATATTGGAGCCCATGCCGCCAAGTTGTTCCTGGATACTCTGCTTTGATCCCTGCCCGATGGCTACCATGGCGATCACCGAAGCGACCCCTATAATTATACCCAGCATGGTAAGGAAAGTTCGCAATTTATTACGCAATAAAGCTTTGAAAGCGATTCGTATGAGACTGATGAAATTCATCTTTTTACATGTTAAACGTCGTCCTCTACTGGCAAAGCAGCCAATTCCAATTTGGCATTCTTTATACTTTCATTGATATGGTCTTTAATAATTTTTCCATCCTTCAGGGTTATGGTACGACTGCTGAACTGCGCAATATCTGGTTCATGCGTAACAAACACAATGGTTTTCCCATGGTTTTTATTCAGGTCCTGAAAAAGCGCCATGATGCTAAATGATGTTTTTGTATCCAGATTGCCAGTTGCTTCATCGGCAAGTATCATGACAGGCTCATTGATTAAAGCCCTTGCGATGGCCACACGTTGTTGCTGGCCACCAGATAACTGATTTGGTGTGTGGTCCATCCGATCAGCCAGGTTAACAGCTTCTAATGCGTTAATCGCTCTATCTTTTCTATCCTTTGCATTCACAGAGCTATTATACATCAGGGGTAATTCTACATTTTCCAGGGCTGAAGTGCGTGGGAGTAAGTTATAGGACTGAAACACAAAACCGATTTTATTATTCCTTAAGTGTGCGAGTTCGTTACGGGAAAGCTTCCCTACATCAACTCCATCAAGAAGATAAATACCACTGGATTGTTTATCCAGGCAACCCAGCATATTCAGCAATGTGGTTTTACCCGATCCGCTGGCACCCATGATAGTTATAAATTCTCCGGTCATCACTTCAAAACTTATATCCTTTATTGCTTTTACGGTTTCAACACCCATTTTGAATTCGCGCCTGATATTTTTTAATTCAAGTATCTTATTACTCATGGCTTACTGCTTGCAGGATGACGGCTGGGCGTTGCCTGTCTTGTCGGCATAAAAGGACTTTTGGCCTTACCACTACCGGCAACGGCGGGATTGCTAATTGTCTGGCTAATGCTTATGATCACGCTATCACTTACAGTCAATCCATCCAGAACTTCCACATGTGTATCATCATTCAGTCCGGTAAGGATTTCTTTCTCCTTCAGGCTATCTCCCAATTGCACCCATACAAATGAAATATTGCCTTTTTCTGCACTGCTGTCAATGTCATTGCGTGCGCTATGTTTTGATGAGGCGGCCAACGGCAAATTCCCGGCAGCTGTCGCATTTTGTTGGGGTTTTGTACTTTCAGGCAAAGCCAATAATTTATATTGATTAGCCAGAGAAGGCTCAGGCTTAAATTTCAGCGCTTTGGAAGATATTAGCAAAGCATTATTTACTTCCTTTGTATAAATAAAAATGTTTGCTGTCATGCCGGGCATCAATTTGAGATCGTCATTGGGTGCAGTAACAATAGTGGTATAGGTGACGACATTAGCTGAAACGACGGGTTGAAGCCTGATCTGGTTCACTTTGCCGGTGAAAGTAATATCCGGATAGGCATCTACAGTAAACATCACATGCTGGCTATCTTTTACTTCACCGATATCGGCTTCATCCACCGCCGCCTGAGCCTGCATTTTGGTAATGTCTTTGGCAATGATAAAAAGAGTCGGGGTGTTGAAGGATGCTGCCACGGTTTGCCCAACACTTACATTACGCAGCAAAACCACACCATTAACAGGAGAATATATACTGGAGTAAGAAAGGTTTTTTAACGCCGCATTCAATTGAGCCTGCACACTCGCCATCGAAGCTTTTGCGGTCAGGTATTGATTCTGGGCGGTTTCATAATCTGCCCTGCTGAGTGCACCGGTATTAAACAGAAGGGTCTGACGGTCGTAATTACTTTTTTCATATGCGAGTGTAGCCTTAGCTAGTTCCAGGTTGGCCTTGTACTGATCAGCCTGAGCCATAAAAAGTGATTTATCCATTTCGGCGATCAATTGTCCCTTCGTCACACGAGCATTAAAATCTGTAAATATCCTGGCAATGGTTCCGGACACCTGGGAACCGACGGCCACTGTATCCACCGGTTCTATTGTTCCGGTAGCAGTTACACTCTTAGAAATATAACCAAACTGAGGTTTTTCTGTAACAATAAAGGCTTTATGATCTGCCTTTCTATAAAAAAAATACCAAATGCCCACACCTGTTATAAGTATGAGGGCGACAATAATTAATATTCTGAATTTTTTCATTTGGGGAGGTATATTTCCTCTATTTTTATTACCATCACATAAATTGATTACGCTATAATTTGACCGGCTCGCCGCTGTAAAAATTATAAATCTCCAGGTTAAGAGCCGCTGTATATTTCGCCTGGGTATATGCCTGAAGGGCCTGCACATACAGATTCTTCTGCTGTAGCAAATCCACCAGGTTCGCTGCACCATATTTAAACTGTTCACTTGCCACCCGGTAACTTTCCTGGCTTGCTTTCAATTGCACGACAGCCGCGTCATATTGGGCCTGCGCGTTTAACACATTGATATAAGCCTGCTCAACGAGTTGGGACAAGGTTGTTTTGGCGCCCAGTAAAGAAAGTCCGGCCTGATCTATTTCAATCCTGCTTATTTCAATCTGCGTTTTATAAATACGGTTGTTGAAAATGGGTATCGCAAGTGTCAATCCAATACGTTCGTAAAAATTATTATCCAGCTGTTTAAGATATGCGACGGACTGATTATTGGAATAACCGGTAGCCACAGAAGAACCAATGGTAGCAACCGGGAGAGTATGAGCTTTTGCGATTCTCAGATTCATTTGTGCAATATCAACTCCGGTTTCAGCATACTTTATTTCCGGCCTCGTTGACAAAGCAATTCTTTGCACTTCATCCAAAGACGGCATCAGCGCTGTAGCTATTATCGTGTCCGGAACGGATATCTCCATTGAATAACTCCATGGGAGTTGGAGCAATTGTTTTAAGCTTAACGTGTTCTGACGATAAGCGCTCTGCGCACTAACCAGGTTATATTTATCTGTTGCGGTTTGAGCATCCAGTTCTATCAACGCATTCCTGGCAATGCTTCCCGCCTTAAATTGCAGATTTCCCTGCGCCTGCTGGGCCTCCGATGTTTTTACAAGATCTTCAACATATACAATATTTTCTTTAGCCAATAAAATATTGAGATAGTCCTGGGTAATTTGCACGATAAGGCTATTAATCGTTTGATCAACCTCCAGTACAGCCTGATTTAAATTGAGACTTTGTAATTTGATATTAAAATTTATGTATCCGCCATTGTACACTGTCCAACCTGACGTAAGAGAACTGCTGCTGGCAAAACTGGATTGTGTAGCAAATCCACCCACTACGGGATTGGCATCGGTACTATGGGTCAGATTAAATCCCAAATTCCCCAACAGATTAGGATATTTTGCTGCTTTAGCAAGCAGGAGGTCCTGTTTGTTGATTTGCTGGCTAAGACGAATTGTATTTAATTGTATATTATTTTGCCTGGCATATTCCAGACAGGACTGCAAGTCCCATTTCAAGGGTAATTGCTGCCTGCTGCTATCCTGCGCTTGCAGGGAATTGCAGCATATACCAAAATAAAAAAGCAAACTTAATGTCAGGACTCTTGCAAACATATGCTGAAATTAAATCCCCGTGAGAGGTCATAGTTTACAAATGAATTGTCCGGTTTTTGTATCTGTAAAAGATATATTTAACTCACAAAGTTCACGACAATACAAGCACTCACTTTTATAGAATTATTTTTATTATTTACATCTTTCATACTATTTAGTGGGAGATACAGGATTTTCAGATTACAAATGCAACCAAACGGCCAGGGCACAAATATTGTAACATGAATGAGCCGGTTAATGAGCAATTAATTCCCCGTATTTAAGATTTAATCTATGCAACATCCAATGTTACATCTTTCACAGCTGCATTTTATTAGCCGGTGCGCATTCATTCATTTTGAGATTGCCTTTGGCATATGAAACCGTATTGGAAAACGATGGCGGCAATCTCAGCCAGGGTCAACGACAATTATTAAACATTGCCAGGGCAACCGTGGCCAAACCCAGCATCCTTATTTTGGATGAAGCTACCAGTTCCATCGATAGCTGAACTGAACAAATCATACAGAAAGGAATGGATAAATTAATGAAGGGAAGAACCAGTTTTGTGATCGCTCACAGACTATCCACGGTACGTAATACGGATGAAATTCTAATTATGAAAAATGGAGAAATCATTTAACGCGGGAATCATGCCGCTTTACTTAAACTAAAAGGAAAATATTTCGAATTATATACCGTTCAATTTGATTAAAAACCGAATGAGGTCGTTCGGCTGATATATACGCTGGACAATGATTTCGGCGAAATGAAAAACCGGAAAGACAAGGCCGTTGAATCAAAAAGTGGATTGGTTGCAATATAGTCCAATAAATTATAAGTACTAACCGGGTGGGACTTCGGAAATTACTATTCGTATTCCAGCCTGAATATTTTTTCTATCCGGCCTAACTCGTATTATTCTTGTTTATGCATCTCAGGTTTTTAGAGAGGCGGTCACCGAGGAATCATTTTTGTCAAAACGGAGAATAGGTATTGATATGTTTGCCGTTTTTGATTGAATGGGTAGTCACTTCCCCAATTATGAAGGCTGTCTTCGAAATCCGCCATCATACTACAATTGGAATGCGACCATATTGCTGATTTGTGATTGGGGATATTCGTTTTATGGAAATAAATTCCTTATCAAATTTCACGCATGGCAGGATTATTGAATTATATGTTGGAATCTTATATGAAAGGGAGCTTCACTTCTGTATTATTTTCATCTTTGTCTATTTTGTTTTTTTCCAGAATAGGTATAATCCACCAAAGGCAGTTCGCGAATTATTCAAAAGTTAGGAGACACAAATTATTCTTAAGCGATTTTTGAATCTTAAACGCTAATCCTCTTACTAATTAAAACCAAAGTTTTGTTGCGGGCATCCTCCCTGAATTTCCCTTAATATTTCCTTACTCAATGAAAATAATATTTATATTATTCAATCTGCTTTTATCTTTAACCGTCCTCAACGCACAGGTTCCAGCTGCTGATACTATAGTTCCTGCCAAAGGCAATATAGAACAACAATTAAGGGAAATTAGAAAACGACAAATCCTTCTTCATTCTGATTCAACGAAGAATGATAATGTGCCCAAGAAGACTGCACTCGTTGACACCACAAAAAAAAATAGATACAATGATCTGCTGGATGACGACCCGGAATATAATAGAAAATATCCGATATGGAAACCTGCATTGCAGGTTGTTGGGATGAATGCGATATTAAATATCGTGGACAGGACAGTTATGAATCAGGAATTTGCAAAAGTTGATTTTTCTACCTGGAAGCGGACCACGAGTGCGGGTTTTCCATGGCAGAATGGGTGGATATGGGATCAGGACAGATTTGGTAATAATTTCCTTTCTCATCCAATGACGGGTAGCTTCTATTTCAATGCAGCCAGGTCAAACGGTTATAATTTCTGGGAATCAGCGCCTATTGTATTTGCGGGCAGCTATATGTGGAAGATCTTTGGGGAAAATGGGAAACCGGAACGGGAGGACCTAATTAATACAACATTTGACGGGATAGCATTGGGAGAAATCCTTTACAGGCTGAGCTCAAATATTTTGGATGACCGATCGATCGGAAGAGAACGGGTTTTTCGTGAAATTTTAGCCGGAGTAATTGATCCGGTAAGGGAGTTCAACCGGCTTTTGCAAGGGAAAGCCTTCAGAAGAACCAATAAGGAAGTATACCAGACAGAACCGCTCAATATTACTTTTTTTGCCGGAGTACATTCCATAAATACGAATAGTTATGCACTTTTTTCAGGTGTTAATGATGAAATGCTTGATGTGCAGTTGGATTATGGTAATCCATTTGAAGACCGTCGCCGGAAACCCTTTGATTTATTCAGATTCCGGGCAGAGCTCAATTTCGGAGTGGGAAGAAAATTAGCCGACAATGTAACCGGTTATGGAATTTTATTTGGCAAAAACGCCAAGCTGGGTAAAATAGATATTCTATACGGCGCATTCCAGTATTATGATTATTTCGACACAAAGGCCTTTGAATTGTCAACCATTGGTTTTGGCGGTGGATTATTCACGAAGATACCGGTGAGTAAACAATCAAACTTATACACCAATTTTCATTTGGCGCTCGTTCCTTTTGGAGGTGTCAGTGTAGGTCCGGTGAGTGATACTGCCCAGTTCCGGGATTATCGATTTGCCTATGGCATAGAGGGGAAAATTGAAACCAGTCTCAGCATGGGCAAATATGCTGTGGTCAGCATGCAGTATTATTATTACATGATGCATTCATTTGATAATACCGGAAAGGACGAGTTGGTGAAGAATACATTGGGAACCAGTGTGATTAATATGGTGAAACCCAGAATTACCGTGCGACTCTACAAAGATCTCAGCATTGGTGTGGAACATAACATGTATTTCAACAGTCATTCCGAGCGTGCCTATCGGACAGTAAATTATTTGCAAACAGAGCAGCGGGTATTCCTTATGTTTTATTGGGAAGACCCTCAGCGTAAGGGCCATTACAACTGAGGTATAAGTAGATTTTGGCAGCCTTCAAGGAGTGATTCTGAAAGTAATGATCGTCTACTTAGAGTTATAAGGGGTAAAATAAATCATGCCTCTTATGGATTCCAAAAATAACGATGAATGATTATCATCTTCAAATATCACCGTTGTAGAAGGTCTTTCTAAATCTTTCCAATTTCCTTTGCTCCTCTAATATCTGAATGTCTTTTTCGAGATTAATTGTAAGCAGGACATCATAGCCGGGTTTTCCAGACAGATTAAGTTGACGCTCGTAAGAACTTTTAACATCGAGCATTTTTTATCTAAAATTGATAGTCCCATGGTTGTGCCATTCTATAAATGATCAATGTAAATTCTCTTAATAATGATGATAGCTATGACACTAATAGCAGAGCAGGATAGAAATCCTGCCCTTAAAAATCCAATATCCTATGAAATACCAGTAATAATACTTCAAAAGGAATGCCTATGCTCTTCAAAGGCATAATAAATATTTAAATGACCATTTTCTACGAATTGTGGGGTATAAATATCCCGGCTTTCACTTCTATTTGACAAAAGGACCCGGTTCCCATATTGCTATTAATTAGAATAGCTATTATCTAGGAGACAAAATCTCGCCGGTGAATTTAAACAGTACTTTACTTGCAAATAAAATCATGCTTACATTCTTAAAATGAAAAAATTATTAGTCTTATTAATGATAACTACCGGACTAATTTTTAGCCTCTTAACCTTTGCCCAGTCTGCCACCCATACAACTAATACCACCTCTATTTCACAGCTCCCTTTAAATTATCATAAAGAGGATAGCCATAACTGGGAACTATTAATATTGCTTGGGGTAATTGGTTTTATTGGAATTAAAAATCGCAATTCAGTAGGACGTAAATTAAATTCCGAGGATACCTCCGTTCGGTTGGAAGATTAAACACAAAGATCGATTCCGTTTCCTTTGTTCAAGGATCTGGCAAATAAGTAATTTTTTCGACCCGGCGCTATCGGATGGATCGTGCTTTCGTCAACATTATTATCGATGGCCATTGTTCCGTTTTCGGCATAACGGCTAAGGATACACGGATAGTTACCCATCACCTTTAGGCAAGGTTATTGATTCAGTAATGTAAAAAAATATGAAAGTCATTTTAACTCTTTGTTTATTATTGTGTGGTATTTTTGGATTCTCTCAAAATAATCATTTGCCACCCAATAATGTAACTCAATCCTTTCAGAGAGAATATCCCAAATCACATCCGTCGGATTGGAAGCAGTCAAATGATGGAGGATGGAGTGTTTCGTTTGATGACAATGATCACAATAACGGGGAAGTAATGGCATATTATAGCAAATCTGGAAAACACTATGATACTCATATTCCGTATGACAAAAAAGACGTGCCATCAACGGTAAGTGATCATATGCAAAAACATTATGGCAGTACGGGCGACTATGAATACACTCGTATAGACCGCCCTGGAGAAAACAGTGTGTATCTGACTCATTACAAGCATAAGAATAATTATAAGGCGGTATACGTAAACAAAGAGGGTCATGAAAAGGAATATCATGACAAGTATCATGATAATCAAAATCAACATTATTAGGGATATTATGTTTAACGTTTCATTTATAGTCGTCGTAATTGTAGATATAACTTAGACTATCGCTTTTTTTGATGATCAAATTCTTCGAGTGAAGATTTTGGGCTGACTTTCTCTCCTGATGAAAATTACTGTATGTTATTAGTCACGGGTGATACACATTAGGCTACGAAGACCAGAGCAGCAGCTCTGGGAATAGAGTATTTTATTCAAAAGCCGTTTTCTTTAAAACTTATCCACGAACTGGTGCAGGAAATTATAATGATTCACAATATTTAGACATCTTTTATTAACAAAAAAGGGCCCGTAAACTGGCCCTTCCTAATTTATCTCTCAGCGATTCTACCTGACTATCCTTTAGCGAAAGTTTTATTGAGCAGCATATCGGTCAAACCAATCGCTTTACCAATCCACAGTGTCAGAGACACAATCCAAACAATGCTCAAAGCCGCCCATGCTGATATCGTATGATGTGAGCAATACGATCTGACGAGTCAAGGCGAAATAAAATCTGAAACTACAATCGCCCGATTCCGGTGTTTTCAAAATTGGCAACCGGTATACGTCGACAGTCTTATAATCGCTTCAAGGTTTTACAATTCCTACCCCAATTTAGTTGCAACTATCCATGCAAATCTACAGGGAGGCAAAGCAACTGGGTTTCGCACCAAAAGGAAACTTATCCATTCAGCGCGTGCTTGACCGTTCTGTATATGCAGGTTTTATTTACCCGATCCCCCATCCATCAACCAGCAAAGCTGCAAGCTGTGGGCATTGTGTGCCGTTTTCTCGGATCTCAGTTCAGTAGCTCAATGATTTCTTTGCAAAGTTTGTTACCAGAACTAGGTTCAAATAAGTTTTTTTTGAGAAGCTTTCCATTTCTATCGAATATTAAGTATATAGGGATTGAATATCCCCCAGGAGCGCCCCACAATAGAGTGCTCAAACTATCTCGAAGAATTTTGTTCGCTCTAACATGGTTTCCAGCCAGATTAAATTCTTCGATTTTAGCTTTCCAAATAGAATCATGATCATCCACTGATACGTAAAGCATTTCAATCCCATTAGATTTTAGGAAGTCGTATAACGTGCGACTATATTTGAATTCGTCAATACAAGGTTCGCACCAAGTCGCCCACAAATCAATAAAAACAGGTTTGCCTGCATAAGGTTCCAGAAGCTTCGAAATTGAGCTAATTTTATTGTAATTAGGAGTTATTATGATGGGGCTACTTTGAGAACAGTCTTTTTCGTGATTCAAGCCCAGACAAAAAGTAGCAATAAATATAAAAAGTGATTTCAAATTTTAAGATTTTGAATAAAAAGACGGTACAACGAAAATGGCACACAACGATTTAGGCTTGGCGATGTGGTGGTATTTATAACTGTCAGCCCATAACCACAGCCGATTAAAATACTAAAGTTGAAGCTAACAAATAAAAGTTCATTGATATTCGTCGGCTGGAACTGCTGCTGATAGTAGCACACAACCGAAGTTCAACGTCCTGCCACCA
>Ga0080027_10001036_pt1 | contig 11347 bp, 8 predicted proteins | sample OrgsoiDNA2013046_FD_70962 | JGI IMG/M metagenome (GOLD analysis project Ga0080027, IMG submission 70962) | Permafrost soil microbial communities from the Arctic, to analyse light accelerated degradation of dissolved organic matter (DOM) -... | ecosystem: Environmental > Terrestrial > Soil >...
CGAAATTCCTGATTCACTGTTCAACCGCGAGATTCTTGCCATTACCCGTTTCGTGAAATCGCCTGCCGGAAGCCGTTCGTACGGTGGAGAGAAAGTGAATGAACAAACGATTCGCTGGGAAAAAGGTCCGTCGGATAATATTTTTCTGCGCGTAATGACGATCGTCAGTGTAGCACCGGATTCTTCCCAGCCGATTGCACAAGCCGTCAGGAATTCTAATGTAGATCCCATTGCAGCCTCATTCGATATCAAAGCCTATAGTAAGGATTCAAATAGCGTGGTGATTGATGTAACAGATTTTTTCAGAATGGATAATCAACCGGTAAGTCTTAGCCCGGACATAAAAAGAAGGTATAACCTGGGTGGAATCGCGGGCGACCGGTCTTATATTTCCTATATACATAGTTATCCGCTCAATACAGAAATACATTCCATTAAAACGTTCAGCTCTTCCGGTGCAACCGGTGGAATGAGCTTCGGAACTTCTGCCAGTCTGCCGGCTGCCGACGTCGCTGGTGCCGTAACCATGGAACTGAACAATTCATTTGTCATGCTACCGGCCATCCCTATGCGCAAAAGGTTATTTGATCCCAGGGTTGGCTATTTTGCAAGTGAATATGCTGTTTATACAGATGCATCACAGAAAGCCGAAGCGAGTACTTTTATCCATCACTGGCGGCTCGAACCCAAGGAAGAAGATAGGGCTCGTTGGAAAAAAGGAGAACTCGTTGAACCCAAAAAACCCATCGTATTTTATATAGACCCGGCAACGCCCAAACAATGGAGGCCATACCTGATAGCAGGCATCAACGACTGGCAATCCGCCTTTGAAAAAGCAGGCTTTAAAAATGCGATCATTGGAAAGGAATGGCCTGAAAAAGACAGTACCATGAACCTGGAAGACGCGAGGTTCTCGGTGATCCGTTATTTCGCTTCTGATATCGAAAATGCTTATGGACCTAATGAAGCAGATCCGAGAACCGGCGAGATCCTGACAAGTAATGTTGGCTGGTATCACAATGTGATGAAAATTATCCATGATTATTATATGATACAGACGGCAGCCGTAGACCCCCGCGCGCGGAAAATGGTTTTTGATGATAGCCTGATGGGAGTCCTTATCCGGTGCGTAGCATCCCATGAAATCGGCCACACGCTCGGACTTCGTCATAATATGGGAAGCAGTAGTAAGACACCCGTAGAAAAACTGCGCGACAAAGCCTGGGTGGAAGCTAATGGCCACACAGCATCCATTATGGATTATGCCCGGTTTAATTATGTAGCCCAACCAGAAGACCATATCGGCCCGAGTGGATTATATCCACGCATCGGACCCTACGATAAATGGGCAATTCAATGGGGATATAAAATGATCCCGAATACAAAATCACCGGAAGAAGATAAACTCGTTCTGAACCGTTGGATCATAGATAGCCTGAAAGCAAATCCCAGACTATGGTTTGGCGGAGAAGCCCAGAATTTTGATCCCCGTTCACAAACGGAGGACCTCAGTGATAATGCTGTAAAGGCAAGTGAATATGGCATACTCAACCTGAAGAAAATTATTGTTCAGTTGCCATCATGGACAAAAGAAGAAGCAGACACTTACGACAACCTGGACGAATTGTACACACAATTGGTCGCACAGTTCAGCCGTTACATGAATCATGTGACAAAAAATGTGGGTGGTATTTATGAAACATTTAAAAGCATTGAACAAACGGGTGATGTATATGAGCCCACGCCAAAATCAATTCAGCATGAATCCATTGTTTTCCTCCAGAATCAATTATTCGAAACTCCTTACTGGTTACTTGATAAAAATATTCTCAACAAAATAAGCAGCCCTTCCTCATCAGAAATGATTGCGAATACACAGGGCGGCGTATTGAACTCACTAATGTCTTCCACGCGGTTATTTAGAATGGAAGCCATGAGCGACCGCTATGGAAAAAAAATCGTATACGGTCCGGATGACCTGGTTACAGACCTTGAAAAAGGTCTTTGGAAAGAACTCGCCGCCCCACATCAGGTCATCGATCCGTTCAGAAGAAATTTGCAGAAACAATATGTGGATATTATGATTTCGCTCATGAATCCCGCGCTACCGACTCTGCCTGCCGGATTACCCCGCGGATTAATCATCTTATTCGGAGCTGATATCAAAAACACCGATATTCCATCGATCGCACGTGGTCATCTAACGGTTTTGCGTAATCGAATATTAACGGCGGCCAATGCATCTGCGGATAAAATCAGCAAATACCATTTACAGGATATGGCAGAAAGAATCAGGCAGGCGTTCAATCCGAAATAACGAGCTTACATCTGTTCTTTCCTGATTGGTCTGGGCCCAATCGGTTTGTGATTTGAAACTGTTTCATACATACATCCGCCGATCAATCCGATCAGGATGAGTGCGAAAAAAATCAGCCACATTTTTTCAGAGCGGGTTAATTTTTTCATACTTGTACAATGTTTTCACTTTTTATCGTTGGTCGTGAATCGTTGATCGATAAACGATAAACGGAACAGTTTTAGGCTTTAAGCTTTGCGCCTTTACCTGGTCAGCATATCAACTATCGGCGTCCCTATATTTCCATTGGGGGCCTGTATATGTAATAGCGTAGCCAGTGTAGGCGCAATATCTGTCATGTGCACCAGGTTGGCCGTTGCTCCCGGGTGAATATCCCAGCCCATAAAAATCAGCGGGATATGGGTATCATATGGGTTCCAGGTACCATGGGTTGTTCCTGTGCGTGCATAAGATTCAAGCCACGCCGGCTCAAAAACTACCTGCACCTGCCCGCTTCGTTTAAAATTGTAGCCGTTGATGATCATGGTTTTAATGGGCTCCGGTATTGCGGCATCCTCTACTTTGTCCATATCCACTGCATAACTTACGCCCGGTTGTTTTTTCAAATAATCTACGACCAGCTTTTTGATTGCATTGAAATCCGCATTGTAAGCCGCAATTCTTTCGAGATCGAAATTGATCTGGTAATTTCCTGCGGAACGAATTACTTTATAATAACCTAACTTCTGCTGTATAAGCTGTTCCAGGTTTGCCAATATATTACTGGTTACATAAAAATCAGCCGGAATCCTGTTTTCACGGGAATAGCCGACAGCATTTGCAACACCATGATCAGCGGTAAGAAAAACGAGATAATTCCCCTTGCCCAATTTAGCGTCGAGTGTAGAAAAAAAAGAAGCCAGGTCAAGGTCCAGGCGCAGATAAACATCTTCCACTTCAATGGAATTCGGTCCGAATAGATGCCCCACATAATCTGTAGATGCGCAATTGATGGTCAGAAAATCTGTTGCAGGGCCCTGTCCCAATTGATATGCATCTAAAATAGTTTTTGCAAAATCAAGCGTCAGTGAATTTCCAAATGGTGTTGAACGGAATGACCCATGGTTTTTCGAATAAGCCCGCTTTATATCATGTGGGAAGACCGGAGCTGTTTCTCCAGGCATTATTCCTTCAAAAGATTTATTATCCGAATCACTTTCAATATAATTTTTGATGGGATATAAAGTATTCCATTCAGCTCTTACATATTTTTCGATATTTTTTTCATTATTAAATTTTACTACTGCTTCCGGCAGCTTTTCCATGTAATACGTGCTGCTGATAAAATTTCCACTTTCATCATCCATCCAGAATGCTGCGTTCGCAGTATGACCGGCTGGAAGTATGGCAGCACGATCTTTTAATGAGATGCCCACCACGCGCGACTGAAATTTAGTAGCCATGCGCAATTCATCAGTGATCGTACTGACCAATAGGTTTCGGGGCGACATTTTTCCATCTGCAGCTGCTGTGGCGCCAACTGACTGTACCGTGCTGTCATCTGTGCAATAAACATGGGCACCTGTCAATTGGTCCGTCCAGTCGTTGCCTGCTATTCCACTTATAGAAGGCACAGAACCTGAAAAAATACAGGTATGTCCTACAGCCGTATATGAAGGCAGATAATTGATGTACGTATTTTCGCAGGAAAATCCTTCTTTCAGCAACCGCTTAAATCCATCCTGGGTGTACATGTTAATATACCTGTAAAGAAAATCCCAGCGCATCTGGTCTACGACTATTCCCACAACCAGTTTAGGTCTTGCAACCGGTGTACCACCCGGCTGGGCCCAACCTGAGCCCGCTTGAACAAAAAATAACAGAACTAAAAAAATGTTTTTCCTCATCTTCTATATGGGTTTAAACAAAGGTATCTTCATTTGCAGCTTGTCCGGTTCGGCAAATGCATTATTTTTGAGGCAATTTTTAACTAACGTTCAAGAAATATGGCAGATATTTTTGAAAAATTAACGAAGCATAATGGTCCCATCGGGCAGCACCGGGAAAGGGCGCATGGTTATTTTGCCTTCCCTAAACTGGAGGGTGAAATTGGCAGTCGTATGAAATTCCGCGGCAAGGAAATGATTGTCTGGAGTCTGAATAATTACCTGGGACTTGCGAACCATCCTGAAGTAAGAAAAACAGATGCTGAAGGAGCAGCCGCATACGGACTTGCGTCTCCCATGGGCGCCCGTATGATGAGTGGTAATAGTAACCAGCATGAGCAGCTTGAAAAAGAACTCTCAGATTTTGTAGGTAAGGAAGATACAGCACTGCTGAATTTCGGTTACCAGGGCATGGTGAGTATTATAGATGTATTATGCGGAAGACATGATATTATCGTTTACGATGCAGAGTGTCATGCCTGTATCATTGACGGTCTTCGCCTTCATGCGGGTCATCGATATGTGTTCAAACATAATGATCTCGCGGATTTCGAAAAACAAATTCAGCGTTCAAATGCCCTGATTGAAAAACAAGGTGGCGGTGGTGTGCTGGTCATTACAGAAGGAGTTTTCGGAATGGCAGGTGACCAGGGAAAGATCAGGGAAATCGCAGAGCTGAAATCCAAGTATAAATTCCGCCTGCTGGTGGATGATGCACATGGTTTTGGAACCCTCGGAAAAACAGGCGCCGGTGCGGGAGAAGAGCAGGGCGTTCAGGACGATATCGATTTATATTTTTCCACTTTCGCTAAATCCATGGCATCAATTGGTGCTTTTGTTTCAGGTGAAAGACTCATCGTGGATTATATCCGATACAATATCAGGAGCCAGATTTTTGCAAAGAGTTTGCCAATGCCTCTCGTGCTGGGTAATCTCAAAAGACTGGAATTGCTGAAAAGCAATCCTTCGTTGAAAGCAAAACTCTGGAGCAATGCAGAAAAGCTCCAGGCAGGTCTTCGTAAAAAAGGATTTGATATCGGAAAAACAGATTCAGTCGTAACTCCCATTTATATGAAAGGCGATGTTCCCGAAGCAACAGCCATGGTGATGGACCTTCGGGAGAATTATGGAATTTTCTGCTCCATTGTGGTTTACCCTGTTATTCCAAAAGGACATATCATTTACCGTCTGATCCCGACGGCTATTCATACCGACGAGGATATTGAGACTACACTCGCAGCTTTCGAAGCTACTAAGAAGAAACTGGATATGGGCGATTACAAAGTCGAAGCCATTCCAGATATGGCTGAAGCTTAATGAGTTATGAAAATATTAAAGCATGCTTAGCATAAAAACCTGCTTTTTTCGTTTTTAATAAGACCGGCTTCGAATATTAGAGCCCCCTTTTTATAATTTAACGAAATATAGCAGAGCATTTCGTAGCCTAGCCCATTAGATCCTGAACCAAATGCTCCTAAGAAAAACCATAACCGCTATACTGCTGATGGCTGCCTGCCGTGCTTATTCGAACGACAGCATCCCTTCCAAAGATTCCAGCACAATCACGATTACCCTGCAAAATTCTTCAGATAAACTTTCTAAAATCGATTCTGTTTTTGTAATCTTCGATCGGTTTGACCTGCGGGGTGCCGGCGTAGTAAAACAGGTATTTTATCCGGATATCGACAATCAGATCCATATAAGTTTACCTAAAGGGAAATATTATGTCAATATTTTTTGCCTCGGTATTTACAATAAGGAGGGTTTTGATCGTATCGTTTCTGCAAAACCTAATAAAAACCATAAAATTTTTCTGCGCCTGCAGCAATCCGCATTATTTCAACTGGGCCTCCCTCATTTGCCTGATGATCATTTTGATCCTTCCCATCTGGCTATCCTTAATTTTAGTACGAAGTAGTCATTTAATTTTGCAATAGACAATTGCATAAAAAAAGCCTCCTTGTTGAAGGGAGGCCGCACTAATCAAATACCATTAACCATTAAACCTTATCCTATGAAAAGTCAAATATAAAATTTTACTTCAAGCAACGTCGTTACGCCACTGATAAATATTTTTAAGAGGGGTAAAATTGATGCATATCAATTTAAAATCGTCTACTTTGTAAATTCAATAAAGAAGTCATGCGAAAAATAATTGTTGCCATCACTGGAGCCAGTGGATCCATATATGCGAGTCTGCTTATTGAAAAACTTTTGGCGATCCGCTCTCAATGGGAAACTGTATCCGTCGTGATGACCAAAAACGCCAGTATAGTATGGGAAACTGAATTAGAAAACCAGGCATATAAGCATTTACCCTTAGAAGTATTTGAGGCTGACGATTTCATGGCACCCTTTGCTTCCGGATCAGCCAGATACGATACCATGGTCATTATTCCCTGCTCCATGGGTACCCTGGGCAGAATCGCTTCCGGTATTAGCACAGACCTGATTACGCGCGCGGCGGACGTGATATTAAAAGAAAGGAGAAAATTGATTTGCGTCGTTCGGGATACCCCGTATAATTTGATTCATATTCGCAATATGGAAACCATTACACTGGCAGGAGGAATCATTTGTCCAGCCACTCCTTCTTTTTATAGTAAACCTAAAACAATTGAAGAAGTTGCTTCAACCGTCGTTGACCGGGTTATAGATCTGGCAGGATTCGATCTGAAAAGTTTTAGATGGGGGGGCGGGCAAGTATGAGAGTGGGCTAACGGATATAACTATGCGAAATTATTTAATCATAGAACCACTTCCATACTTCCATACTCCCATACTCTCATACTCTCATACTCTCATACTCGCCTCTACTGTGTCAGATTCACTTCCTCCACCCCCGGATGTTCGGATTTGTTGAATAAAAAACTGTTATCCGATAAATTCGCAGCTCCATTCAGGCTATTGATAGTATAAATATATTTGTTGCCGCTTTTATCGAGCATTTTACCGGACGTCACCAAATGTGATTTATTGTCTACGTATAAATAGACCTTATGAAAATTCTGGGTCTTATCAATCGGCGTCATTTCAATTTCCACAACGGTTTTGGTTCCCATTTTCTGTTGGCCATTCATCTTATACAGAAAATCCTTGTCATAAAAATTGGTGAATAATTTTTGGGGTGAAAGCGTATTGGAACTGGGATCCACTTTCGTAATAGTTACCTCATTGGCTGATTTATCATAGGTCCAGATCGTTTTCCCATCGCAATAAATCTCCTGACCAGTAATTAACACCACATATTTATTTCCTTTCATATTAACCGTTCCCTTTTTCGTCCCCTGGGAAGCACCTTGGCCATCTTGCAGCTGTAAAGTGAAAACCACCTGTATGGATTTATAAGATTTTATTTTTGCAGAAGCCTGATCCAGAATCTTTTTTGCAGCCGGATCGCTGCCTTGAGAAAAGCCTGCAACTATACCCAAAAACGTGCATAAAAAACTGACTATCACTTTCATATGGGAAATTTAAATGAAAACGGGGGCAAGATATGCCATTCGAATTGCAATCGTTATGCCATGCCTGTTAAAAATGGTTCGTATGACCCCCACCCAATTGTGTGAGATATACTGAAAGTTCAGAATCTGTTTTAATGATCACTTCCCGGGCTTTACTACCCTGGTTCGGCCCTACCACACCGGCCGCTTCGAGTTGATCCATTAAACGGCCTGCCCGGTTATAACCCAGTTTCATCCGGCGCTGGATAAGTGAGGTTGATCCGACCTGGTTCTGAACGATGAGGCGGGCGGCATCTTCAAATAACGGGTCCCGGTTATTGGCATCGAATTCTTTATCACTCATATCTTTTTCATCCACATATTCCGGTAGTAAAAATGCTTCCGGATAGCCTTGCTGCTTACCAATGAATTCGGCTATTTCTTCTACTTCAGGCGTATCCACGAAAGCACATTGCAGTCTCGTTATTTCCCCGTTATAGGAAACCAACATATCCCCTTTCCCGATCAGTTGTTCCGCACCACCGGTATCCAAAATGGTCCGTGAATCTATTTTTGATGAAACTTTAAATGCAATTCGTGCAGGGAAGTTGGCTTTGATGGTTCCGGTAATTATATTTACAGATGGTCGCTGGGTAGCAATAATCAAATGTATTCCAACCGCCCGTGCCAACTGAGCCAGTCGCGCGATTGGCATTTCGATTTCCTTCCCTGCCGTCATGATCAGATCGGCAAATTCATCAATAACCAAAACGATAAACGGCAGATATTGATGCCCTTTCTGCGGATTCAGTTTTCGCTTGATGAATTTATCATTGTACTCACGGATATTCCGTGTACCTGCTTCCTTCAACAGGTCGTACCGGTTATCCATTTCAATACAAAGTGCATTGAGAGTATAAACGACTTTTTTTGTATCCGTAATAATGGGTTCTTCTTCTCCGGGTAGTTTAGCAAGGAAATGTTTTTCAATGATCCGGTATAAACTGAGTTCCACTTTTTTCGGATCCACCAGAACGAGCTTAAGCTGGGAAGGATGTTTTTTATAAAGAAGTGAAACCAGGATGGCATTTAGACCGACCGACTTACCCTGACCCGTTGCCCCGGCCATCAGAAGATGCGGCATCATAGTCAGGTCAACAATGAAATTCTCATTATTGATTGTTTTACCAATAGCAATGGGCAGGTTGAATGCGCTATGCTGAAATTTATCTGAAGACAGTAAAGTGCGCATACTCACGAGACTCTTTTTTACATTGGGCACTTCAATACCGATGGTTCCTTTACCCGGTATCGGCGCGATGATGCGTATTCCAAGCGCTGAAAGGTTCAGTGCGATATCGTCTTCGAGATTTTTAATACGGCTGATACGCACGCCCGGTGCGGGAACGATTTCATACAACGTAACTGTCGGACCCACCGTGGCACTGATCTTCTGTATTTCTATATCATAGTTCTTTAGTGTGCCAATGATCTGGTTTTTATTATTTTCCAGCTCAGCCGGATCCTGTACAATTTTATCATTTCCATGGGCTTGCAATAAATCAAGCGGTGGAAATTTATATGACTTCAAATCAAGGGTTGGTTCATAATCCGGCACGTCCCCCGGTTTACCGGAATCTTTTGAATCCATTAATTTTTCTGCTGCCGATTCAGGAACCGCCCTGATTTCCAATTCCAATGGATTTACTTCAGGTATAATTTTCTTCGGAATCTTCGTAAAGGGTATCTGAGGAATTTCTTTTACAACCGGCTCTTCCCTTATGAATGGTGCCTGCAAGTCGGGCTCAGGCACTTCCTCAGCAATGATCAAAGGAATGGCTTCCTCGTTTTTTAATTTGTTTTTTTTATTCCTTAAATTAGGTTCCTCAATAAAAAGTAAAGCGCCTGCAGCTTCTTCGCGTTCGGCTTCCGGGACAATCGTAGCAGCTTTATTTTTTGAAGCCAGATCTGGTAATTTGAATTCAGGATTGAAGCGCCAGATAAAATAAGCCATCGCTCCTGCAAATAATACACATGCCGTACCAATCTTGCCGAGGAAACGCACCATCCAGTCGCTGATCATATCTCCGAATGCACCGCCCCATGGAAAGGAAACGTTCCTGCAAATAAAAGCCAGGGTAGCTGATAAATAAACCAGTCCTATCAAAACATAACGCAGGTTAAGTTTGATCGAAAAATATTTTTTTGCAAATAACCAATTGATCCCGGTTATAAAAAAAAACGAGCAGATAAAATAACTCGCAATACCGAATCCCTTGTAAAAGAAAAGATGGGAAATATAAGCGCCCAGGTTGCCAAGTAGGTTAGCCACTTTTAGGTCCTGCGAAGGGGCCAGGACAGAAATACCGCGGAACACTTTGTCCTGGTCTTCCCGCCAGGTAAACAAGTAAGAAGTAAACGCAATAAATAAAAATATTGATACAAATAAAAAAACAGCCCCTGTGATCTTATGCGTCCGCTCATCACGGATTACCTGCGAAACAGTGAGTTTGGCATCCTTTTCTGTTTTCAGGGACGATGGACCGGAGGAATGGTTTTTCTTTGACTTTGAAGGCTTGGCCATGACGGCAAAGATATGTTAAGAAGGCCTTTCGCTCCTTATGGCTAGCGTTAAAAAAATCCAGCCAATGATAAATGAAGTTCCGCCCAATGGGGTCAGGATACCTAGAACGAGTGGAACATTCATACCGTTTGCCATGAGTATCGAAATCGTATACAGAGAACCGCTGAATAACAGGATTCCGAATATAAAAAAAAAGCCTGCGCGTTTTATCTGAATGCCTGGAAATCTTTCACTGAGTATACCGCAGGCAAGTAAAGCAAATACATGATAAAACTGGTAACGGACAGCCGTTTCATATACTTCAATGGCTGCCGTCGGCATTCTCTGTTTCAGTTGATGAGCAAGAAAGGCACCCGCCATAACAGCCACTGCGCCTAAAACTGCTGCAACTCGTATAAAAGGAGTGTCCATATTCCAATTTGGAAATTATTGTAACAGGCTGATAAAAGATTCAAGCTCCGTAGATTCTTCATGAACCATCAGGTCTGCCTGTTCATAATACATTTTACGTTCGCTGAGTTTGCGGATAATGTATGCGCGGAGACCTGCTTCTGTAATTCCACGCAAGAGCGGACGCGACAATTTTTCTTTCAAAAGCCGTTGATTCAAGGCTTCCAGGGAAGTGTTTAGCCAAAGCACTTTCCCGCTGCGCTTCATGAATTCAATATTATTAAAGAAACAGGGTGTGCCACCACCTGCTGATAACACAAAATTTTCTTCCCTGTTTACCAGGTCTTCCAGGGTTTGTTTTTCAATGTAACGGAAATATTCTTCGCCCTTGTCAGCAAAGATTTCTGAAATATTCATGCCTTCATTATTTACTATAACAGCATCCAGATCATAAAATGAAATTTGTAATTTCTCCGCAATCCGCGTTCCCCAGTGTGTTTTACCGGAGCCCATAAAACCAATCAGAAATATACGCATGCTTTATTAAGAATACTTTGAGTTTTTTTAATAAGTTATCGTGAATCTTATATCGATACACGATCCACGATTTACATAAACGCATTGAAGCCGGTGATGTCCATTCCTGTGATCAGTAAATGCACATCATGAGTACCTTCATAAGTAAGCA
>Ga0080027_10001038_pt1 | contig 11338 bp, 6 predicted proteins | sample OrgsoiDNA2013046_FD_70962 | JGI IMG/M metagenome (GOLD analysis project Ga0080027, IMG submission 70962) | Permafrost soil microbial communities from the Arctic, to analyse light accelerated degradation of dissolved organic matter (DOM) -... | ecosystem: Environmental > Terrestrial > Soil >...
CGCGACGGCCGGGTCCTGCAGACGCTGACGTCGCCGCGCGCCATCACCGCCGCGGCCTTCGACGGGACCACCCTGGCGATCGCGGACGCCGCGATGTTGACCACCTACTCGCCTGACCTCGAGCCCCGGAATCACATGCTGCTCACCCAGTCCTGCCGCGCGATCGCGCTCATGCAGAGCGGCGTTCTGGCCTGCAGCTGCGGCGCCAGCATCGGGACCGTTTACGACACCTACGACGTGATCAACGGGACCGCCATCGCGCTGGGAACGACGCAATATCAGTTTGGTGAGGGAATGCTGCGCGTCCCCGGAATCGACGACTTTGTCGCGTCGGACACCAACCTGTACCTCTATCAGGTCACGCCCGATGGGGACAACGTGGTGTTCGTCGACACCTCACCGAACCAAGGGCCGTTCGTCGGCAACGGTGTCTTCGCGTTCAGCACGCCGCAGCCGACCGCCCTGGTCAACTGGAAAGGGCAGACCTTCACGATCCTCGGCAATGGGTGCACTCCGGTGAACCCGTACATGCCGAAGGACAAGTGCTTCACTCCCGATCGACAGCTCACGACGCTCCCAACCATCGACACCCTGGGCGATCGGGCCCACTACATCGCGCTCGCCAACGGCAATCCCGGCCAGCTGTTCGGCATCGTGTCAGCGGCGCCGACGTTGGAGACTCACCCGTTTCTCACGTCCCCGTGCGCCCCATCGGGGTGCACGCTGCAAAAGATCGACTACCCGAACGGGACCGTGATCGCGGAGCGGGTTCTGAACCTCGCGCCCAAGACGGCGCTCGCCATGCGCGCCGATCCGCAGTGCGACATGGTGGTGCTCGCTTCCGAAGTCCCGGGCGTCGATCCGAACGACAGCTCGTGGACCGGGTTCCGGATCGATCTCGTCGACTACCGACCGGGCGTTCACGCCGATGGCGGAATCCTCGACGGCGCGGCTTCGGACGCCGCGACGCGCGACGGTGGCCGGGGCGACGCCTCCTCAATGGACGGCCATCCCACGGACGCCGCAACGCGCGACGCTGGCCCGCGCCCCTCGACCGGGTGCGCCGCCAACGGCGTCCTCGACACGGGGACGTCGCCGGTCATCGACGCGTTCCCGACCGCCAACGGGATCATCGTCGTGCGAACTGCGTCGATCGCGCTCATCGGCCGCGATCGCACGGTCAAGACGACGGTCGCCGCGCCGGCCGCCATCTCCGCCGCCGGCTTCGACGGACAGACGCTGGTGACCGCCGACAGCGCCAACGTCCGGGTCTACTCCGCTGCGCTCTCCGCGCTCGGATCGGTGCCGCTCGTCGATCCATGCTGGGAATCGATCATGGCGCCGGGCGGGATCTTCATCTGCGAGCCGGACCGCCAGCACCTGCTCACCTTCTCGGCCTTTGATGTGAACCAGGTCCGCGCGCTCAAGCAGAGCAACATCTCGGGGCTGGCCGGCGGTCAGCACATGCAAGGCGCCGCCGGAACACCCTACCTCGCGCTCCTGAGCGGCGGCTCGCCCGAGACCTACGGCCTCTACGCCATCGGGTCCGACGGCAGCGTGAGCGTGATGCGGTCGACGGCGTCGTACACCGAGCCGACGCTGGACACGGTGTTTCAGTTCGCGGGGGTCCCGCCCACCGACCTCTTGACCTCGATCGGCGTGTTGCTGCGCATGGTGGGGCCGGGCTGCAACGGCCCCGATTCTGGGACCGAGCCCGGTTGCCTCGTCCCTGATGGCAATCTGGGGACGCTGTTTTCGGGCCAGCGGTTCGTCGGCCTGGATGACGACGGGGCGGGCAACCTGTTCGGTCTCGTTTCGAGCGACGGTTCGTCGGATCCCTTCGACACCGCGCCCTGCAAGGCCGGTTGCGCGCTCCAGAAGCTGGATGTGACCCAGCGCTTGGTGACAGCGCAGCAGGTCCACACGCCGAACGCCACTCAGATCTTGTTCCTGCGCCAGGATCCAACCTGCCAGATGGCGGCGGTCGGTTACCAGGCGCCGGCGCTCCCCTCGGATCCGAGCCATTACCTCTACAATGTCGACCTCCTCGACTACCTGCCGGGACCCTGACGAATGAAGAACGACGATGTGCCCGCCGTCTGGGTCGCGCTCGGTGCGGTGATGGCCATCGCCGCCGCCGGTTGCGGGTCGTCCGTCGGCTCCCACCCGGACGCCGGCGGTCAACGTGATGCAACCCCCGTCGTCGACGCGCCCGTCGAGCGCGCGCCGGCGACCGATGCGGGCCCGCCCGTCTGCGGCGCCGGCCAGCTGGAGCTCGACGGCGGTTGCCACGCCGAGGTCATCCAGGTGGAGGAGGGGAAGATGCACGGCTGCGTCCTAGTCGACGACGGGACCGTGCACTGCTGGGGCTGGGGCAAGGAGGGCGAGCTCGGTAACGGCCAGAACATTCAGACCGCCTCGCCGGTCCCGGTCACCGGGATCACCCACGCGACGGCGATCTCAACCAAAGGCGACAGCACCTGTGCGCTGCTGGCGGACGGAACCGTGGCCTGCTGGGGCCCCGGCCAGCGCGGCGAGCTTGGCGACGGCATGAGCATGGATTCGGCGACGCCCGTGATGGTCAACGGGATCACCGCCGCCACGGCGATCGGTTGCGGCTACTATAACTGCTGCGCCGTCATCAACGGCGGGACAGTCAGCTGCTGGGGCGGAAACGCCTGGGGCCAGGTGGACGGGACCTTCAACAATGCGCCCGTGCCGGTTCCGATCGCCGGGCTGTCCAACGTCGCGGCTGTGACCGCCGGCGGCTACCACACCTGCGTCCTTCTCCTCGACGGAACGATCAACTGCTGGGGCACGAATCTCTACGGCGAGCTGGGGAACGGCACCCAGACGAACAGCTATATCCCCGTCCCGGTCTCCGGAGTCACCTCCGCGAAGTCCCTCGCCGTTGGTTACTCCTGGGCGTGCGCCATCCTGGCCGACACCACGGTGAAGTGCTGGGGCGACAACCTCGGCTGGCAGCTCGGCGACGGAACGATGCAGTATCAGACCAGCCCGGAGACCCTGACCCACTATGACGCCTCGGCCGAGCTCGTTCCGCTCGGCGGGGTAGTCGCGGTCAGCGCCGGCTACTACCACGGCTGCGCGGTTCTGGCCGACGGGTCGGCCCAGTGCTGGGGTGACAACGACTACGGCCAGCTGGGCGACGGCACGGGCGTCACCTCGACCCGGCCCGGGGCCGTGAGCGGCCTCGGCGGGATCCGCAACATCTCCGCCTCCCAGTTCGACACCTGCGCGGTTGTGGCGGGCGGGACGGCCGACTGCTGGGGGATCAACTCCTCGGGCGAGCTCGGAAGTGGGACGACGGGCGGGACCTCGTCGATGCCGTTGCCGATCCAGATCGACTGGTAGCGTCCGGGACCGGCGGCGGTGGATGCGCTGGGAGCTTGCGACGGGCGACTGGCCCGTCACCAGCTAGCCGATACTGAATTGCCGTCGGCGTCGAAGCTCAGCGTCGACCCCGAGCCGAGAGGGCCTGGGGGCGGCTCGACGTCATAGGTCGCGGCCGCAGCGAACGGGGAGGTCGACGACGAACTTGTATGGTGGAGGTTCACGCGGCCGTCACCCTGGGCGTCGGCCGGCAGCTTGGCCTTGTACGCGACGAGCTCAGTCGGGTCGGCGAGCTTCGCGTCGAACGCGCGGGCGCTCGTGACGACGTCGGCCGGGATCGTCGGCCAGTAGAACCCTTCGCTCGTCGACTGGTCCTGGTTGTCGAGGCGAGCGTAGGCGAGCGACTCGGCGACATTGATGCCATCGACCGAGCGAGCGAGCGCGATGGTTCGACCGCCGGAGCCGCCATCGACTTGCGCGCCCCCGACTTGGCAGGCGCTGACGCCGATGGTGGAGCAGGGCCTGCGCCGTCCCGTCAATGATTTGTCGCGTGGCGCGCTGGTCGAGGACATCGTGTACACGATCGCCATCACCGCCATCAGGCGCCTTGAGGCGCCCCGCTCGAGCGCCGACCAGCCGCAATCCCGTCGTCTGGGCTCAGGCGGGTCGACGCTGGAGCAGCAGGGCGTACACCAGGAGGGTGACGTCCGGGTTCAAGCGCCAAAGCCAGGGCTCTATCAGGCGCGGCGCTCCCACCAGCAAGGAGGATTCTCCGGCGAGCACCTGGTTCACGAACGAGATCGCGGTCCCCGACAGCACGTTGTCCGACTGATTGAGGTGCGCGAGCAGCGCGAGCGGAGGTTGTTGGCCCCAGCGCTCTTCGAGCGGAAAGGTCTGGGACGACACGGTGTCGGTCACGAAGAGCACGCGACCGCCAGGCCGCGCGAGCGCCAAAAGGGAGCGCAGGTGGGCGACGGCGAGCGCGTTTCCGATTTGGGGGAGCTGGGGATGGGAGCCGAGCGCGACGTAGCAGCTGAACATGATCTGGCTCAGCAAGCAGGCCGACAGGACGGTGTCGAACCGTTCGGGCACCGCGGCCGTCACCCTCTCCGCCGAGGTTCGGGAGAGCGCGACCAGCTCCGCGGGCGAAACGGTCTTGTCCCGCAGAGCCGGCAGCTCGGCGAAAGCGCCGGTGAGATCGATGGGCGGATGCAGCACGAGCTTTGCGGCAACGGGCTCGGGCTGCCGGGAGCGTGCCCGCCGAACCGCCTCGTCGTCGAGATCCAAGAGATGGATCGCCTCGAAGGCGTCGGCCAGCTGGCCGAGGTCGAGGTCGTTGCAGTTGCCCGCCCCGAGCACGGCGAGCGTCGAGCCCCCGACGGCGCACACGAGGTCGCTCAGGTGCGCCCGATGCTCGGCGAACCGATCCCATTCATCGGCGCTCGTACGGTTGTTGTAGCGGTGGTGCTCCGACAGGTCGGGCGACGGTTGGCCGGCCGAGATCGGCAAGATGGGCACGATCTTCTGCAACTTAGCACGCGCGCTCCAACCCAACCACCGCGGCGCTTCATGCTGGAGGGAGTGTAAAGCTACCCGATGGTCTGGGTGCTCTTGATCCAACCCCAGTCGGTACCCGTCTTGTCGGCGGCCCGACCGAGCCACAAGCTATAGAGGCCGGCAAACATCCTTGGGTGGTCGAGCTCCAAGGCGTGCCAGTTCTCCAAGCTGGTGGCCTCGGGATCGTCGGGAAAGCGCCTCTGGTAGGCGGCGCGGTCGGCCGGCAGCTTGGTGTCCACCTGAAGCACGCGGAGCCCCATCTGTCGGGTCAAAGCCTCGATCTCGACGAGGGTGAAGGTGTGCTCCTGAACGTGGAATAGAAAATCGCGGCACGCCGACATCGAGTAGAAATCGTAGGAGGTCGTGAGGCTCGGCTTGAGCGGATCGTCGTCCGGGCGCGCGACGACCGCGGCCCGAAAGGCGCGGATCCCCTTGGCCGTCGGCGTAAAACCCTCCCGGGCGATCCAAGCACGCGCGGTGACCACGGCCGCGCGGGCGAGCGCGCTATAGAGGCCGATTCTCATGACGCCGCCGGGTTTGAGAGCCGCCACGAGCGCCCGCAACCCGGCCGCCGGATCTTTCATGTGGTGCAGGACCCCGGCGCACACGATGAAGTCGTAGGCGGCTTGGAGTCGCCCGAGAGAGAGGATGTCGGCCTGAAAAAAACGGAGGTTGGTGGCGCCCGCCTCGCGGGCCTTGCGGAGCCCGTAGGCCAGGCTCGGGCGGCTCAGATCGACCGCATCGACCCTGGCGCTCGGGAATATCGAGGCAGCTTCTAGGGCTTCTCGCCCGGTGCCGCACCCGGCGACGAGAATTTCTCTGCCCGCGGCCATCGCCCGAACCGATTCGGTCGACTGGCGGTGGCTCCCCACGGTCACCCAACGTGGGTACGGGTTCTCCTCATACTGGCGCTGTACGGCGCGCGAAACGTCATCGTCGATCGCCGACCTCGCTTCGATGGTGGTCGCCAGCCTCCGTTCTTCGAGCGGCTCGACGACCTGGGTCCGGACCAGCTCTTGAAAGGAGCGATCGTCGGAGAGCGCCGCGAAGCCAGCCGCTCCTTCGACCCCGAAAAGCGGCTCGTAGCAGCCGAGCAACGCGACCCGCCCTGGGGTCGTCAGGTTACCCCGCAGAGCCGCCGGGTCCTCCTCGAGGCCGAAGACGTACTCGGACAAGAAGCACGAGCCGGCCAGCACACAGGCGAGCGACAAGAAGCGATCGGCCGGCGACTCGTCGCTCGTGGAGCGCGAGGTCTCGGTGAAAAACCAACGTCGCGCATTTGCCAAACCCCGTTCGATGACCGGATCGGGAACCAAGAACCGCTTGAGCCCGCCGTTCAGAAACTCGTTCCCTTGCCACGACCGGAGAAGCTCTGGGCTAACCCGAGCGCAGAACGATTCGAAGGTCGGAAGAGAGAGCAGGCCCACGATGTCGGCGGACGCCGGATCCAGCCTGAGTAGGCTGAGCCACGCCTTGCTGAACAGGCTGTGGGTCAAGGTCTCGTCGGCGAGCAAGGCCGTCATGCTCTGCTTGGAGGACTCGCTGAAGCTGGTGAACACCCGCCCCTGGTAGACCGCGGCCAGAACGGCGCGATGATCCCGGTTCGACGGCTCGAGGAGAACGCAGGCTTCGAGGGGCGCGACCGCCTCGTTCCACCGCTGCATCTGCAGCCTGAGCCGAGCCAAGCTGCTGTGGAACGCGGCCAGCCCCGGATAAAGCACCGTGCCGCCCGCGAGCAGCGTGTCCGCCTCGGCCAACCGCTGCTGACCTATTCTGACCAGGCTCAGGATCATGAGGACCCTGGGATCGGGTGTCCCGGTGATCAGACCTTCGCAGAGCTTCCCGGCCAGCTCCAGCCGGCCGCCGCGCAGGTGTTCCTCCGCCTCTCGAAGGACGGCGGTGAGGTCCGTCCCAATCGCCATCAGGGAAGCGGGTATAGCAGCGCGGGCCTGATCATGCGACGTCGAGGTTACTGAACGCAGCGGACCCGGAAGGGCTCAATCAGCCGCCCATAGAGACCATTGCCGTGATCGAACCGGACGTACCAGGCGAGTTCCTTGCCGTTGGCGAAGGTGGATGAGCTCCAGAAGGCGTCGAGCGGGCCGCTCCGATCGGCGCCAGGCACGATCGCCAGCGCGGAGCCGCCGTCGGATTCCTCACGAACGCCAGACCTCCGCCCCCGGGGTAGGTTAATAGGCGCACAACCTATAGTTGCTTCCCGTGGAAGAAACGGTCCAGAAATGTACGTTTTGGCGAAATATCAATGGCTTGAAACCGGATCGGGAGGCGCCCGCGGCGGAGTATCGTGATGTGTCGTTTCCCTCTCGATGAATTGCGCCCTCAGACCTTCACCCCCGCCACCACCGCCGGCGATGCGTGATCCGTTGTCGTGCCGTCGCCGAGCTCGCCGGCTTCGTTCGAGCCCCAGCAGTAGACCGTGCCGTCGGTCGTGGCGGCGCAGGTATGGGCGCTTCCCCCGGTGGCGGCCTTGACCGCGGAGAGGCCGGGGACCGCCGCCGGTGTGCCCCTGCTGGCCGTGGTGCCGTCGCCGAGCTGACCGGCACTGTTCGAGCCCCAACACCACAGGCTGGCGTCGGTCAAGATGGCGCAGACGTGATCGTACCCCGAGGTGATGGCGGTGGCAGGGGAAGGCAGACCCGCCACGGCGACGGGCGTCGTGCTTGCGACGGTCGTGCCGTTGCCGAGCTGCCCGTTCGCGTTGGAGCCCCAGCAATAGACCTGGCCGCTAGATGAGAGCGCACAGTTGTGGTCGAAGCCGGCCGCCAGCGCCACGACGTTCGACAGACCGGAGACTGGGAGCGGAAACACCTGCTCCATCGACGCGTCGGCGCCGGAGCCGGCCTCTCCGAAGTCGTTCGCGCCCCAGCACTGCACCGTTCCGTCGGTGGCGAGCGCGCAGGTGTGCCGACCCGCGGCCACCACGGCGACGGACGCTGGCAGGGAGAAGACGCCGACCGGCGTGGAGCTGTCCGTGTTGTTGCCGTCGCCGAGCTCGTCGTCGCCGTTCTGCCCCCAGCACTGCGCGGTCCCGTCGCTCAAGATCGCGCAGGTGTGGTATCCACCAGCCGCAACGGAGAGGATGCCGCCCAGGGTAGACAGGTCGTAGGCGTTCAGCCGATTCGTGATCGTTCCGTCACCCACCTGCCCGTAAGAGTTCCAGCCCCAGCAGAACGCGTGCCCGTTGGTCCCCGTCGCGCAGTTGTGGTAACTGCCCGATAAGATCCCCGTCGCGGACAGGCCCGGCACCGTCCCCGGGGAATGCCGGTCGACGTCCGTCCCGTCACCGAGCTCCCCGTCGACGTTGGCCCCCCAGCAGGATACCGTGTGGTCGCGCTGAAGCGCACAGGTGTGGCCTGCGCCCGCGGACAGGATTCGAAGCGGCTGACCTGCACCTAGATCGGCATCGCCGACTTCCAGGCCAGCCGAAACGTCGATCGGGCCGCGATCTAGTCCGGCAGCAGCATCCCGCGACGACAGCGCCGGGCCTTTGCTGCCGCAGGCCCCAACCAGCTGCAGTGTCGCCAGACAGTTGCAAACAATCCATGCTCCGAAGAGCCATCGAGGCGTATTTGCCCGGCGGCTCTGAACCATGGACCTTCGCCGGCGAGCTGCGCCGGTGACCTACGCCTTCAATGAAGAATCGAGATCGCCCGTGTACTTGGTGTTTCCGAACCCGGTGACCTGAAGTCCCATCGCGTGGGCGATGGAGGTCAGAAGCTGGTTGTTCGGAACGGCGGACGGCAAGGTCACGAGCTGACCAGTCTTGAAGAAGCCACCGCAGCTCCCGATGATGAGATAGGGGATCCCCATGACGTCGTGGTTGTTGCCGATGTTCATATCCGACGACACCAAGATGCAGGTGTTGTCGAGGACGGTGCCGCTCCCCTCGGGCGCGGCGGCCAGCTTGGTGACGACCTCCGCCACACAGGCCTTGTAGAACCACTGATCGATGGCCGTCTTCTGGGTGTAGCCCGACACTCCCTGGTGGGCGATGGCGTGGTAGTCCGGGCTGGAAATGTTGAGCCAGGGGAAGTTCAGGCTGTTCCCGCCGCCGTCGTCGATGAGGTCCATGGTCACGCAACGCGCCTTGCCACAGATGACGGCCGCGGCCACGATGTCGGCCATGAACGTGATCAGCGTGTTGTAACCAGAGTTGTTGGAGAAGCTGAGGCCCGCTCCCGTGTTCGCCGGCGCCGTGCACGTCCCCGTCGAGGGCGAGCTCGAAGATTGGAGCTGGCTTTCGAGCTGGCGAACCGAGTCCAGATGGTTCTGAACCGTGATCTTGTCGTCCGTTCCCAGGTTGGCCGCGAAGGTGGTCAGCTCCGTCGATACGAAGTCGAGCACGCTCTTTCGTCGCTGAAAGAGCGCGTTGACCTGCGCCACCGGCATCGACTGGCCCGCGAAGAGACTCGAGAAGAGCGTCGACATGTTGGTCTGGGACGTGTTCTTTTGGCCAGCCGCGCGGTAAGAAGTCGAGCTGCCACCTGGTCGACCGCCCACGTTGAGCTGCGCGTTGGTCACCCCGGCCGTGGAGGCCAGATTGCTGGAGATGGCCGTGTCAAGCGACGGACCGCCGCCGGCGTTGAAGCCGGTCAAGATCGATCCGTAGGCCGAGTGCCCACCGAACGTATTTCCGGCGTCCACCATGACGCTCAGGTTGAAGGGGCTGGTCTGCGTATTGGCCGACCGCATGAGCAGCAGCTTGCTCATGTAGGGCTGCAGCGACGACAGAACGCTCGGGAGCGTCGTCGTGGTCGCCAGCGGTCCGGCCGAGACCGAGGTCGGCAGGTAGAAGTTGGGCGGCACCGCCCCGTTGGTCCAAGTGATGGAGATGAACCGGGTCGGAAACCCGCTCGCCGTGGCGGCGGGGGATCGCTCAGCATTCAGGAGCGGCAGGAAGCCCGCCCCTATGCCCATCGCCTTGAGGAGAGCTCGTCGCGAATAGCGGTCGCTTCTCATTGCAAAACCTCCCCCGTTGCGGGCAATCGATAACGGAATGTTTGTGATGTGGCCACGGCCGCGATCAGGCTGCGAATGTTGAGGCCGCCACTCTGAAAGGCGGTGAGCGCGGACTGGATCGAGTAGTTGTCGGCGCCGCCTGTATCTTCCCAGCGGTTGAGCGCGTAGCGCATCCACTCGATGCTGAAGCAGGTCTGCGCCTGCGGGCTGGTCGCCAGCAGGGAGCCGAGCTGTAGGGCGTTGGTAAACGTCTTGATCTGACCATCGAGGGGGATGGTGCCGCTGGCGTCGATCGCGGTCTTGGCGTCCGGATCGATCGTCCGGTACTGACCGATACCGTCGTAGTTCTCGAACCCGAAGCCGATCGGATCCATGACGGTGTGGCACCCAGCCGTGCAGGCATTCTGGTCGTGGGTAATGAAGCGCTGCCTCGTGCTGATGCCGGCCGTGGGCGCAGGGACGGGCGGAACCGACGGGGGAGGATTGGGCAGGACGCCGCAGAGCAGGCGGGTGTAAATGTCGTGGCCGCGGCGAACCGGGTCCGACCCGTTGGTCTCACCGGTGATGGTGAGGAAGCCCGCCAAGGTCAGGATGCCGCCACGCTGAGCGGCATTTAAGGTCACCGCCTTGGCCGCGGTCCCCGTCACGCCGGTGAGGCCGTAGACGGTGGCCAGCGGTTGCGTGACCGAAGAGCTCGTGCTGCTGAAGAGATCGCTGAATAGACCGCTTCCGCTGACGATGCTGACGCCGAAGGAGCGAAACTCCGTCTCCATCGCCGTCGACAGCGTCGCGTTGTACATCGGGTAGACGGTCGCGTCCTTGGGTCGCGTCGGCAGCGTGTTGACGTCGAGTAGGTCGTCGAAGAAGTCGGCCATCGTGTCCTGGGCCTTCGGATCGGCCAGCATGCGCGTTACCTGGGTCTGCACGCCGTCCACCGTGCTCAGCTGACCGGCCGCGGCCGCCGCAAAAAGCGCCGTATCGGGCATCGAGCCCCACAGGAAGTACGACAGGCGGTTGGCCAGCTGGTAGTTGCCCAGTTGCACGATCGACCCGGACTTGATGGTGGTCCCCGGATCTTTCTCCCAATGGTAGATGAAGCCCGGCGACTGCAGCATCGCCTCCACCAGGAAATCAATCGCTCCCGTGAAGGTGAGGGCCAAGGTGGTGCGGCCGGTCTGGTAGAGCGTCGTCAGATCGGTCACCTCTTTGGCGCTCAGGGGCCGACGGTAGATCTTCGGGCCGAACGTGTTGATGAACTGAGTGGCACAGCCGGCCTCGGCGGTCGTCGCCGGAGCGGTGCAGCTCGCCGGCAAGACCGTGGCGATCTTGCTGACTAGGTTCGTGGCCAGCTGCTCGGCCGCGCCTTCCAGGTTGTCGGCGTCCACGGTCTCGATGGCCGTGGGCTGGCGGAACGGGAACGCGTTGTTGTCGGTCGAATCTTGCTCGC
>Ga0080027_10001040_pt1 | contig 11316 bp, 6 predicted proteins | sample OrgsoiDNA2013046_FD_70962 | JGI IMG/M metagenome (GOLD analysis project Ga0080027, IMG submission 70962) | Permafrost soil microbial communities from the Arctic, to analyse light accelerated degradation of dissolved organic matter (DOM) -... | ecosystem: Environmental > Terrestrial > Soil >...
TAGAGGGCGGGATCCTTGTAACTCTTTTGAATCCTTAGGACCACGCGAGCGGGGGCGCCCGCGACTACAACAGCGGTTGGCGATGACGAATTCTATGAACGTCGGCAGGACTTCGAGGCGGTGGGCTGGGCTGGCTGCGGCCGGCTTCGTAGTGGTTGGCATTCTGCGGATTGCCGCCACCTACCACGAGTTTAGCCAGTCGTATGACGAGCCGGCGCATATTGCGTGCGGGATGGAGTGGCTAGACAAGGGAACGTTCTCGATGGAACCCCAACATCCGCCGCTGCCGAGGGTGATGGTGGCGCTCGGTCCTTATCTTGCCGGGTTGCGGTTGCCCGAGTTGAAGTACGCCGACAACAACAAGGCCGAAGGGTACGACCTGTTCGGCACGGGGAATCAGATTTTGTATGCGCGCGGAGAGTACCAGCGCACTTTGACTTCGGCGCGGATTGGCACGTTGCCGTTTTTCCTGCTGACTGCGTTGGTGACATTTTTCTGGGCGCGCAGCTTACTGGGAGACTGGTTTGCGGTGGTTGCGGTATTTTTGCTGACGACCTTGCCGACGATTCTTGGATATTGCTCGTTGGCCTATGTAGATCCGGCGTTGCTGGCATTCTTGCCGGCGGCGCTGTTTGCGTTCGTGCGATGGCTGGAGTCGCCGGGATGGGGACGCTCGGTAATGCTGGGCGTGGCAACCGCGGGAGCGATGCTTTCGAATACGCCATGGATGGTGTTCCTGCCGCCGTGCGGGCTGGCGATTCTGGGTTGCCGGTGGTGGGCGGGGCGGAGCGAGTCCAGTCTCTCTCTCATGGGAGAGGTGCGGGAGACGTTGCGGCGTTGGGCAGGGCCGACGCTGGCGGCGGTGCTGGCCTTGTGCTTGGTGGTGTGGGCCGGGTACCGGTTTTCGGTGCGTCCGCTGGATCAGGTGTTCGAGCATCCGGTGCAAAGCGCGCAGCACCTGCCCCTGCCGGGGCCGTTGAGGGCGGCAGCGGTAAGGTTGGTGGCGATGAATCCGAGGCTGCCGGCGGCTGAATTTTTCGAAGGGATTTATAAAACGGTTGGAGAGAACAGCAAGCTGTATCCGGCGTATTTGTTGGGAAAAGTGCGGCGGGGTGGGTGGTGGTATTTTTACTTTTTCATGCTGGCGTTCAAGACGCCTCCGGGATTCCAGTTGCTGGGGCTCGCGGGGACGGCGCTGGCGTTGTCGCGGTTGTGGAACGGGCGGGAATGGCGGGTAGCTGCGCCCGCGGTTTGCGTTTTGGTGATTCTGGGGTTGTCGACGCTGGTCAGGGTGAACCTGTCGGTGCGGCATATTTTGTTCGTGTATCCTCTGCTGGCGATTCTGGCGGCGCTGGCCTGCCGGGAGATCTGGAGATTGCGGGCGCGGTGGCCTCGTTTGGCGCCGGCGGCTTTGGGCGTGCTGCTGCTGGGACAAGGGGTTGCGACGGCGTGGATTCATCCGAATTACCTGACCTACACGAGTGTGTTAGCGGGCAACAGGCCGGACGAGCGGCTGGTGCTGGATGCGGATTTCGACGGCGGGCAATATATTTTGCGGCTGAGGCAGATGCTGGCCGAGCGGAAAGTGGATCATTTGCACTTACGTCTGTTTACGAGCGCCGATCTGACGCAGATGAATTTGCCGCCGTTTGAGACTCTGGCGCCTTACGAGCGGGCTACGGGGTGGATCGCGGTCAGCGTGTATAACCTGCGACTGGGAGGCGGGGCGTGGCATCCGGAGAGTCTGGATGGATATGCGTGGCTGAATGCTTACCAGCCCGTGGCGAGCGTGGATAAGACGATTCGTTTGTTCTATATTCCGGACAATCCGACCCAGCGATCCAGCGGTGCGGCTGAGTTGAAGACTCTGCCTCATTCATCTGACCTACAGCGCTAAGCGGCTGCGCTGCCCGAAAGCCAATTCGTCACAAAAACGTTTCCGCACAAAATGCCCTGGTCACGAGCTGGACCTGCGGTGGAATGAGGATTAAGCGGCGACGGATTGCTGGGGATCCCCTGCGCGCTTCCGGATGGCAGAAAACCGGCGAGCGCCGCTGGGCTGGGTGAGTTGCATGCGCATTCCCCACAGGACGGCAAACACGGCGAAGACGGCGAGAACGGGAAGCTTAAACAGGAAGACCTGATGGTTCAGGGTCAGGTGGCGGCCTCCCCATGCCGAAAAGGGCTGAGGGACGGCAAGGAGCAGGGAGGAGAAGAGGACGGCGACAGTCCACCAACGTGTTCCATTAACTAAATTCCCGAGCCGGAGGCAGGCGACGAACACGGCCATGGGAAGGATCAGGACCACGAGGTAGTGGTCCCAGGAGACCGGGGAGAGAATGGGGAGCAGGGCCATGAACATGGCGAAGTCGAGGTCGAGCGCGACGGTGGGGTCGCTGGATTTGCGGGTTACGGTGTAGAGCAGAAGGCCGAGGAGAGCGAGGAAACAGAGCTGGGCGAGGACGGGGGCGAAGCGCTCGAGGGGAGCGAAGGAGCTGAAGACGGAGAGCAGGGAAAGGTTGGCCTTGTAGTCGCGGTAGTAATCCTGCACGAAGCGGACGACGCGGAAGTAGTCGAGCGTGTTGTGCCAGCCCACGAGGGAAAAGCTGAAGAGCAGGAGGGTGGCGGCGGTGAGGGCTCCGGGCCAGAAGGCTTTTCGGCGGCGGAACAGAAGATAGACGAACAGGAGTCCCGGGAAGAGCTTGAGAGCGGTGGCGAGGCCGAGAGAGAGGCCGGCTCCGAGGTTGCGCTGCTGGCGGAGGTAGTACCAGGAGAGGGTCATCAGGAAGGCGAGGATCATGCTGACCTGGCCATTGCGGAGGACCACCCAGAAGGGGTACCAGCCGAGAAGTCCGAAGAAAAGAACGGCCGCCAGGCGGGGGGAGAACTGAAGGCCTCGAGCGAGAAGCCGGACTGTTCCGGCCAGGGCTGCGACGGAAAGGAATCCGAAGAGCAATTGAATGAAGCGGATGTGAAGCCAGGGGACGAACAAGGCTAGAAGAAGCGTCATGCTGGCAGGGTGAGCCTGGGCCCAAGGTTCAGTAATGAGGCGGTGAACGGAGATTTGCTCGATTTGATTGAGGGCGGGAATCCAGCGATCAGCGGAGGAAGGAGCGGGCTCCTGCGCGAGCGTGTCGCGGATGTCGGCCGTCATATTGAGCGGGAAGGCGGGCCTGCCCTGGAGCCAGAGCTTGGCGGACTCGACGTCCTGGAGGAGGTCGCGGGGAACTTCATAGCCGAGGTAGCTGGCGGTGATGAGGTTGAAAGTGCCGCTGAGAATCAGCACGATCAGAATGGGCGTGGAGAGGACGAAGCGCTGGAGGCGGGTGTTGGCGCGGGCGAGGTCGCGGCGGCGGGCGAAGTGGTAGAGCCAGAGAACGGTGGCGGCGGCTGCGACCAGAAGAGTGCCGTTGAGAACCCAGACGAGGGAGGAGCCAGATTCCGCGCTGCCGGGAGGAAGCTCGAAGCGGTGCGCGAGGGTGGGGAAATCCAGCATAGGTTCGGGGGATGGCGCATTTTCGGGAGGGGCGCATTCCCTTCCGAGATATGGGCGAAATCAGAGTGGAATTATATAGGTGGTTGCGGGAAATGTACTTGTAATTTCCGTCTTTTTTACTCAGATTTCATTTGATCTAGGGGCGGGTCGATCTTCTTGGGGAGATCGGTGTAGTTTGTTGGTGAATTTGGGTAAGGATTGGGGTAATTGATGCAGGGAGTTGCGAGCACAACTGCAGATCCCCAGTCGACAGGCTCAGGGCAGGCTCTTCGGCAAACTCAGGGCAGGCTCTCCCGTTCGTCGGGATGACAAGCTCGCTTTTGATGGAGGATTTGAATTGGGCGTGGAGGGTGGGCTGTTTCTTAAGACGACGCGGGCGGGGGGCCGGCGGCACACGGGCTGTGGGCGTTGACGGTGGATGAGAAAACGTTTACTGTGGAGGCCCGTTGGGACTTTAGGAGAACGCTATGGCGGTAGTGGTGGGCGTGGATTTTGGGACGTTGAGTGTGCGGGCGTCTGTGGTGGACAGCGTGAAGGGGGTGCTGGCGTCGGCGGTGGCGGAGTATCCGCTGCACCGGACGGCCGCCGATCCGGAGTTTGCTACGCAGTCGCATGCCGATCATATGCGCGGGTTGGCGGCCGCTATGAGGGAGGTTTTGAAGAGGGCAGGGGTGAGCGGCGAGGACGTTGTCGCGATTGCGTTGGATACTACTGGCTCGTCCGTTGTACCGGTGGATAAGAACATGGAGCCGCTGGACGACTACTACCTGTGGTGCGATCACCGGGCCAAGGGGGAGGCGGCGGAGATTACGGAGGCGGCGCATCGGGAAGGACTGGAGGCGATTCAGTGGTGCGGGGGGATTTATTCGTCTGAGTGGGGGTTTTCCAAGCTGCTGCATTGGCTTCGGCATAATCCGGGGAAGCGCGGGGCGTTTGCTTCGGCGTTTGAGCATTGCGATATGGTGGCGGCGACGTTGTGCGGGGTTCGCGATCCGAAACGGGTGAAGCGTAGTGTTTGCGCGATGGGGCATAAGTGGTTGTGGAACCGGCAGCTTGGTGGGTTGCCTCCAGAGGCGTTTCTAGTTTCGGTCGATCCTTTGCTGGCTGGCGTGCGGGAGAAGTTGGATGGGGAGTATGCGACTTCGGATCAGATTGCGGGGACTTTGTCGGCGGAGTGGGCGGAAAAGCTTGGGTTGAAGGCGGGCATTCCGATTCCGGTGGGAGCGTTTGACGCGCATTGGGATGCGATTGGGGCGGGATGCAGCACCGACGACATGGTGAATGTGGTGGGGACTTCGACTTGCATTATTGGAATTACTCCGTCTGTGCAATTGGTGCCGGGAGTTTGCGGGGTGGTGCAGGGGAGCGTGCATCCGGGGCGGACGGGGATTGAGGCTGGACTTTCGGCGGTGGGGGACATTTTTAGCGCGATTGCTACGCGGGCTCGGACGACGGTTGAGGCTTTAGGGCGCGGGTTGGCGGGGTACAAGGCGGGGCAGACTGGGTTGCTGCGCATGACCTGGGACAATGGCGACCGGACGGTGCTGGTGAATCCGAATTTGCGCGGGGTGACGCTGGGGTGGTCGTTGCAGAGTACCGCGCAAGACGAGTTATTTGCGGCGATCGAGGGGACGGCGTTCCATAGTCGGGTGATCCTGGACCGGATGGCTGAGAATGGCGTGACCATCCGGCGTGTGATCAATGCCGGGGGGATTCCGCAGAAGAATGATGTTTTGAATCAGGTGTACGCGAATGTGCTGAAGCGGCCGGTGCTGGTGCCGGCGGGGAATGTGGTGGGGTTGGGGTCGGCGGTGTTTGCGTTTTTGGCGGCTGGGGTGTTTAAGACTGTGGAGGAGGCTCAGGGGGCGATTTGCCCTTCCCATAAGGTCTTTGAGCCTGTGGATTCCGAGGCTGCGGTGTATGACGAGATGTATGGGTTGTGGAGGAAGTTGTATTTTGGGTTTGGAATGGTCGGCGGGGCGTTTGGGGATGTGTTGCCGGAGTTGATTCGGGTGGCAGTGAACACACACTCAAGCAAAAAAATGGCTTGAGTGTGTTCCCGGCTGATCTCACTCCCATCCGAACAGTCCATTCTTGAAGTCGAAAGACACTCTGTGAAAACCCATTTTCGTAAATCCCAACAGGCCATCGAATTCGCTTTTGGGATCGGAATCCACGTCTGCTACGAGCAGATCGTGGGCGCCAAGGTTGTTCTCTCCCAGAGACAACGTTGCACGGAATTGCTTCAAGTGAGTGGTGCCGCCCACTGTAGAGATTGATGTTATCGGGTCGACGGTGACTTGCATAGGCACTCTGGGTAAGCGGTTGCGATAGATGAGCAATCCGGCGATCCCGGAGTCGGCTATCAGGCGGATGTCGTTGCCCGCGAGCTTGGCTTTTATCATCAGGAGCGGAATTGTGTTTTCAAAATGGACGGAATTGGCGGTTACCGCCAAACCAAATGCGATGTTCTTGTTTCGGTAATCAATCGTAAAGGTGCTCGCGTTCAGAATGTCCAGGCCGATGAGGCCTGCGAGAGGAATGCCGAGACTTCGTTCCACGAAGGAGAGATCCTGGACAACCACGCGGATCGAGACGGTGTGGAGTGGGCCGACCAGTATGTCCGGCACGAGGATGCTCTCCGTCTGAATTGTTCCTTGTAGCGTGTCCACGGCAGCCACTGTTCCGCTGAGTTGGAGACGCTCAGCGATTTTTGGGGTGATGGCACTGGGGTTGGTTCCGGTGTCAACGATGAAGTTGACATTCTTAATGGGCCCGATCGTTGCTTTGACGACGATGAGATTGTCGTTGTAGAGCTTAAAAGGAACTATGTTGCTGGCTGATTGATCACTCGAGCTATTCTGCGCCGGCAAGGGAGACGCGAGGACAGAAGCGCCTCCTAGAAGGAAGGTTAAGGTAAACAGAGCGCAGACCTTCGTCTGTAGAACCGTCTGTAAAACCGCTTGTGAAACCCAGACCCTAGTCGGTGTACCCCGGATCCTCGCCTGGGAAGAGGACCGCCTCTCGAACCAGCGATTGCTGCTGTTCTTCATGTGCCCCCCTGCCACGACCACGCGGTCAGAGGGACTTTGGGCTCTGCGCCTAGCTACCTCAATACATGCTGCCTAGATTGAGGTCCATCGGAAGTCGAAAGAATATCCAGAGGTAAGTTGTTCTATTCAAGGGACTTGGGGGCGCACCTCGAACTTCTCCGGGAGATAGGTTGCGCCGGATTAATGTTAGACTTGCGGAATTCGAGGCTCACCCAGATGGGGGAAGTTGCTCAGTCGGCTCGGCTGTTCCGTTTCGGAACCTTCGAGGTCGATCTGCGAGCGGGGGAACTGCGCAAGAATGGGGTGAAGCTGAAACTCACCGGCCAACCACTTCAGGTTCTTGAAATTTTGTTGCAAAACTCCGGTGAAGTTGTGACCCGGGAAGAATTGCAAAGCACGCTGTGGCCCAACACGTTCGTCGAGGTTGAGCACAATCTCAATAGCGCGATCAATCGAATCCGAGAGGTTCTGGGTGACTCGGCTGAAAGTCCGCGATTTGTGGAGACGCTGCCACGGCGTGGGTATCGTTTTATCGCGCCCGTAAGCCGAACGCCAGAGTTAGGCTTTGTCAAAGGTTCACAGCCAGGGAATCAGGGGGAAAGCCCGTCCCCAGCGCCGCCGCGATTCCCGGTGGTCCTTAGATATGCAGGGACTGTTTTTCTACTTGTGCTAATACCAGTTGTGATGTGGATGGCCAAGAAGCCGCAACTCGCGGTGCAGAGGTCCCTAACCCGGGTTACGTTCGATGATGGTCTGCAAATCGGCGCGAGTTGGTCGCCGGACGGGCGTTTCCTTGCATATAGTTCTGATCGTGGCGGAAAGTTTGACATCTGGGTGCAGCAGGTCAGCGGCGGCGATCCTGTGCAGATCACGAAAGGACCGGGTCCGCACTGGCAGCCGGATTGGTCTCCGGACGGGAAGTTTATTGTGTACCGTTCCGAAGAAGGAGAGGGTGGCTTGTTCGTTGTGCCGGCGCTTGGTGGGGACGGGTTGGAAAGGAAAGTCTCGACCTTCGGCTTTTACCCTCGTTGGTCGCCGGACAGCTCAAGGATATTGTTTCAAACAACCTATCTGGCGACGTTCAACAGATTTTATGTGGTCGGTATTGACGGGAGCCCAGCTCGCGAGTTTCTGCCCTCAGGCATGCCTCAAGATCTTTCCAGCTCGGATTCCGCCGCATGGCATCCCGACGGCGAGAGGATCTCGATTTGGCGATGGACACAAACGAACGCGCCTGACATTTGGACTGCGCCGGTGTCAGGAGGTGCAGCGGTAGAACTGGAGATTGATCCTGGAGTCGAGGACCGCTTCAAAGAAGTGGCACAGGAAGTCGAGCAAGGGTCCGAGTGGAGCGGCGACTTCAAGTTCTCTTGGGCGCCAAGCGGACGTGCGATTTATTTTGAAAGGACGTTCCGCGGCGCAAGAAATGTCTGGCGACTCGATGTGGACTCGCAGAGCCGGAAAGCGACTGGGACGGAACGCCTGACGACTGGGGTAGGAGGCGATAGTGAGTTATCGGTTTCTGGCGACGGGAAACGGCTCGCTTTTACGGGCGAGTCGTCCCACACCCGGGTTTGGATGTTTCCTTTCGATGCCATACATGGTCGGATTACTGGGGTGGGCCGTGCGGTGACATCCGCCAGCGTTGAGGGGTGGGCACCTAATGTTTCCCATGACGGACGGAACCTAGTTTTTGGAGGGCGCAGAGCAGGCAAATGGAACCTGTGGGTGAAATCGCTTCCTGAAGGGCCAGAAATTCCGGTAGTTGCGGACGATTCCTGGGGCCGGTACCAGGCGCAGTGGTCGAACGACGGGAAGAGCCTCGCCTACGAGCGAGTTAAGCTTTCAACCCGGGAGCGGCAGATCGTGGTGTGGTCGAACGAGAGTCGCGCTGAAAGGCCTATTACGGCATTAACGTCGACTCCAGGGCGTTCGATTGTTTTTGGGTGGTCACCTGATGGGAAAGCGTTGCTGACCTCGCAATGGACGGCGGATCCCTACCATGCGGAGATTTGGGAAGTTCCCGTCCCTATGGGGATGCGCGCGCAAAACGAAGGCAAGAAAATCATTGCGGACCCGGCCTACGCCCTTTACCAAAGCCGTTTCTCTCCGAATGGGCGATGGATCGCTTTTGGAGCTGTCAGAAACAAGCCTGACGGGATGGATTCCAGGCTTTTTGTAATCCCGGCAGGCGGCGGGTCCTGGGTGCCGGTGACCGACGGCAAGAACTGGGATGACAAGCCATACTGGGCTCCCGATGGAAAGACGATCTATTACCTCTCCAGTCGCGGGGGCATTTTTAACGTGTGGGGAATTCATTTTGATCCAACCCGAGGGCAGACGGTGGGCAACTCCTTTTCAGTGACGTCATTCGAACGCCCGAGCCAGATGATTCCGAGAGATTTCCAAGATGTCGAACTTTCTCTGACCCAAGATTATCTCGCAATTTGTGTGGCTGAGGTGTCGGGCAGCATCTGGGTGCTGGACCATGTAGAAAAGTAAAGCAGAAAAAGTGAGATGCAAGAAAAAAGCTTCCAAAGCCACGGGTGAAAGGTACTGCCGATCCCTACGACAGCGGACGGTAATGTTGGCTCTACATAAGCATGCAGCCCCCTGCTGATTGTGCTTTAAAGGTACGGATGGAGTAGTCGGGTGGATTGTTGGAGAGCGGGAATTATTGTGGAGGAGGGCGAAATGCCCCACACAAGCCAAGGCAGGGCTTGTGTGCGCACCCGGCCAACTGCAGATCCCCTTCGGCAGGCTCAGGGCAAGCTCTCCCGTTGGTCCGGAAGCCGTAAGAGCTGTTAATGTCAAAGATTGACATGACTGTTTTCCGGAGCTAATATTTTAGGCATTGGGTGCGCGGAGGGTTGAATTATGGACCAGATGAATGTCTCGATTACCGATCGTCTCGCTGGTTACGTCCGGAAAAAGGTCAAGAGTGGACGCTACAACAATGTCAGTGAAGTTGTACGCGATGCCCTGCGGCGTATGGAAGATGAAGATGAGCGGGCGGTGCGGCTGGCTGCGCCTTCGGCGGAAGATGTTCTGACCGACCTAACGGAACAGCAATTGGAAGGTATTCGGCGGCGGGTTCGGATCGGGATAGAGCAAATCGAGAGCGGCGAATTCACCGAGTATGCGGGCCGCGACGGGTTGCGGAAACTGGCGGACGAAGTGAAGAGCGCGGGACGCCAACCGGTGGCGCCAAGAAGCTCTCGACGGTAATGCGATATCGCGTTACGAGCCAGGCGCGCGAGGAACTGCGGGAAATCCATTTCTATTGGGCGCAGCGGGCAAGTCTGGAAGTTGCGGACAGGCTTATCGACAACATTACCGAGCGCTTCTGGTTGCTGGGCGAATTCCCTGAGGCGGGAAGGGATTCGAGCGGCACTGCTGCCGGCGTGAGGTGCTTTCCGGCGGGAAACTATCTCATCTACTATCGCGCTCGCGGTCAGGCTGGTGGGCGACAGACGGATATCCTTCACATCTTTCACGGGGCGCGGGATCAGGAGCGAGCATTGAGGACGAGCTAGGAGTTTGCCCAGGTTCTAGGCGTTCGCGCAGGTATTTGCGCGCGCTATTAACAGATCGCGTTCGCGGGTGTTGCGGGTTAGGGTGGCGGCGCGGGTGAATTCTGTGCGGGCTTCGTCGAGACGGCCTAGTTTTTGGAGGAAGTCGGCGCGGACGCCGGGGAGAAGGTGGTAGTTCTGGAGCGTTGGCTCGGTGGTAAGGGTGTCGAGGATTTTGAGGCCTGCGGCTGGCCCGTGGGCCATGGCGACGGCTACTGCGCGGTTGAGTTCCACAATTGGAGATGGGGCGCGTCTAGCTAGTTCCTCGTAGAGGGTTACGATCCGCTTCCAGTCTGTGGCGTCGGCGGTGAGGGCACGGGCGTGTTGGGCGGCGATTGCTGCCTGCAGGGTGTAGGGGCCTGGTGGGGCTGCGCTGCTGGCTAGGAGATTTTCGGCGCGGGTTAGGGCGGTTAGGCCGCAGGCGATCATCACGTGGTTCCAGAGGGTGCGGTTTTGTTCCAGGATTAGGATGGGTTCTCCGTTGGCGTTGACTCGAGCGGCGGTGCGGGAGGCTTGGATTTCCATTAGAGCGACCAGGCCGTGGACTTCGGGCTCGCGGGGGGCTAGTTCGGCCAGGATGCGGCCCAGGCGGAGAGCGTCTTCGCAGAGGGCTGGGCGCATCCAGTCGTCGCCGGCGGTGGCGGAGTAGCCTTCGTTGAAGATTAGGTAGATTACTTCGAGGACTGAGGACAGACGGGTGGCTAGTTCCTGGCCGCGGGGGACTTCGAAGGGGATTTGCTTTTCGGTTAGGGTGCGTTTGGCGCGGACGATGCGTTGGGCGATGGTTGGTTCTGGAACTAGAAAGGCGCGGGCGATCTCGGCGGTGGTTAGGCCTCCCAGCAGCCGGAGGGTTAGGGCCAGGCGGGCTTCGGTGGCTAGCACGGGGTGGCAGGAGACAAAGACCAGGCGTAATAGGTCGTCGCCCACGTCGTCATCGAGGGCTCGGTTGAGATCGGGCACGGCCATTTCTTTCGTTGCGAACTCACGGGCTAGTTCCTCGTGCTTGCGGTCGAGTAGCGCGTTGCGGCGGAAGTAGTCGATGGCACGATGTTTGGCGGCGGCCATGAGCCAGGCGCCCGGGTTGTCGGGGACGCCTGACTTGGGCCATTGTTCTAGTGCCGCAACGAGAGCATCTTGGGCTAAGTCCTCGGCTACGCCGACGTCGCGGACGATGCGGGCTAGGCCGGCGATCAGC
>Ga0080027_10001041_pt1 | contig 11313 bp, 7 predicted proteins | sample OrgsoiDNA2013046_FD_70962 | JGI IMG/M metagenome (GOLD analysis project Ga0080027, IMG submission 70962) | Permafrost soil microbial communities from the Arctic, to analyse light accelerated degradation of dissolved organic matter (DOM) -... | ecosystem: Environmental > Terrestrial > Soil >...
CGGCTTACGCGCGAGAACGGCGTCGAGATCCATTTCGCGCAGCGCAACGTCGCGATACTTGACGATGCGCGGCGGCACAATTTCGAGATCGCCGATTTGTGCAGTCGTTTCCGGACGATCGTGCGGCTCGACGTATCCGACAACGACATCGACCCCGCGTTTCTTGAGACGGTTGCCTTCAATCAGCATTTCGTAGGTTTTGCCTACGCCGGGTGAGGAACCGAGATAGATTTTTAGTTTGCCCCGCTGCTGCGCGCGGATGATCGAGAGAAAATCTTCCGCGGTCGGTTTGGATGGAGCGGGTGTCTCAGCCATGCGAACGACGTTCAATCAAGATGATCGGCCGCGGCAACCTGACCTTGAACATTTCCACAAGCAAGAGGTCGATCCCGCGCCGCTGAGGCCATCGCGTTTCGGCGCCGAGTTTGGATGACCAATCAGCCACCGGCAGGTGCAATTAGAGAATGCTTACCGGCTTCCTCGCCACGCAGCCAAACTGGCCCATCGTGTTGCCATTCGGATTGTTGTTGCTTGCCATCGCCTTCGGTCCGCTGATCGCTCAACGCCATTGGGAGCGTCATTACCACCAGCTCTGCATCGCCCTCGCCAGCGTGGTCTGCTTCTATCATGTGTTCGTCGTCCATCAAACCACGCGAGTCATCCATGCGGGGACCGATTACGCAACTTTCATGGTCGTGGTCGGTTCTTTTTTTGTCGTATCGGGCGGGATTCATCTGCGTTCCCGGGCTCCGAGCAGTCCAACCAGAAACACGTTGTTTCTTTTTGTCGGCGCGCTCTTGGCAAATTTGATCGGGACAATCGGCGCTTCGATGCTGCTCATTCGGCCCTGGATTGCGATGAACGGGCGGCGCATAGCACCAAGGCATATCGCGTTCTTCATCTTTGTGATCGGTAATATCGGCGGCGCGCTTTTGCCGGTGGGGCCGCCGCTGTTCCTGGGATTTTTGAAAGGTGTGCCATTCTGGTGGCCCCTCCAACATTGCTGACGTCAATGGCTGGCCACGGTTGGGCTTGTTCTCCTGGTATTTTTCGTTCTGGATCTTGCCCCAAGCCGAAAGGGTAATCGCGAAAGCCAGCTGACACGATGGAGCTGGGACGGCGCACATAACTTCATTTTCTTGTTGGTAATTTTGGGGGCGCTCATTGCCGTTCCCGCAGGCTGGCGCGAGCCGCTCATGATTGTGACCGCAGTTGGATCTTATCTGGCAACGCCAAGAAGAATTCGCGACGCCAACAGCTTTACTTTTGCACCGCTCATGGAAGTCGGCTGGCTCTTCCTCGGCATCTTCGGAACGATGATTCCGGTTCTGGAATACATGGAACATTCGGCCGGGCAACTGGGATTCAATTCTAACTTTGCGTTCTATTGGGCGACTGGCCTCCTCTCGGGATTGCTGGACAACGCGCCGACCTATCTGGTTTTCTTCGCGACTGCTCTCGGACTTCACGGCCTGGACGTCAACGATTCGTCGCATGTCTCGAAGTTTATTCTTGAAAACGGCCGCGAGTTAATCGCGATTTCGTTGGGCGCCACTTGTTTTGGAGCCCTCAGCTATATCGGCAATGCACCGAATCTAATGGTGAAGGCAATCGCGGAACACGCTCGCGTGCCAGTGCCCGGCTTCGTCAACTACATCTGGAAGTTCGCGATACCGGTCCTCGTTCCGATTTTCGCCTTAATATCGATCGTATTCTTCTGGCGTTAGCGACAGAAAAATCAGCGTTCTCCGTCCAGGGCTAGGTTTAGTTTGAGGACGTTGACGCCCGGATCGCCGAGAATTCCAAATTGCGGACCATCGGTGTTTTGTTTTATGAGATCGCGCACGTTGTCCTCGCTCAGACCGCGCGTTTTGGCAACGCGCGGCACTTGGAGTTCCGCGTTCTTCACGCTGATATGCGGGTCGAGTCCGCTGCCGGACGAAGTCACGGCATCCGCCGGGACGAGCACATCCGCCGTGAGATTGTTTTCCTTCCGATATTGCTCAACCGCAGCCTTGACCGAATCCATCAGTTTCTGCGAGGTCGGTCCCAGATTCGTGCCGCTCGAGTTGGCGGCGTCATAGCCCGCGCCGGCGGCTGATGGCCGGGGGTGAAAATATTTATCGCCGCTAAACGTTTGTCCGAGTAATTCGGAACCGACCAGCCTGCGGTCTTTTCCCTCGATCAAGCTGCCATTTGCCTTATTCGGGAAGAAAAGTTGGCCGGCACCGTAGACGATTAGCGGATAAATGCCGCACAGGATGATCGCGAAAACAATGGTCGCGATGACGGAGTTTTTGATTTCGATGAATATGTTTCTCATGGGTTGAGTCAAGCGAGTTGCACCGCAGTAATAATCATGTCGATCATTTTGATTCCGATAAATGGAATCAAAATGCCGCCGAGGCCGTAAATCAGCAGATTGCGCCGAAGAATCCTGGCCGCGCCGAGTGGCCGGAATTTTACACCCCTCAGTGCGAGCGGAACCAGCGCGATAATAACCAGCGCATTAAAAATGACAGCGCTTAGGATCGCGCTCGTCGGTGATTGCAGCCGCATGACGTTGAGCGGGGCGATCAGCGGAAAGGTGCCGAGCAACATCGCGGGGATGATCGCAAAATATTTGGCCACGTCGTTCGCGATGCTGAACGTGGTCAGCGCACCGCGCGTGATCAGGAGTTGTTTTCCGATCTCGACAACCTCCAGTAGTTTTGTCGGGTTTGAATCGAGATCGACCATGTTGCCCGCTTCCTTGGCCGCTTGCGTCCCGGTATTCATGGCCACGCCCACGTCCGCTTGCGCCAGCGCGGGCGCGTCGTTCGTGCCATCGCCCGTCATGGCCACGAGGTGCCCGGCCTCCTGTTCCTTCCGAATGAGCGCGAGCTTGTCTTCCGGTGTTGCTTGCGCGAGGAAATCATCCACCCCGGCTTCCTTGGCGATCGCGGCGGCGGTCAGCGGATTGTCACCGGTTATCATCACCGTCCGAATGCCAATCGCGCGGAAACGTTCGAACCGCTCCGACAGACCGCCTTTGACAATGTCTTTCAGATAAATGACACCAAGCGCCTTATTTTTCATCGCGACCACGAGGGGGGTGCCACCATGGTTCGAGATTGCCTCGACTTCGTTCTCGATTTCCTTGGGAAGCTGTCCGCCAACCCAATCGCGGATCGCGCCAGCTGCGCCCTTGCGGTAGCTTTCGCCGTTATAATCCACGCCGCTCATTCGTGTATGCGCACTGAAGGGGACAAACTTCGCGTTTAGCATTTCGTGCAACTCGCGTCCGCGGATACCGTATTTCTGTTTTGCGAGCACGACGATACTGCGGCCTTCCGGCGTTTCATCGGCGAGCGAGGAAAGTTGAGCGGCTTCGGCCAACTCTTGTTCGCTCACTCCCGGAACGGGAACGAACGCCGCCGCCTGGCGATTGCCGAGCGTGATCGTACCGGTCTTGTCGAGCAGCAACACATCCACGTCGCCGGCGGCCTCGACCGCGCGGCCGCTCATCGCGAGCACATTTTTCTGCACAAGCCGGTCGATCCCCGCGATCCCGATCGCGCTGAGCAATCCGCCGATCGTCGTTGGGATTAGACAGACAAGCAGCGCCACCAGGACCGTGATTGAGAATGTCACGCCGACATAAATGCCGTAGGCCTTGAGCGAGATCAGCACGATGAGGAAAATGATCGTGAGCGCGGAGAGCAGAATGGTGAGCGCAATTTCGTTAGGCGTCTTCTGACGCTTCGCGCCTTCCACCAGGCCGATCATCCGATCCAAAAATGTCTCGCCCGGATTCGAGGTGATGCGGATCTTGATCTCGTCGGAAAGAACGCGTGTGCCGCCGGTCACGGCGCTCCGGTCGCCGCCCGCTTCGCGCACAACCGGCGCCGATTCTCCGGTAATGGCCGATTCATCGACGGTCGCGGCGCCTTCAACGATCTCACCGTCACCCGGAATGAATTCGCCGGCCTTAACGATGACCAAATCGTCTTTGCGCAATCGCTCGGCCAGCACCTGTTCGGTTGAGCCGGTCGATGTTATGCGATGGCCGTAGGTTTGAGTGCGCGCTTTGCGCAGCGAATCGGCCTGGGCCTTGCCACGCCCTTCCGCCATCGCTTCGGCAAAGTTCGCGAAAACGACCGTGAACCAAAGCCAGAGCGTGACTTGCAGAAGGAATCCAAACGACGCCCCTTCCGTCCCAGTGAACATCAGCACGGTGGTGATCGCCGCACCGACTTCAGTAACGAACATCACCGGATTACCCACCATGTGGAGGGGGTTAAGTTTCTTGAAAGCCTCTCCGATTGCTGGAAGAATAATCGTTGGGTCGAAGATCGAATGAGTTTTTGCAGCCATTTTTGGAAAAGTTTAGGACTTGATGGTGGAGTGACGGAACTCAGAAGGATTTGCCGGCATGCATCATGAAATGCTCGATGATTGGTCCAAGCGAGAGCGCCGGAAAAAACGTGAGCGCGCCGACCAGCAGGACTGTGCCGACAAGGAGCGTGGTAAAAAGCGGACCTGAGACAGGAAAAGTGCCCGCACTTGATGCCACACGTTTCTTGCGAGCAAGCGAACCGGCCAGCGCCAGGATTGGCACGATCATGGCAAAGCGTCCAAACAGAGTGGCCAGTCCGAGCGTGGCGTTGTAGCAGGGCGTGTTAGCGCCGATGCCGGCAAAGGCACTGCCATTGTTACCCGTGCAGGAACTATAAGCGTAGAGGATTTCACTGAATCCATGGGGGCCGCTGTTGTTTGTGCCGTCGGTCAGCGCGCCCGTCGCGTCCGGCGCGCCCCATTTGTTCATGCAGGCCCAGGCGGAAAAGCCGAGAATGGAAAATGCCAGCACGAGAATGACGAATGACGCCATTTTCACGTCGTAAGGCTCGATTTTCTTTCCCAGAAATTCCGGCGTGCGACCAACCATCAAGCCGGCGATGAACACAGCCAGCACGACGAAAACGAGCATGCCGTAGAGACCGGCTCCGACTCCGCCAAAAATCACTTCGCCGAGCTCGATATTGAGCAACGGAACCAGACCTCCGAGCGGCGTAAACGAATCGTGCATCGCATTGACCGCGCCGCAGGAGGCATCGGTCGTGATCGTGGCGAAAAGCGCGGAATTAAAAATGCCGAAGCGAACTTCCTTCCCTTCCATGTTGCCCGAAGCTGGATCGACACCGAGTTTATGCATCATCGGATTGCCCGCCGCCTCATAATGCCAGGCGATCAAGACACCGGTCAGAAAGACTACGAACATCGCGCTCCACACGGCCCAGCCGTGGCCCTGGTTCTTCACCATTCGCCCCAGGTAATAAGTGAGCGCGCTCGGGATGGCAAAGATGGAAAGCATTTGCAGGAAATTCGATAGCGGCGTGGGATTCTCGTAAGGATGTGCAGCATTGGCGTTCGCATAGCCACCGCCGTTTGTTCCCAGCATCTTGATGGCGATCTGCGACGCCATCGGACCTTGCACAATAGTTTGCGTGTCGATCTTTTTGTCTTCCATCACCGGTTTGCCCGCGGGATCGAGCACCGGATTACCTTTGTCATCGACCTTTGCCACTTGCGTCGTGAAAGGTTCCGTCAGGCTCACCGTGTCGTAGGGCTTGAAGTTTTGAATCATGCCCTGCGAAACAAGAACGACCGCGTAAATCACGCAGATCGGCAGTAGCAGGTAATAAGTAACGCGGGTCAGGTCGACCCAGAAGTTGCCGATGGTTTTGGAAGTGTGCCGGGCAATGCCGCGCACTAACGCGGCTGCGATACTGATGCCGACGGCCGCCGACAAGAAGTTGTGGCTGGCGAGGCCAACCATCTGCGAAAGGTACGACATTGTGCTTTCGCCGACGTAGCTCTGCCAATTCGTGTTGGTGGTGAAACTGGCGGCAGTGTTAAAAGCCAGGTGCTCGCTTAACGCCGCCATCTTTTGCGGATTCAGCGGCAGCCCTGCCTGGAGGCGCAAGATCGCGTAGGTGAACAGCATGGTCACGAAGCTGAAGATCAGCATCGCGGCTGTGTAACGTCTCCAATCGTGTTCCTTCTCCGGATCGACGCCGAGCAATTTGTAGGTCAGCCGCTCGATCGGCCTCATGATTGGGTCGAGAAAAGTCTTGCCGCGCGCGTCGAGGACGCGCAGCAGGTAGAGTCCGAGCGGCTTCGTAACAAGAAGAAGCGCGGCAACGTAAAGTGCGAATTGAATCCAGCCGTTAGCATTCATAAGTAAATCAAAATTTTTCCGGACGGATGATCGTGAAGATGAGGTAAACAATCAGCCCGAGTGCGATGATTCCGACAATAAGGTTGGTCATAAATATATGGATCTCCGCTACGGCTAAACTTTTTCACACGCCCAGATAAAGACGAGCATGAGAACAAAGAAACCAATCGTTAGTCCGATGAAAAAAAGGTCGTTCATAAAATTGTCAGGCGTAACGGTGAGGAAATCGACTCCAGCGACCGAGCGATCGCGTTGATTTGCGAACATTTCTGCGCTTTGCGGCCTTCTCGTAGAGCCACAGGGAAGTGAGTGGCAACGCGAAGACAACAACTATCAGTAGAAAGAGAATGAAGTCTTGCATGGATCATTAAGGGTTAGAACGTAAGGATGAAATCAACTCCGACGGTAAACTGGTCGCGATCGCTTGAGTTGTTGAACGGTCGCGTGTTGTTAAGAGAGCGGTCGTATCGGATCTCGGGCCGGATCGCCAGGCCCGCCAGGGGCTTCGGCATCGGTGGCTTGATGTTTACGCCGGCCGTAATCGCCCCATAGGTGGTCTTCCCGCCACCGACGGTGCGCGGATCGATGGTTGGCTCGCCCCCCAAGGCGCGCATCGGATCATGGTTGTCGGCAAACGAGACCACGTAAAAACCGTCGTCATCCCAGAAGATTTCGCCGCGTATTCCGGCAGTTAACCAACTGTTCATCGCGTAGGTGAAATACTGCGCGATGCCGTAGGCCTCGGCATCGCTCACCTCGTCCAGCGCATAGTTGAGATCAGTGATGGAAGTAAGTTTGTCAGTCATCTTCCAAGTGGTGGTAATCGCGTTGAGGTAGCGCAAATCGTGATCGTTGTTCGGCGTTTCTGGCCCGATGTGAGTAGAAGCGGCCACAACGACTTTGCCTTCGTTGAAGTTCAAACCGATCCCTCCGTGGAAAGCCAGCGCGTCGTTGTTGTCGTCGATGCTGGTGTTAACGCCACGCGTCACGCCACCCATTACGTCGAGCCACTTGGTCGCGTGAAACGTCGCCAGCGCGCCCGTGTGATTGAACGGGATTCCAAAATTGAAGATGTAAGTGTGCGAATAGAAGAAGTTTGTCCGCGGGTCGATTGTTTCCGCGCCCTCCAAAGTAACGAACTTGCCCAGTTTTAAATCAAGGCCGCCCTCCGTGAAGACCGGGAAATGCAGATTCAGATAAGCCTCGACCAGGTCCGGCTGGACGATCGACGTAGCCGCCGTATCGCTGAACAGGCCAAGCGAATGGATGAAGCGCGCGTCGCTTCCGTACATGAGTTGCAACTTGAAGCCCCAATCGAACTCGCCGGGCTGCGGCGCCAGTGCGCGCTCGAAATTAATCACGGCCTGGTTTAGGAGTGGCTCGTTCGCGCGATCGTCAAAAAAACGGCCGAAGTTCTGATTATCTTGCGGGCTGTCCGCATTGAACGTGATGCCGCTGTCGATCCAACCAGAAATCTTGAAACGCGATTCTGGAGGCTTCGTTTCCACTGGCACGCTTGTTTCCCCTGCGAACGCGAAACGTGAACCAAGACTCACGATCGCGAGGACCACGAAACGTGTTGCAGACGACATTGTATCGATGCACATGCCAGCAGGTCTTAGCTGCCGGCGTGCCAATAGACAAGCGTAAAACTATCTCCTTTCGCTTGAACGAGTTAACGTGATCGGCCGTGCTTGGAACCATGAGGAGTTCCGTGCAAAACGCAGGCTTTCAGTTTTGCCGAACTGCAAATTGCAAGAGTTCCGTCTACTCGCCGAGATTGATCGGCTCTTTGCTCGAACCGAATTGAAACAGCTCGTAAAGGCGCCGCATGTTTTGCTGCGCGGGTTCGTATTGCGAGTCGATGGCGATGGCGCGGCCATAACACTGCTTCGCAACCGCATACTCATTTTTCATTTCAAATAGAACGCCGAGAAGATTGTGCGCCTCGATCATGCGGTCATTTTGTTTGATCACTTCCGCGAGGTGACCGCGGGCCTCCTCGAACTCCCGGTTGTTTATGGCGCGCTTGGCGGCGAGCAAATGCACGTTCGGCTCGGCCTTGTACTTCGGCGCACCCGGTTTTCGCTTCGGCACGGAAGGAAGCGCGTGTCGCTCGATCACCTCGCTCAAGAGGGAACGAAGTTGGTCCGGCGTGATCGGCTTGGCCAGGAAATCGATCGCGCCCAGCTTCATTGCTTTCACCGCATTTGGCACGTCACCGTACGCGGTGATGATCACGGCGGGCGTCTTGATATTCTTGTCCCGCATCAGCTCCAAGAGCTCCAGGCCGTCCATTCCCGGCATTCGCAGGTCGAGCACTGCGACATCGAAGTTCGCTTGCGCGAACTTTTCCACCGCCGCTGCGCCGGAATCGGCTTCCGTCACATCGAAACCCTCGGTCTCGAGAGCCGCTCGATACGTTAGACGGACATTGGGTTCGTCTTCTACAATTAGGATTCGCTTGTTCATATCTTCATTCCCTCTGAATTTGCTGGCGCCATCTCTTCGGCGGCGGGCAAAACGAAATAGAATTCGCTCCCTTTGCGCGGCTGGCTGTTGACGCCGACCCGGCCGTCATGCGCAGTGACGATCTCGCGCGCGATGGCAAGCCCCAACCCCGCGCCGCGCGAGTCAGTGCCGGGTACGCGAAAAAACTTCTCGAACATCCGGGGTTGATATTGGAGTGGAATGCCAGGGCCGTGATCCGTCACCGAGAACCGGACTCCACCGTCACGATCCCGCCGTGCCGCGATGACGATTTCTTCGCCGGCGCGCGAATACTTTGCCGCGTTCGAAACAAAATTGGAAAAAACGTGGAAGATTTGCTGCGGTTCAACCGCCACCTCGGGCAGACCCGCTTCCACTTCCGGTTTAAGACGTGCGTCCCGCGCTTCGGCAAGATCGATGAGGTCTTTTGCCGCCTTTTGCACAAGCTCGTTCGGCGAGTGCCGTTCAAGACTCATCCGGCGCGAGCCCGATTCAATCCGCGCCAGATCGAGCAGATCGTTGATCATTCGAAGCAAGCGTTCCGAATCTTCGCGCGCGGCCAGAAGCAGTTCGGTCTGCTTGGGATTGAGCGCGCCAATTTTTTCTTCGAGCAGGAGATGAAGACCCATTCGCACACTGGTAAGGGGCGTCTTTAACTCGTGGCTGACAGTCGAAACAAGATTCGTCTTCACATCGTCGACCAAACGGAAACGAGTAACATCCTGGAGAACGACCGCTGCCCCGAAGACATGGCCATGTTCGTCGTGCATGCCGATCACGCGGGGCAGAATAAAAGTTTCTTTGTCATCGAGACGCAGACAAAGCGCCTTGGCCAGATCGGTCGGCAAGAAATCCGCGCCGCCTTTCAAAACGCGCTCAGTTTCTGTCATAACCGGACTCGGCAGGTAATCCTTGCCTAGCTTTGCAAACAAACGGTCCGCCGCCGGGTTCTTGAAATCGATTTTGCCCTCCTGCGACAAAACGACGATTGCGTCCGGAAACGCGGAGAACGTGATCTCGGTCATCTGCCGTGCCTGGAGAATCTGGTCACTGGTGACCTGACGATAGGCGCGAAGTTTACCGGCCATTTTGTTGAATGCGTCGGCGAGCTCCCCGAGCTCATCGTGCGAAAGGACCGGCACCACCTGATCGAGATTGCCTTCGCCGAGGTCCCTCGACGACGCCGTCAATGCTCGAATCGGGCGCAAAATGGAGCGTTGCAGGCGGACGGCAAAAAACACCGCGACCAGAAGCCCACCGCCGACGGCAATAATCATGTAGCGCGTGGACTCGGCGCTGAGGGCGCGGGCATCGCGATCGGCCTTCACCATCGTCTCCTGATTGATGCGAAGGATAGTGTTGGCCGTTTCTTTGATCTCGGTAAATGCCGGCAGCATCTCGCCGAAGTACATGGCCCGGCGTTGGGCCAGATCGTTCCCGCTCCAAAACGTCTGCGCGCGCTTCACGTATTGGTCGTGCAGAGCCGCGACCTTGTGCGCCAATACCCCCTCACCGGGCAGCGTGATGTTGTGGAGCTCAACGTCTAAGTTTTCGCGGAAGATCGGCAGGTTTTGATCGTAGAGCTGGCGTCCTCTCTGTTCCTCGCCGACGAGAGTGAAAAAGAGCGCCGAGTCCATCCGCTCGGCAGATTCCTTCATATTCTGCGCGGCGAGAACGCTGCGAAAGTTTTCGCGCAAGATGACGTCGATCGCGCCACCGAGTCTAGCGAATAGAGAAACAGCGTAAATCCCCATGGCGATGAGGAGAATGAAGATGGGAGCGAGGCCCAGAACGATTCGGTTCCTCAGCATCAATCCCCGCTTTAGCTCAGGCTGTGCCATCGGTGCGTGTTGTCGTGTTACGTCGTCAGGGAAAGCGGCTTGCGCAAATCAAAGGTGTGACCCGCCTCCCGGCGCTGTGGCATTTTGCACGAAATGCCGAGTGCGGGTAAGGCAATATGCAATCCAGGCGAGTTCTTTTCGCTTCCGACTGTTCCAGTCACTATCCCGGGATAATGACGCGGCGATACTTACTCCTCTGGCCATTGCGATAATCCGTTTCAACGCGGGAACTAGATTATGGATGCATTGAAAAATGCTCGAGGATCGGTCCGAGCGCGAGCGCCGGCAGGAAATTCAGTGCCGCCACGAGGACCGCTGTTCCCGCAAGCAGCACACCGAATAACACTCCGTCCGAACGCATCGTGCCAGCGCCGACAGGTCGTCGGCGCGCAGCGGCGAAGCGGCCGGCCAAGGCCAGAGCCAATACCGCCAGACCAAAGCGGCCCGCCAGCATGGTGATGATTGTCGTCGTGTTGTAAAAAATACTGTTGGCGCTGAGGCCCGCCATGCTCTGGCCGTTGTTTGCGAAAGCGCTCGCATAAGCGAAGAGAATTTCCGTGAATCCATGCGGGCCGACATTTGCCGTCAGTCCCGCCCGACCGGCGTTCGTTACGACAGCAATAGCAGTCATCACAAGCACAGTGACCGGTCCGAGAAGCGTATAAAGTGCGATGATTTTCATCTCGGGCGGTCCGAGCCGCCGGCCAAGATGTTCGGGGCTGCGGCCGACCATTAGTCCGCCGACGAAAAGCGCCAGCAAGG
>Ga0080027_10001043_pt1 | contig 11292 bp, 4 predicted proteins | sample OrgsoiDNA2013046_FD_70962 | JGI IMG/M metagenome (GOLD analysis project Ga0080027, IMG submission 70962) | Permafrost soil microbial communities from the Arctic, to analyse light accelerated degradation of dissolved organic matter (DOM) -... | ecosystem: Environmental > Terrestrial > Soil >...
ACAAAATTCAGAAATGCAAAGAAACGATTGTGAAAGACCTCGGATTGGGTGTACACCGCGTCCACGAGTATAGAGCAGCAAACTTTTAATGTAACTGCCAGCACCAGGCAGTCTATTGCACTAAAAGCAAAAAGTTTTGAAAGCGTAAGCCTGCCGGTCAGGTTGCAGGCGATAGAAAAACTGATTTGTATCAAAGTAATAACCAGCACCCATTTGCGTGCTTTGGAATCTTCGAGATTTCTAAAAATATTTGTTTTCTTTTTTAACAACAGGATACATAATGCGACTAATAACAGTCCGCCGATCATCAGCCCCCATCTTTCACCATAAGCTGAATCGAGAAGAAGGTCATCGAGTGCAAAGGCGATCCAGATTCCAGCAACAAATCCCAGGATGATTCTTCCTGTCCTGGTAAGGTAGGGCCAAAGCAAAATGCTTAAAAGAATCAGGCGAAATAATTCATTTAAATGAACATACACCGCAGGTGCGCTCACGTATCCAAATGATCCATAAGTAAAAAGAAGAAGCAGGCTGGAAATTATAGCAGAATTTTTCAGGAAGGTCAGGTTTCGGATGATCTCTTGATTGTCAGGTTTCCTGCGAACGACACGCAGTATGATAAGAAACCATACCATGAGAAGAATCCAGATGCCGATATTAATGGATCTGGTATCCCAGGTGGTTGCCATAAATATTTTGATTACCCGAATCGAGCGGCTCAGTCCCTCCTGAATAATATCAGTCAGCGATGTATCGTAATCGGTAGCGCAGGATCGAAAAAAAGGTGCTTCTTCCTGATTCCACATTGCCTGGCGAATGGCCTGCTGCCTGTCTATGATTGTGGTTTGTAAATCCTTGACAAGTAAAAAATTTATCGAAACGCGGTTTCTGAGCGTATTTATTTTTATAGCTGAAGTGTGATATAGCGAATCAAGTGAAAGCGAGCGCTCATAAGCCGCTCTCATTTCTCCGTGCAGAATCGCGTTCAGGGAATCATTCAATAAACTGCTGTCGTGTTTTACCGTTCGTATCCGCTGATGAATTCCATTTAACTGATCAACATAAAGGTCGAGTGATTTTTGCCAGCCGGTCATCGTTTCACGTGATTCACCTAATAGGACAGAAGCTGTATTCAGGTTGCGGAGATTGAGCGGATTATCACTCCGTTCGAGCCGGTTATGAAAAAAATTCAACCCCTTCTCCATTCTGGATAGAGATTTCAGAATGCCTGTCGTGTCAATTGCCTTATCAAAAAAATTTTCCGCCCGGTTCAGACTGAAGGAATATGATTCAACCTTATTAACCATATTCGGTACGGTGGTATCCTTAATATCTTTTTCGTTCAGTATGGAATCAGAAATCCGGCTGTTTAATTCAAGGGCTGCTGTATCAATCTTCCGGTGGTGCACTACACGTTTCTTTACCTGTGCATTGGCCAGGAAGAAACTGAAAGTGAACAACAAAAAGAGGACAACTTTTAGCCGGTTATTAGCGGGCATAACAGCTCGAATTTTAGCCAATTTACGCTAATTGCTGATGAAGGTCACAAGTTAAAATGCAGAATACATGCCAGTTATTCGCTGAGCATCCGGGAGAGCATCAGCAGTTCAGTTTTTTTATACAAGTTAGACTCGTTATCGAAACATTTGCTGAATTCTTCCAGCAAAGTCTGCATAATCCGTATGTGATTGCATGGTTTAAAGTGAATATCAGACGGGGTGATGGCAATTCGGTTGAAATAATTCATCACATCTTTATGAGAGAATACCTGGCCACTCATCGGGTCAATAAAAAACTCGATGCGGTCGATGGCAGCTTTGTTGTTTTCCTCATCAGCCAGTCCGGGTTTGATATACGCCAGCACAAACTGTCGGGGAATATTGATGGCTTTGACGGGGATATCCAGCAATTCACCCAGCAACAAATAAACGATTCCATTGATGATGGTATTCCCTCTTTTCGTTTCAATCATTTTATGAATCAGGAATTCATCCGGGTGCTGATATCCGACCTCGGTTCCTTTCAGATTATAATAGCCATAAATGATGCTGGTAAGTACGTTCACCTGCTCCAGGGGTGTCAGGTAACTGTTTAATTCCAGCCAAATATTGCGTCGTAGTTTTTCAATTTCTTCGAGTACCGGACTGGTAGCCAGGTCAGGATATTGGAATTTGGATACCAGTAGACTGGCCGTCAGCAAATCGTGATAGCTGCTGGTTTTCCATCTTTGAAAATCTTCGGTGAGGTCGCGATAATGCAACCGGTGAATCAGCATTTCAATTCTTTCCTGGATTGTATCCTGCACAGTATTTTCCCAAAGATATTCCAGGTTCGGAATGATTCCCCGGCCATAACTGATGATGCGATCGCTGACTGATGTGAAAACTTCTTCATCCGGATCATCAATCAGATGAAGCAAAGCCTTAATTTCTTTCGATTCCTGCATGGGGTGGATGGTTTTTCTTCAGGCGATATTCAGATAGGGTTAACGGGATGAATATCGCAGAAGTTAAAAAAAATGCAATGACAATCTTATCCACAAATCCTTTCCGGATGTTTATTTCCGGTAAGAATGCACCTGTACCTATTGGATAACGCAGGATTTTTAAAAATCTTATGAGGATTTCTTTTTCTTCGGAACTCTTTTAGGCGGGTTGGCTTTCACCTCTTCTATGATGGCCTTGATTTCAGGTAATTCAAGTGTTTCCACAGTGTCCTGTTTGTCCTTGGGGATCTTATAATTACGCAGGCCCTGTTTTATATAGGGACCATAGGGTCCCCGGAGTAATTGAATTTTTTCCTTTTCAAAAACCTTGATCGTCCTTTGTTCCTTGGTGGCTCTTTTTTCTACTACAATGGGAACTGCCTCATCAAAACTGATGGTATACGGATCAAATTCTTTTCCGAGCGAATAAAATTTCTTGTCGTGCGCGATATATGGGCCAAATCGTCCAATGCTCACCGTTACATCTGCACCCTCAAACGAACCCAGGTTACGGGGCAGTTTGAACAGTTCCAGCGCATCCTCGAGATTGATGGTTTCAATGCTCTGGGTATTTTTTAATTTAGCGAATTTTGGTTTTTCTTCGTCATTCTGTTCACCGATCTGTGCCATTGGTCCGTAACGACCCATCCGGACAATTAGTTTTTTTCCGGATACCGGATCCACACCCAACTCTCTCTCACCACTGATTCTCTCAGCCGTTTCAATCGTGTTATCAACATCTTTTTTAAATGGAATATAAAAATCGTCGATCATATTATTCCATTCGATTTTGCCACTGGCAACTTCATCAAACTCCGCTTCGATACGGGCTGTGAAATTATAATCCATGATATCATCAAAATACTGTTTTAGAAAATCTGTGACCACCAGCCCCAGATCAGTCGGAAATAATTTTGATTTCTCGGCGCCTGTTGTTTCCTGTTCAGAGATTTTGCTGATGGTATTTTCTTTGAGTTTCAGAATTCTGAAATTCCGGATCACTCCTTCCTTATCGCGTTTTTCCACATAACCTCTTTTGAGAATAGTGGAAATAGTCGGAGCATAAGTAGATGGCCTTCCAATGCCCAGTTCTTCCAGTTTTTTAACCAGCGAAGCTTCCGTATAACGGGGCAGAGGCCTGCTGAAACGCTCTGTGGCGCGCATTTCCACAAAAGGCAATTTTTGATTGACTGATAAGGGCGGCAACATTCCTTCCTGGTCTTCTCCTTCTTCGGTAATGTCATCATCATCGCGGTCTTCCCGATATACTTTTAAGAATCCGTCAAATTTCAAAACCTCACCATTTGCTTTTAATTCTTCCTTGTTTGTTGAAATCTGAATAATGGCTGTTGTCTTTTCTAGCTCCGCATCTGCCATCTGGGAAGCCATGGTTCTTTTCCAGATCAGTTCATACAAACGGCGGAGATCAGCATCTTCTACCGTATCATTTTCCATATAAGTCGGCCGGATGGCTTCATGTGCTTCCTGTGCATTTTCGTTTTTATTCTTGAATGCGCGTTTCTGATAATATTTTTTGCCGTACTTACTATTGATTTCGTTTTTGAGACTTTCCATAGCGGTATCACTCAGGCTCACACTGTCGGTACGCATATAAGTGATCTTACCACTTTCGTAGAGTTTTTGAGCGAGCAGCATGGTTCTGCTTACACCGTATCCCAATTTTCGGGAAGCCTCCTGTTGTAATGTGGATGTTGTAAACGGTGCGGCGGGGGATTTCTTGCCAGGTTTAATCTGGATATCTGTAACTGTATAATCAGCCTTCAGGCAACTCTGCAAAAAAGCTTCGGCTCCCTTTTCCTCAGCATATTTTTTGCCTTCAGCAGAAAAAATTACATTTTTACCCGAGATATCTTTTGCTGTAAATAAAGCTTCAATCCGGAATGTACTTTGTGCACTAAATGCATTGATCTCCCTTTCCCTTTCAGCGATGATCCGTACGGCAACACTTTGTACCCGGCCGGCGCTCAGGTTATTTTTCATGCTCATTTTCCGCCATAACACCGGACTTAATTCAAATCCCACGATACGATCCAGTATGCGCCTTGCCTGCTGGGCATTCACCAGGTTCATATCCACCGTTCTGGGATTCCGAACGGCTGATTCGATAGCCGGCTTGGTAATTTCATGAAATACAATTCGTTTGGTCGTTTTAGGATCCAGGCCCAAAACCTCGCAAAGATGCCAGCTGATGGCTTCCCCCTCTCGGTCCTCATCCGTAGCGAGCCATACTTCTCCGGATTTCTTCGCAATGCTTTTTAATTCCTTGACAACCTTTTCTTTATCCTCGGGAACGATATATCTGGGTTTATATTTATTATTCAGATCTATGCCCATATCGGCCCTTTCCAGGTCACGTATATGGCCATAGCAGCTTTTTACTTCAAAATCCTCCCCCAGAATTCTTTCAATTGTCTTCGCTTTAGCCGGGGACTCAACGATCAATAAATTCTTCGCCATACAATTTCAAATGATGTTAAACATGCCTGAAGGCGTGCAATTTTACAGTATAACATTGAAAGTAAAAAATGGACCAGCTCCCGATTAGGGAGCAAATGCCTATTTAACTCATTGAGTAAGAGGAGTATCTGTGTTGTTTTGAGGATTATCCGGATCCTCCTGTTTAGGTTTTCGTTTAAAAAGGGAAACATCCACCTTGCCAAAACGGAAATTAAACTGCAAACGGAAAAACTGGGGATCCCGGTAACGAAGCGTATGCTGGGTGGAATATTGTGAATTTATATATACGTCTGAACGTCGGGTTGCAAAAATATCACTGATGCTGAAAGTCAGACTCGCCGCTTTATTTTTAAGGAATTCATATTTCAGGGAAGCATCAACGCCTCCGGTTGGCAGGGAATATCCCTGTGCATTGCCGCTTACAGTTCCGCCTCTCCCTCCGCCACCACCCGTTCCGGCGCTTCCACCGGGGGGGAGTACAGTTTTGGAAGTATAATCACCAGTGATTTGTAGGGTCAGATTTTTTGGCAGCTTGAAGGTTGTGTTTATTTTGGCGAACCAGCTATAACTGGCAGGTGCAGTCGGAATTGAATCGCCCGCATTGATCTTAGATGTATAAATATTAAGGTTGGTCGTCAGATCCCACCAGCTGGTCAGATTATTTCTTCCGATCAACTCCAGTCCACCGATATAACTCGAATTCGCATTAATGAAAGTATTGATCAGTACGATGGAATCCGTTAAGGGATTTACTTCCTTGGTTTGGTAACGGGTGATCAGGTCGGTGGTATATTTATAATATACAGATGCCAGGAAAGTATTTTTCTGATAGTTCAGCTGATAGGACATTTCAAGTGAATTCGTAAACTGGGGTTTTAGATTGGGGTTACCCCGGCTCAGGTTCAGGGAGTCAGAATAATCAGTATAAGGGGAGAGTTGAAGAAAGCTTGGCCTGTCGATCCGGCGGGTATAATTCAGCTGCAGGCTCTGGTCGTCATTTAATTTCTGAGTCAGAAAAACGCTTGGGAAAAGACTGATCGGATAGTTATTGCTGAATGATCCGACGGTATCTTTCAAGCCTCCCGGATTATTCGGATCGTTTTCTGCAAAACTGTTCGTACCGTGGTAGCTTGAATTTTCTGCACGAAGTCCGAGTTGAAATCCAAATTTTCCAACTGTATTCGAATACTGTATATATCCGGCCAGCACCTGATCGTGATAGTTATAGTTGGAAGAAAGAAGGGGTTGGTATATCAGGTTCCCCATGCTGTCGATTGTATTGAAATTATTCAGGTTGCTGATATTGCGAACCGCTATCCGGCCGCCGGCTTCCAGTTTTGATTTTTCCGTAAAAGGATTGGTGAAATCCGTTTGTGCCGTGATGTTTTCATTTTTTGCGGATGAATTGGTTTGTTGTTTGTATATGCTGGACAAGGGTCCTTCCGGGTCATCAAATAAATTGGAAGTGGTCTGATTAACGCTGTTGGTTTGCCCATACGTATAGTTTATATCTGCTGTCCAGTCTTCACCTGATCTCGGGAAATTATGTTTGTAACTGATCATCCCCGACTTGTTATTGAAGTCGGTACTGGTATTGGAATATCGCTGTGTAAAAGAACTGTTCGAATAACCATTGTTATACAAAGTGTCCTGTGTGATATTGCTGTTGGTATACGGTTTAGCAGTGCCATGTACAAGAGTTCCTGAAATAGTAAATGTATTCCGGTTATCCATAAAATAATCAAACCCCAGGCGGCCAAAAACAAAATGGCTGCTGTTTACACTGCTGTCCACCTGGTGCAACTGGTATTCGGGATTAGAAATGAATGTCAAACGGTCCGTAGTGCCGGGCGAAATCGTTTTACGATGATTGATATTGGCGCTTCCGAAAAAATTAAATTTTCCTTCTTTCACATTCAGATTACCACCCAGATTATACCCGCCCCGTTTATCGATGCCGGCGCGTATGGCTCCATTGTATCCTGCTTTACGGTTTTTTTTCATTACGATATTGAGGATGCCTGAAACCCCGCCGGAAGCATCAAACCTGGCTCCGGGATTCGTAATAATTTCAACGCTTTCAATTTCATCGGCCGGTATCTGATCGAGGGTGAGTGTGGTTGGACGGCCATCTACAAAAATAGTAGGCGGTGCGTTTCGAAGACTTACATTTCCATCAATATCTACGGCAAGCGAAGGGATATTCTTCATAACATCCACGGCGGTTCCACCGGCGGCGGAAAGATCTTTTTCCACATTATAAACCTTGCGGTCAATTCCTAACTGGATCAGGGGTTTATCCGCCGTCACTGTTACCTGTTGCAGGCTCGTAGGGTCAATTTCCATCTTAATATTACCAAGGTCCTTATCGATAGCACCCACTCTTTGCTCCGGATCGGCACTCTGCGCGTCTTTCAAATTGAAAGCGACATGCTGGTCAATGGGCTTATATCCAATGGCTGTTAGTTTTAACCGGTAATTACCCAAAACGGGTAGGTTTTCAAAACTGAAATCTCCGTTGGATGGGGTAATAGCTCCACGAACTACGGAATCGCGACTCTTTTGGGTGGCTGGGTCAAAGATGGTCATCAGCAACTGAACCGAAGTGCCATCCATTCCCTTGTTGGTTTTTGCATCAACAATTCTTCCATAAAAATGTCCTATTGCGGGTGATTGCTTTCCGCTTCCTCTGGCCCGGCCACCGGAAAAACCCTGGGCGCCTGCGCCTGCTGAAACGGATCTCGCTGCACGATGCGAAGAGTCTTTTGTTGGGAATCGGGTAGAGTCTTTTAAAGAAGATTGGCTGGAATCCTTTGCCATAACGAGTATCGAGTCATTTTTGCGGGAAGAAACGAGGGTATCGGGTGAAATAATTGAGCTATCCTTTAAACTGCGCGGAGCCGTCTGGCGGGATGTATCAACCTGAGTGGGAGGAGCCGTTGGTCTTGTCGTATCCTGCGAAAATGCCGCAGTTGAAATCAGGAATAACAAACAAGCTGATAAATAACTGCGCAGAAAGATTTTCATTATCTCTTACGATTGGAATTTTTAAAGTTCAAGTAATGTGCCTGACCTGCTTGCTAAAAGGTTGTTAACAGCCGGACTTGTTAAAAGGATGGGAATTCTTTAACAAAAGAGAAAAAATGGGTGGATGACGGGGTTCGAACCCGCGACCCCTAGAACCACAATCTAGTGCTCTAACCAGCTGAGCTACAACCACCATTTGGGAGGGCAAATCTAAGGAATAAATGTGAAAATGGGCAAATGTGCAAATGTGCAAATACATTAACTCCGATTCCAACTGCCAACTGATCTTAACATACGATGCCAATCGTACATAATAATTGCCGTTAACGTAAGTGAGGGTTAATATTCGCCTTTTCAACAACAATACAGAAGCATTAATCGTTATTTTTGGACAATGTCTAAATTGTTCTCATATATGTTGAATAAAAGGAACTTACCCATCGTCTTTCTCATATCCGCCCTTGGAATTGCGATTGCCCTGAAAACTTTTGCATTTAATAAGACTAACCCTCCCACCAAGTACGAAAGAATACTGAAAAATGTGAGCGAATTGCTTGAAGAGATTCATTACAGTCCGAAAAATATTGACGACCAGTTTTCAAAGGAAGTATTTAAAAAATTCCTGGGTGAAGTGGACGTGGAGAAAAAAATCTTCCTGAAGTCTGATATTCTGGAATTATCCAAATATCAGAATCAGCTAGACGATGAAATCCTGGGTAAGGCACCGGTGCAATTCGTGCCTGCCGTGGTGGCCGTTTATAAAAAAAGACTGCAGGAAACCCAGAATATTACGCATGAAATTCTTTCCCAGCCTTTTGATTTTAATAAACAGGAAACCGTAAACCTGGATTATGAAAAGCTGGATTATCCTGCGAACGTTGCCGGCCAGCGGGAGGAAATCAGAAAAAAATTAAAATACCTGACGCTGGAGAAATATGCCGACCTGCTGGAGCAGCAGGAAACTGCAAAAGGTAAAGCGGGATATATTGCAAAATCCAATGAACAATTGGAGAAAGAAGCACGTGATAAAACGCTGAAAATTTCTGACCGTTTCTACGATCATCTGAAAATTAAAGCAGATGACGATGATTTCTTCAATGTATTTGTGGAAACCATCGTACAATGTATGGATCCGCATACGGATTATTTTCCGCCTATTGAGAAAAGATCTTTTGATGAGGATATGAGCGGACGTTTTTATGGTATTGGAGCAGCCCTGCGTGATGAGGATGGAACGATTAAAATTGTTACCCTCGTAACAGGTAGCCCGGCCTGGAAGTCAGGTCAGGTGAACGTCGGAGATGTCATTTTAAAGGTAGCCCAGGGTAACCAGGAGCCCGTTGATCTGACCAGCTATATGGTGGAAGATGCAGTAAAGATCATTCGTGGAACAAAGGGAACAGAAGTGAAATTGACCTTGAAAAAAGCAGATGGTTCCGTTAAAGTAGTTACGCTTATCCGGGATGAAATCGTACAGGATGAAAAATTTGCAAAGAGCGTGATCGTACAAAGTGATAAAGGTAAAATCGGGTATATTTTTCTACCTGAATTTTATGCCGATTTCGATAATCCGAAAGGAAACCGTTGTTCGATTGATGTGGCGAAGGAAATCGTAAAACTGAAGGAAGCGAAGGTTGATGGTATTGTATTGGATCTGCGCAACAATGGCGGGGGTTCATTATATGATGTTGTGAAAATGGTAGGGCTGTTTATTGATCAGGGTCCTGTTGTTCAGGTACGTGACCGCGATGGTAAACCACAGGTTCTGGATGATAAGGACAAGACAGTTCTGTATGATGGCCCGCTTGCCGTCATGGTCAATGAATTCAGCGCATCGGCATCTGAAATTTTTGCAGCTGCTATCCAGGATTATCACAGAGGCGTGATCATCGGCAGTACCAGTACATATGGAAAGGGAACCGTTCAACGGAATATTCCACTGGATAAGAATATGGGTTTTAATGATGTTGCCGGTCCATTGGGTACCGTGAAATTAACACTGCAGAAATTTTATCGCATCAATGGCGGTTCCACACAACTGAGAGGTGTGGCATCTGATATCGTGCTTCCTGACTTATATGAACATTATAAGATTCGCGAAAAAGACCAGCCTGATGCGCTGGCATGGGATGAAATGCCGAAAGCCGATTATACAACCTGGAAATATGCGTATGATGTCAACAATATCCGCACCTCCAGCACTGAAAGAACCAATACAAATAATTCTTTCTCCACGATTTCACGGAATGCATCATGGCTGGATAAACAAAATGATAAAATGTACCCGCTGAATCTGAAGGCGTACCAGGATGAGCAAAAGATGATTCGTGCAACGGTTAAACAGATTGATTCTGTCAGCAAGCTAAAAGTGCCGATGAATATCTACTCAATGCCTCAGGATACCGTGAAATATTCAGAGGACAAGGACAAGGCAGACAGATATAAGCAGTGGGTTGACAGTCGAAAAACAGATATTTATCTGAACGAAGCCATCAATGTAATGGATGATATGATTTCGTTGAAAGCGGTGGTTTATAAAAATTAGCAAATTTGCAAATGTGCAAATAGAGTTTAAGTAATTAATTTTTGTATGTAAAATATTTGAGCACCCATCGGGTGCTTTTTTTTTATTTATTGTATTTTATTTGCCCACTTGCACATTTGCCCATTGGTAATTTTTCTGCTCATCTGCACATTTAATCAAACTTTATCCTTGACGCAATGACCGCAATCATGGTACCCATGATCGCAATCAATCCGAATGAAATCCTCAGACTGGTGGCTTGCGCAATGAATCCGATAAATGGCGGACCAAATAAAAATCCGAGGTATCCGATTGTAGATACAGCAGCAATAGCCACACCTGGCGACATGACTTTGGATTTACCGGCCGCACTATAAATCATCGGCACAACAGAAGAAACTCCCGCACCGACCAGTAGAAATCCAATCGTAGCCGTGATGAATTGAGGAAAGAATACAGCCAGCAATAAACCCGCTGCTGTTAATAATCCACTTGCCTGTAGCATTCTTTTTATGCCCAATTTATATGCGACCCAATCGCCAATAAACCGGCCTGTAGCCATGGTGCATACGTAAGCCGTAAACCCAACGGTTACCCATGCAGCATCCGGTTTGACAACCTTTGCAAAATAAATTCCACTCCAGTCGCTCATGGCCCCTTCGCAAATCATGGCACAAAATGCAATCAGGCCGAAGTTTAAAATGGACTTGTCGGGCCTTGCAAAAATGGGTTGCTTCTCATCCCGGTTGCTGTCTTTCTTTATCAGATTTCCGGAGAA